>Ga0123354_10014130_pt1 | contig 12422 bp, 5 predicted proteins | sample TergutLab28metaG_2_FD_97872 | JGI IMG/M metagenome (GOLD analysis project Ga0123354, IMG submission 97872) | Labiotermes labralis P4 segment gut microbial communities from Petit-Saut dam, French Guiana - Lab288 P4 | ecosystem: Host-associated > Arthropoda: Insects > Digestive system > Gut ... | reverse complement strand
TCCTTGATCCTCAAGATGAAGTTGGTCTCTCCATCTCTTCCTCGGTCGTCCTATGTTCCTTCGTCCTTTTGGTTTATATTGTAGTGCTTGTTTTGGTAGTCTGTTTGTGTCCATCCTCTGTACATGTTGTAGCCACGTTCTCTGGTACTGTTTTATTTCCTTTACTATGTTCTGTACTCCCGTTTTTTTTTTGCCTAATATATTGATTCTTTTCTTTATCTAGTTTTGTTATTCCAAGTAAGTGTCTCAAAAATTTCATCTGTGCTGTTTCTAAACGTTGTTCCTCTCTTTTCTTCAGTACCCAAACTTCACTTCCAAATTTCAATGCTGCTTTAGCTGTAATCCGTATACTCGTAAATTAATTAAAATTAGTGAGGGTTTTCGCACTTTTTAAGACTCTATTTTCGATTATTCCCAGGTTTTTCATTCTTCAAAAGCTTATGCATGACAGAGAGAGCTTAGAATTTCGTAATAAAAGCAGTAGATGGTGAGAAATGTCTCTAAACTTGTCTCCTTTACTTCATGAACGTTTATAAGAACGCCGCAGACATTCTGATACTCATGTGAATACTCTGCATGTTCAGGATGTGTATGTCTGTTCGTGCCAAGCCTCAGTTGGTCAACTGTCATCGCAGCGTGAGGCCGGATACTGTCTCGCGACAGTCCGTGTGGAATTCGTTGTGTACGAAGTGCTAATTGGGCAGTAAAACTAAAAGTGCTTTAGGTTTTCCCTGTCGGTATCATTCCACAAATGCGTCGTGCAAATTCATTTGTCTGTTACCAACGCTACATAAGCTTAGCAATTGATACAAACTTTAAATATAAGAGCTTAAAAACTATATATGTAGAATCTAAAACATTTCGACTATTTTCGCAAGTCTTATTTAAAAAATTTAAGATTACATTTGCCTTATAATTATTTTATTTTTTTTTTGTACCAATGGATTTCATCTTCACAATTAACACATAGATGTTTTTTTTTTATCTAGGCAGTGCGTTCCTTCAGTATTTTTTCAACCTAGCAACCAACCAGTCAATCCCTGCACTGGTCTCTAGAAAAGCAATAAATAATGATATTTAGAGGAGAAATAATGACTGTGTAGCATCGCATCTGAAATTTCGGGAAGAAAAGCAGGATTTTAAAAAAAAATTAGCCTGTCGAGGCAGGTGAACATACGAAATATTTTATTTTGTGTGACTAAAGAATAATTTTCACCAGTTACTCCACATATGATTATATACAATTTTGTGTCAAAAGCACACGTGGAAAGTAAAATGGGACTTTTTGAACATAAAGTTTCATACCGTTGAGTCAAATTTAACCCAAAATTATAAATGTTTTCCCAGTAAACAGCAGATACCCCTGGTGTACAAATAATGTACTTTAACCACTACTCTACGAATGCAAGAGATGTTAGATGTACGTGCAGAGACGATTTCATTGCAACGTTTTAGACACTTTAGAATGACAGAATTTTTTTGTCATGATGCTCTTAAAGACACACTGCTGTGTTTTGTGCGTCACACTTTGTGACTGCACATTACAGCTAATTGTATTGAACGACAGTTTTGTTTTGTACTATGACCAAGTATTGAAATAGAAAATATTAAAATAAAAAAATAATGTATTGAGCAATATTCCTCATGCACATATTCACCATACGTAATCCGTTGTGCTCAATAATACAGCACTAAAACAGCAAAATCTATTGAGCCACATCCTTGGTGTACATTTTACTCATCCCTGTCATTCATTGTGCTAAGTAACAGCAAAAATACAGCTTTATTGCGCAACATTCTTGATGCACATATTTTTATCCCTGTCAATCATTGTGCTCAACAATACAGCTAGCTCTATTCAGCACCATGCTTGGTGCACATTTGTCTAATCCCTGTCATTCATTGTGCTCAATAATACAATAAAATCTCTTCAGCCACATCCTTGGTGCACATTTTTCTTATCCCTCATTCGTTATGCTCAATAAGACAGCAACAATGCAGCTATATTGGGCAACATTCTTGTTGCACACATTTCTTATCCCTGTCATCCATTTCGCTCAAAAATGACTGTTTCTTATACGACTTGTAAACACGTGCAGTTTTTTCATTCTTGAAAGATAAGACCTTTTCTCAGAAACGTGTTGTAATCAAATCAGTTTTGTGTTAAGCAGGGTTAAATTGGACCAAAAAGGAAGATTATGAAACTCGACTGACAACTTCAAGTGTAGAAGTTAATATTCATTGAAATTCTTTAATTAGTTTCGAGAATACTAAAGCTAAATAGCAGTTGCAACTTCTCCGAATGTGTGATTGCTTTCATGGCATGTGGTTTGTGCAAAGGAGGTCAAACATCCGGACCTGAGCCGCAGTCTGTGCTCTTATGACCCGCGGCTCCTCTGATCAGGCTCTATGTTTTCATAATGAGAATGATAGAGTAACGTAACGTAGACGGAAAGCAAATTTTAATAAACATAGACATGTCCTACAGGCAAGCGCAGAAATAGCACATCGCATTAACTGCTTAATCCTCATGTTCATCTGCAGATATAACTTGAGGCTGTCAGGCTTCAAGATACTAGACAATGATACTGAGGTTTTGATTATTGTGTGATAAAATTAAGTTTTAAATACATTCACAAGGAAGTAATGTGTTGTATTTTGGGGCCTGAAAGGTATATGTATATATATATATATATACACACACACACACACATATATATATATATATATATATATATACAGAGGGTGCCAAAATGTATACACATTTTAAGAGATGTTATCTATGTATTATGTGTATGCGTTGTTTTGGCACCCTCTGTTTATATATATATACACACACACACACACACATACCACAAAGATGCGTACGTTTTATTTAGAAAGTACACGCCGGCGTTGACAGATACAGATGGTACAGCTGATACAGCCTACAGGGTGTGACTGTCTTGTTTGATTGCGATACAGTGTTTCAGTTACAATTTGAAGTGAAATTACTTTAAGTTCAGTTTGAATACATCACAGTTGCAGAAGTCTGCATGCTCAGACTACATGCTGGGTGTATACATACTCATTGTTATGCTCAGTCTACATTCTAGTTGTCTACATGTTCGGTTAGGCTGCATGATCAGTGTACGTGCTCATTCTACATGCTAGGTTAGTCTACATGCTCGTTTAGACTACGTGATAGGTTAAAATACGTGCTCAGTTACTCTACATACTCGGTTATGCTAAATGAGTCTGCGTGTCCATTTCGTTTACATGCTCTGTTATTTTATCTGATGGCTTAGCCTACATGCACCGGTTTTCTGCATGATCGGTTAGTCTAGGTGCTCGGTTGGTCTACGTGTTCCGCTAGCCTGCAAGATCGATTATTCTGCATGATCGGTTAGTCTACATGATCGGCTAGGCTACATGCTCGGTTAGTCTACATGATCGCTTAGTAAAAATGCTCAGTGAGTGTGCGCACTTGTTTAATCTGTATGCTCGCTACCCGAATTACACATCCACCTATTATCTAAGTGTTCCTTGAGATTGCTACCCTCCTGCCGTCACCATAGAAAATGTTTCCTCGTTAATTGATGTTAAATAAAATTAATTCACTAGAGAAGGGTCACAATTGTGATAGATTAAACATGGCTTCTCCGTTTACACAATGCGCCAAAGCAACAAAGCAAAGCTCAAGTATTCCTTACATGGAAGGTTGTAAAATTTAGTGACATCTGCAACAGAACAGTAGTTAAATAAGCCGCTAACTGCACAAGCCTCAAGAAAGTTTACGAATGGGTGGAAAGTTTCAACGCAGGTCAGACGTGTGTTGTTGAGGTGCGTTGCACACAGACAGTGATTGTAACATATGTTGAGGTTAAGTACAGGTCATTTGTTTGCTTCTGACGGGCGAAACACCTAACGGAGTTGGCGAATGGACCTACGACGAACGAGAATTGACAAGGCTAGGCTATTTGTTTTGCTTTGCCCGCCAATCCGGTGTTGCCGTCGCCCTACAGGTGACTCGCACCTTGTCTTCTGCTTGAAAACTTCACCGGCCAAAAAGTAACAAAGGACCTGTAGAAGTTTTGTCAACGTATCTGGCTCAACTGAATTAAGATTATTGACCAAAATACTTCTGAAATAAGAATCATTTTGCGGAAATATGTATGCATTGGGTACAAAAGGAGAATATGCAGGTCTGCTGGAATCAGTAATTCTTTAGGATGTCGGACAAAATATATTAAGGTGCAGAGCTTTTGCGTAGAAACAAGTTATCAACTGTTACTATATTGAAGTCAATTCTGTTTACCTTTAATATGTCACTAATATTCACTTCAAAATTTTAGCCTAGATATTGATTATAGTACTTAAAATTGTGAGTAAATTTGTTAAATATAATGAAATTATTACATAAATATTTTTGAGAGATGCTTAATACAAGGTTTGAGGTACAGTTCTTGAATAAAGCAAAATAAGATTAGGGAGGGAAAACTAATATATTCCTAGGATGTAGAATGTGCATATGGAGTAAGGAGGCTAGGTTGTATTAAAAAAAAGCATACTGAATGAACTTTCACAGAGGTTAATTGGGTTGTGTTTTGTTCGAGATGCCTTAAGAAGGCCATATGATGCATTGCAAGGAATCGATCGCTGTCATAATCGAAAGGCTTGTGATTTCCCTCATAGTATGTGATACACCGTACTTATGGGAGGGAAATTTGTTAACTTGGCAGCTGTAACAAATATAAAGCCTAATGCTGTCTGCAAGACATCATTGGTTACGTCACGTGATAACCATTCTTTGCAGCTGTATGAAAACAATTCCCAAAATTCGACCACAAGATCTATTCTTATAAATCATAAGGTTTGTATATTTTACAGCGCGTAATGTAAGAAATTATATTTTGAAGTTGCTTCTAAAAAAATAATCACCGCGTCAAGTATTTTCAGTGTAACAGCCTTTAGGCAACGTCCATAACGAGTCAGTCCGTGAGAATGTTGGCTCGTTAATGAATCTGACTTTTTATTAGTAATTAGAATCGTCTGGTGTGTTTTTATCGGCCCTTCTGTGTCAGTACCTTAATATTTGCCAATAAATTATCGGCCCTTCTGTGTCAGTACCTTAATATTTGCCTTTAAATCATCGGCCCTTCTGTGTCAGTACCTTAATATTTGCCTTTAAATTATCGGCCCTTCTGTGTCAGTACCTTAATATTTGCCTTTAAATTATCGGCCCTTTTGTGTCAGTACCTTAATATTTGCCAATAAATCATCGGCCCTTCTGTGTCAGTACCTTAATATTTGCCTTTAAATTATCGGCCCCTCTGTGTCAGTACCTTAATATTTGCCTTTAAATCATCGGCCCTTCTGTGTCAGTACCTTAATATTTGCCTTTAAATAGGGCGCGTATAATTCCTGAAATTTGTAGTGTCTACCTACATTAACTTCCTTCGTTTCTAATGGCAATGGTAAGTAGCTTCTTCTTTTTCTCCGAAGCCATAGAATCAACACAATTTTGCGGAGAAATTTATTTCTGCTTCAAGACAGGCAGTGTAAATATAACGTAACATTGAGGCACCTTTGTGCAACCATTGTTGCATTGGATAAGCAATGCTTATTACATATTCTGAGTGTGCGTTATTCACCCAGCATGCAATGCGCATGCACCATCATCCGTAACCCGTCCAACGTTACATATTTCTACTTGTCTCATAAAGGCCATGATTTTCGGAAAAAGTTTTTGAATATAAAATATGTATTTTGATTTTCTCTACTACTCTTGTCTGAAAAATTTCTCTGTCTAAGAAGAAGTGACGAGATGTTATCTGTCAAAAAAGTAAGTAGGTATTCACGTGAAGTACCCATTATTCTTGTCAGATTTGAATGAAACTTGAATTTTACTCAAAATATTTTCGAAAAATCCTCAAATATAAAATGTTGTGAAAATCCGTCCAGCGGTGGCCTTGTTACTCGATGCGGACGGACGGACGGACACACATGAAGTGGATAATAGTCGCTTTTCGCAGTTTTGCAATCGACTAAAGGCCAAAGAGCCACCTTTCATGTGACAAAAGCTGAGTGATTCTCAGTACGTACATAATGTAGTGTAGGCTGTGATGCAAGTAAGGAAGAATTTCGCGTAAAAGTAATACGTATTCATTACCTGCAGTAGTTTGCAAGACTGACTGGACGTTTTTAACATTATTTTCGCAGTTTATTCGCTTCTTTCGGTCAAACTTTGAGTCAGTACCGTAATTAGGGCAGGGTTGCTTCTGTCCACATCTTTTCAAATTCTATATTGATCCTGTCATTCAACGCTGTACAAACATAGTAACTGAAAAGTCATTAAACAAATAAAAAAAATAATAATACACTTCTGAAGTTGCAGTTCTCTGTGTCCGCTGTAACATAATTTTTGTGGCAAGCTATATTAATTTTTAGGCAGGTGAGTAATGGAAGATTTCTTAGAACGTAGCTACAGTCAGCTACGTACCTTCTTCACATTTGATACAAGATACTTCGGATATCTCCCTACTTCAAAAGAGAGATAGGCCTATCTATATATCAGTTATGGTTATCACATAACACAGCATATTTCAGTACGAAATATTGCATAATTACCCTTTGATCGTGATAGGTGAATAAGTGTGACTATAGAGTTGAGACAGGCCTGACGTGATTGGTGTCACAGCTCGTTTGTACAGTTCCTTAAGCCAAATTTTAAAAAAAGACATATTGCACACCTGTGTCTGTCCGTGTGTTTATTTTATCAGGAACATCGATAAACAAAGTTGAAGAAAAATTTTTTATGTTGGGTTTACACTATACATATTTAAGCCATTTCTATTTCGACTCTTATAGGTACTCATGATGGGGTCAGATCTGTGCCACATACACGGACACCACAAATAATTCTCGCCTCTCATTAAACATGGGCTATATTAGATTTTCGTGACATCAGTTGTAAGAAGAGTGGAAGTTAGCCTGGAAAAAATACTCCCGTTGTGATGAGAAATAAACGATGTCGATTCTGAGAACAGCATTGAAAATTGTCGGTAGATTGCAAAGTTTCTGACCGTTGAAAGAGTCGATACGCAGTGTCTTGAAAAATTTAGTACTCATTTTTATGCATATGACGGATGTGCTAGAGATCGAAAAGAGACACTTCAGTAATTTTATACTTCTTGATTTTTTTTGAATCGAAAATTTTAGAATTCTACGATCGGGTCCTTGAGAAAACAAACTTCTTACACGTATGTGTGTGTTTATTTAAGTATGTAATGTGTGTGTGTGTATATATATATATATGCATGCGTATGTGCATGCTTATGAATTATAATGGGGGGAAAAGGCCTGGTTATAAATATGGACTCCAGTCTTTAAGAATTAGACATGAAATAGTGTACTGTAATGTAAATATGATATTCACGCAATCATTATGGAAGCCATCGCGTTGTGTTTATTACTAAATGAAGTACACTTATTCAACCGAACACAACGCAGTTTTATTTTGATTCAAATTGTGCCTTTACATGTGTGCTGCACGTTTCGTTTCGGCCTGTACTTAGGCCATCCTCAGGTAATGTTTGCCTGAGAACATTTGGGGTGTGAATCACTAAACCACAACTCTCCGCAGATAACCATCCATCCCCCAGCACCTACAATTATATCCTGACCCACAATTTGCAAACAGAATTCGAAGAAGAAATCTTTATGAAGGAACAATATAACGCGCCAAGTAAAATACACAAAATCATAGAAGAATTACATTACGAGCTCTCACTACAATACACGAGGACCTAAATCTAATAAGAGTCTTGATATAAACATTTTTAAAAAGTATTAATGTCGTATGGTATTACTTTGTATTCTATGTTTAGATATTTTAAAATTGTGATGATAAACAAGAGGCCCCTTAGATTTTGTTGTGTCCTCCTTTATAAGACATTGGTATTGACTGCCTGAGGATGGCCTAGGTTCAGGCCGAAACATATAGCGCACATGTAAAGGTACAGTTCAGTCAAAATAAACCTGTGTTGTGTTCTACTGAATAAGTTCATTATATTTAATGATATTCATTCATGTGGTACTAAGTGTCTTTTCTGTATATCAACACGCTGAGCAACACACAAAGCAACGAAGTACAGGAAGCAGCATGTGTACATCGCTTCTGGGCACCGCCGTTTCCTGTAGCCCTCTCTACAAAGCCTCATGCGCCTGAAGCTGTAAACCTTGTTGCGAGCAGAGTAATGGAAATGAACTTTCTCCTAGTTTAAGTTCTGATTTGTGGGTGGTGAAAATGCACGCTGTTTTTTGCTGTAAAGTACAACTCATCTGTTGTTAGTCGTACTGCCGACAGTTGGAAAGTTCAAAATAATTTAAGTCACATTAATCTTTGAGTGATGCTCTAAAACATTATTTAGATAATCAGTTTTTATATTCTACATGTCAGTCATATATACAGATGTGTATCTAATATGAAATAGGAATAATAACTTGAAATGACAAGCAGAAACATATTTTAGATGGATATATAGGCGGGCTAGTTAGCTATGTTACTGGTGTGCTCATGTAAGAATCAGCAACAGCAGAACATAAAAAGTTATTTAGATTACGTACTGTAATACTAAATTGTACCTCATCACAACTGTTTTTATTTACACAAGGCAATATGTAGGTTACATGTTTCGACTAATAAATAGTCATCTTCAGGTCTATTCTTTACAGGTTAAGTCACAGGACGCTGTGCACACATTGGGATCCCAGTGTGTTCACATCAGTGAAATATTTAAGCCATATAATTTGCAAATGATCCCAATGTGTGCACAGCGTCCTGTGACTTAACCTGTAAAGAATAGACCTGAAGATGACTATTTATTAGTCGAAACATGTAACCTACATATTGCCTTGTGTAATAAAAACAGTTGTGATGAAGTACAAATTAGTATTACAGTACGTATCCAAGCACTTCGTGATGTCTTCATTCAAATTATTTGGATTAATTTATGCAAAATTTCTTTTGAAATTTAATTCCGAAAAAAAGCAAGTGTTTGATTATGAAATAAAAGCTCCCTGGCTAAGGAAAACAATTAAGTTAAAACTTACATATACTGCATTGAAAGTGTTGTAACAGCTATGGATACAACACTATAAATATTTTCCTGACATGTCCTTGTCACAAGTTCATTCAGTTGTCTTTTTTTTTTTTCTTTTTGTTTAGCGTTTGTGGCCGTACAAACATGTAGTATGGAATTCTTCGATTCAGAAGGATCTACTTCCTTTAATCTACTAGCAATATAACTCCTTTGGCACATCCCGGTGGCCGCGCGGTCTAAGGCTTAGATCTGTGGGTTAGAATCCCACAAGACCATGGGTAACTGTCTTTTTTTAGTGTTGTGTGTTTTCAGGTAGAGTTCTCTGCGCGGACTGATCACTCGTCCAGAAGACTCCTACAGAGTGAGGTGTATCTGAGTGTGATTGTGCAGCCTCGAAAATTAGGGGACCCTGGCCCACTAGGGACTCTTGCGCCATGGGGAAAAAAATAAACTCCTTTGTATTATCGTCTCCATGAAGATGACGAAAATTCCCCGACATTTTTTAGGAGAGATCATGTATACAGATAAGTTGTAAAGTTTTAACTTTGGTGTGTATTTTCCAGTTTATATAGTTGATAACAAAAATATTATCGGCAAAGTAGTTACCTAACCTTATACACATCGACGTAACAAATGAGTTTATCGCATTTCATAAGTGAATTACTGAATGCCAGAACCCTGCGTTGCTTACACTGTACCTAACAAGTTTTGAAACTGTGTGTGGCGGGCATCTTTTTATGTGCACTCTAATGGAGATATCAGCTTCTTTAGTAAATACACTGAGAGAAAATTTCATTGAACAAGCCTCTTTGCACTGGCATAACGTTAAGTAGTATTGAAATGTTTATGGCACTGTTCAGCCTCGCAAACGTGCTGAGGTAAAGACGTCACGTCTTATGACCCATTCAAAATGTATTGTGGGGCGGAGGGGTGGAATTATTGTTGTAGAATTCTGGACCTCTGGGTGATAAAATCCCTGCGAGTGCGATCACATGACTTACTGACCACTTTCACTTCACGTTGTTGTCCAGTATTCACGTTCAATTTATTTATTGCCTGCTTCCAAGTTGTTTATCACCTGCCACGCAGTCAAACTCCGGAAGGTCTAACATCTGCCAACAGTTTATAATCCGTACACAACTGCGCTTTCCTGTCACTTTCCTCGTTAATTCATCTGACGTCATAATTGCAGAGTGGGGGTTAAGTAAGTCTCGGGTATTATTTGTTATACATTTTCGAGAATAATGCATTTTTATGACTCTGTTGTTAGCAGAACAAGTGTTGGGGCAGCGGTATCTCACTGAATTTTTAGGAGAAAAATTGCATGAAGCCAGAAAAGTAGCATTGATGAAACTGTTTAATAATTTGAAGTGTGATCTTATCTAAGTGTCATGTAAATATTTTATTAACTACCTTATGTAAAACACAATTTGTCTTAATTAGGAAGTAAATATTTTAGTGTTGTTTATGGAAATAATGAGGCTTTATGCAGAGAATTATACGAGACACACAAACGCGCGGTTTAAAAAAAATACAAGGAGTTTTATTTAAAAAATTGGCACGTGTCCTAACCATTATACAGCATAATGTTGCCAAGCATTGTGTAATTCCTTTAAACGTGAAGCGGCACTCTATAGACATAATACGTTTATCAGTCCCATTACAGGCATGGCGTGGCCCGGAGGGTTCCAGGAAGTTAAGGTTCCCAGATTACATGACAACTGTACAGGATGGTGGTAAGGTTGTCAGTCTTACGCACCGGCCGCTTTTACCCCCAGGAAATGCTCCTGGTCCTCATTTCCATTAGAGGCTGAGTCGACCCCAGGACCATAGTGTGATGGGTAGGATTATGTCAACGAAAAATTCCAATGACACCATCTGGGATCGAACCAACGACCTTCCGATTTATAGCAGAGCACCTTAACCACTGTGCTACCGCGGTCCCCACTGTATAGACATAGCAATGAAATTCCAGACTGAAATAAAACAGGCGTAATAGCACAGAATTATTTACTATGTTAAACTGAAAATGAATAGTTTGATGATGTGTAAATCCGCTGTTTTTTGGTCGGTGTGCAGTATTGTAGAAATCAAAGTGATCACAAATAAGCGTAAACACATTTTAATACCGCTTATTTAACCATAGTTTAAGAAATATAACTAGCAGAGGCTTAGAGTCGAAGTTATGAGAAATTGTAACCAGTCCACTAAAAACAAAACCTGTAAAACAAAGCGAAACTGTAGAAACACGTCTATTTCATACTGCTGAAAATCCATTAAAATTATAGCATACATAAAATTGCGTATTGTTCCTGCTCACAATGGGAAAAATGTTCCTTTTATTACCGATGGCAATATTTATACCATTAACTGCACACCACTCCCATATACGGTATCTGTGGTTTGTATTTACATAGGGAAGCGCTGTAAAATATCATTATAGACTGAAAGTATGTAAATGAGGTCTGTGCTCTTCTGGATTTTACGCGGCATAGAATGATAATTTTGTACCGATGTTTCGGGACAACCATTCGGTCCCATCTTCAAGTGTCCTGCAGTCCAAGAAGACTATTTGACCCTTGAAGTTGTGACTGAATGGTTGTCCGAAACATCGAAATGGAATTAGCATTCTAGGCTGGGTAAAATTTCAGAGCGGCACAAATCTTATTTACATCGCAGCGGAGGTCAGACATAAAAAAATATGTTAATTTGTACTAGTGTGTAACAACAAGAATATGAGGCCTTTCATGCTGCTTATGTTGCTGTTTAATTGAAAATAAATCCACTTCACGAGGGTTTAATTGTTATTTTATTTGAAGTTCCGTCCGTCTTCGCTAAATTAAAATACCACAAAATTAACGGAGAAGAAACTTTTCAAGTGATTTCCTACAATTTATTCCGTAGAAGAAAAAGAAAAGCTGAGGTTGCAGTTTGTACAAGAGGCTACAAGCCATTAAAATCGGGGATGCTGAAACAATTTCTATCTCTTGTTACTTAATCTTGCCACTGAGTATAGTTTCCGTTTGTGTCGCTGAAAAAAGTGCCCTTGATGACTGGACTGATAATGCAAAAACATGAAATGCTCTTGAAGAATTTAAGTTCCAGAAGATATTTTAAAATCTTCATTGGTTTCTGAAACTTCTTCATTCTCTTTTTTTGACGTTTTGCTGACCGTGCATCTCAGCATATTTATCTCAGTATTTAACCAACTTCATTCACAAAATTTGTTTCACAATAAGTTTTATTTCATGCCTCTACATGTTTCGAACACATGTGCTCATCATCAGGAGGTCAAAATTGCATTACACAGCCTCTGGTATCATCACACCTATAGGTGGC
>Ga0123354_10014127_pt1 | contig 12423 bp, 18 predicted proteins | sample TergutLab28metaG_2_FD_97872 | JGI IMG/M metagenome (GOLD analysis project Ga0123354, IMG submission 97872) | Labiotermes labralis P4 segment gut microbial communities from Petit-Saut dam, French Guiana - Lab288 P4 | ecosystem: Host-associated > Arthropoda: Insects > Digestive system > Gut ... | reverse complement strand
TATTTTTATGCTATCTAGCACACCCTAACCATTAAATGCGCAGAATGGGATTAAAACCAAAAAATGCGTTCCCTTGTGCGATAATTTGTAGGAGCACCTGAGTGTGGCTTACCTTGTAAAAGGGTCGATTGGCGAAGGCTGCTATGGGCAGGGGGGAGGTCCTTCGCAATCGGTCTCGGATCCCAGTTACGGGATGGTTCCTTTCTTCCGGTGATGTTGACGGTGTCCACTCCTGCACTCGTGCAGCTGAAGAGGTCTGACTCAGGTTTCCTGGCGGTGGAGACTGCAGCAACGGTGTCCAGTGGTGATCTTCCTCTCAGCCGGCAGCCCTTGAGGTAGCGACTCGTTCCATGCCCCGGAGGTCGCGTAAACTTCAAGCGATCGTCAAGGGAGGCCCCCGGGACTGATGTTTATCTCACCGATCGGACGCGGAGGAGGACGGTGGCCGGGGCTTAATTTACCCAGCTGGCGGGACGTTCGGGGCTGTGCACTGCTCTCCCCGACGGCGGCCAGCGTTATACAGCTTCCATCTGCTGTGGAGAGGGTCCGCTCCTCGGTCCCTTGTGATCTACGGGCTCCTAACAAACCCGGGAGATGTTGTTGTGCGGTGTCGCTCGGTTGGCCAGCCGGAACGAACTCGCGCCATGATGAAACTGTAGTTATTGTTCGACGAAGACGGTCGACAACAAGACCCCACACACACTGACACCAATTTTTATGTAGTGTCCCAACTCGGCAGTCCTGAGTTCCGCTCCGAGTATAGGTCACCGACGAGGAAGAGTGGGCCTTGTTGATTAAGAGTTATAGCTCACGACAGTCTTCGTAGTTAATTGATGTGTAACTTTATTAAATGGTTGAATAATTACAGTTGAGTAGTAACTAAACGGTAAGCACAGGAGAAGAATCAATTTCTACGTCTCCACCCAACAGAGATGTTGAATGGACGACGATTGCCTAAACAGTCCCGCCGTTCGTTAGCAGACACCAGGACTATATTAACCACTGGGCCTGCGAAGTGTCACTCACTCCTCTCTCCTCTCCTACCCTTACCATACACAAAAAAACATATGGCACAAGGGTGAATATTCCAAACAGTCGTTACACATTCCTGGCTGTCTAGACTGGGGGGTGTAACTCATGGTCAGTGGGCCAAGAGCCACTGGATACTACAATATATATATATATATATATATAGTTTTTTAAAAACCTGGCGAGACCACCAATTACATGGAATTAATACCGAAATTCTCACGTTACCCGTCACACATTGTGAACCTCAATACTACCACGGAGGTGAGTGGTCTGTTTCGCTCTGCGGCCGCGTTATCTTCAGGAAAGGAGCTCCCAGTATGCATTTCATGGTTGACTAGAAGGGTTAACTCTGTAGCTCTAGTGGGACAGGTTACTCAGCTGGTCACTGCATTGCCGATCCTATACGAAATCTGAAGGTATATTACAGTACTCACAGAATATAAGGCTGCCTTGTCGCAGAACCCTTCTCTGCATTTCAGTTAAGAGTACAATCAAAATGCCCCTACAGGGGTTTGATAGACTGTCTCATTATTAAAACCGTGGAATGCAGCTGGTTTAAATCACTGTCCAATGACAGACTCTTGTGAACTCGATACTGAACCTTCCGGTTCCTTAAAAAGTAGGATTCTTTTTTGGACTAATTGAGCGACTCTCAAGAGCCCTGTTCCATGGAGTTGGTCAGGTTTATTGAGTTTGAAGGTGACGTCTGTAGGGGAAGCAGTATGTAGGTATGTCAGTAAAATGCAGTATTCTTGTTTTCCACTCTGTTCATTTGGAAAGAGTGGCGTCAATAGTTAGAGGCCTACACTGCCCAACTTACTGATGAAGATGGCTGTCGTATGGAGAGAGTGACGCCGTGCAAACTGGTATAAGTTCACCGGTATTCTAGAAGAACGCTGCCTCTGCCATCAGGGTTTTGATTACGTCACTCACCTACCTAGAAGAGACGTTCAAGATAGAGTGATCATTATGGACCTGGCCAGTACTGATGGAAAAAATGTCGGTTGGGCCACTTCAAAGCTGTCGCAATCTTCGATGCTGCAATGGCTAGCTGTTTTCAGATATCGTTTCACACTTATTGTGTATGTAGATTCTGACATAGCAGGGATACTCGCAAGTTGAGGTACGCCTAATCCGAGTCGTGTGGAGCCAGTTATTCCCACGTGCCCACGTATACTGGAAGTTGTCTTCACAGTTCCGTCAACTGCCATAAAACGAAAAACCGCTGTCTTATATTTGGGCAGCATCATCCCATTTTGTTGGTGAATCACTGTATTTCCTAGATTTCTTTTGTGGTTATTGAATTTTAATTGGTTCCAGATGTGTAAAAATCGCAATTGAATTGGCGCCGAATGTTTCAAAGTTGTTATCATTCGACTTTTTTCTTAAAGAGCTCGGGTAAGTTTGTAGGATTAAAGATATGAACAACTAATTTACTTGTGAAGGCTACCAGGTAATAGATTGTTGTGCCTGAGTGTTCATAGTAGTAAATTATTATTAGAAATATCACCTCATACCTGAGTAACTTGCAGACATCACCAAGATTGTCGTCATTTCAATGGTTCTCTCCATTTCGTCAGTCTCTTCCCTCCTTCCTTCCGGTGGACAGACACCACCTCTCTGGTGTTATCATCGTGCCTCTCCTGATCATTCCTGGATTCTCTCTGATCTCATAAATAACTAACTAGGTGTTATATACTACAAAATAGTGTTAGTTTTCATGCCTGTTTGTTACTTTTCTCAAGTAACCTTGAGAAAAGTAACAACATTTTAAGGGTTCCTAGTATCCACTATTTTGCTAAGTCTGTATTCCTTAGAAATTCAGAATTTCTTGAATGTTATATGACCTTCGCTTCTGCTGATTATGCGCTTGCCTTGTAACGACCTCTGCCTGTGTATTCCAAATTCCTAAATGAATGTCAAAGTTCTGACCTTCGCAGCCTTCTACATCTTACAAGTTTGCAGCTCTTATAGTATTTTAACTCATAACAAAACTCAATTTGTGGCTATGCTTCTAACTTTTACGTCGAAAATTTTATTTTTATAGAAATTCGCTACATTACAAGGTTTAATTTATTCAGGGGAGTTGTCACTCTGTAATAGTAGAAGACGTTAGAAATGCTTCGAAGCCAGGGCCATTGGTTGTGATCTGAGCAGAAGAAAATACAAGTACTGTTCGGTTATTATGGACTACACAGTAGACATACACCGCAGGCTACAATTAAGTGTTGTACTTAGAACAACAGACGTTTCTTCTCGTGGAGTAAAAGTTAAAGAGTATTTTGTTGGATTTTTTGTCGCGCTTCTGGCACTACAGGCAAAGGAGTGACGGAAATGTTATTGTAACTATTGACAGGCATTTGTATCTCATTGTGAGATTGTCTTAAGCGGTCATTTAAGTAGCAGCCACATGAAAGGAACGAGTTGTGGCACACAAGCTGAATATTTGAGGAAGTTTACGTTCAGGATATGTTTCTTGTGCACACAGCGGTAACGTAGCTGTCAGTGTTCCTGCAAAATTATCAGTTAGTGCATTGGAACTTTTTACTATGTTGCGAAGAATCGGTTGGTCAGCGCAATACTATTGGCATTCAAGAACGAAAAAATTACGACATGTACTGGGATCTGAAAAAGCAACGTATTATATCAAGATCTGTATAGTTATTAAACGAGCTTAAACAACCTTATCAATATACACGAAACACGTAACAGAAACAAAACATCGTAAAGGAGATTAGAAGCCGAAGCTAGTCCTACCTTATACCCATCATTTCCACACCTCGATGATCCGACTGCAATATATATGCACGTCACTTCCAAGAATTTTATGTATTATTGCCTACGTAATTATTTTTTCAATATTTTAAACGTTTTATGAACTTCAAATTATACATTTCAAGCATTCCATATCTTTAAATTTGCATGTCTGTTTGAATGGTAAACGTTATACATTTTACATTCCGTGATAAGTGGGTCCCTGTCACCACGACACGGCGCGTCCTGAGGTTGCGGATGGAGGAACAGCATCCAATATAGAGGGCAGTTGCGAATATATTGAATAAGCAGTCGCGGACTGCCGGCAAGGGGTGGTCCTCCAGTTTGGGGGTTGGGCGAGGTGCTAACAGCCCCTCACCGTGAAAACATATGCTGTTACGAACCGTTTACAAAGACAGCCTCTGACCTGGACTGATACTAATGGTACAACCTAAGAAAAGGAAAAAGGGCATGAAATTTGGTACTTGCAACGTTAGGAACCAGTATAGGGCAGGTTCACTTACAGCAACAGCCAGGGAATTAGCAAGATATAAGTTAGAATTAGTGGGTGTGCAGGAGGTTAGGTTGGGACAAAGTGGGGACAGTAAGAGCAGGGGATTTTACTTTTTTCTATGGAAAAGGAAACGAAATCATCAATTGGGAACAGGATTCTTTGTACACCACAGAATAGTATCAGCAGTTAAGAGAGTAGAGTTTGTTAGCGATAGGGTGTCATATATAGCTCTAAGAGGTCGCTGGTGTAATATTGTTCTGAATGTGCACGCACCAAGTGAGGAGAAAAATGATGCTTCAAAAGTAACTTTTATGAGGAATTAAAGCAGGTTTTCGATTACTTTCCTAAACGCCACATGAAAATTGTATTAGGAGATTTCAATGCAAAAGTGGGGAGAGAGAATATTTTCAAACCGACAATTAGAAATGAGAGTCTACTTCAAGACAGAAATGATAATGGTGTTAAAATATTACATTTTCCCACAACAAAAAGTCTAGTTGTCAAGAGCACGACGTATCCGCACTAAAATATAACCTAACCCAGCTCATAAATCTTTTAAGTGTTCTAAGTAGCAAATCGGGAATAAATAACTGTACACCATAAAGTATTCTTCGTATTATTTTACCAGATTATTAAAGTTTACAGATGTTTGCGAGTATGGAGGCGCCGTTGAAAATCTATTCACTATTAGCCTCGGTATCATGTACACAACTTTTCACGTCCTGTGTAGGAAACGGACTCTTTACTTACGTTAAGGTTTCAAACTCGCACACTTCAAATCCACCGTCCCTTAATTATTCTTACTGTTCCCAATTGGCTAACTGTTTAAATCCCACTTCTCCGTAATAGAATCAACAGTCAAAATTTGAATACGTTGCTTCTATTGGCTCACTTATGTAACACTGTTCCCGTATCGAACTAGCATAATCTCCCCTTGTCTTACTGGTCTTCTCTCCCTCTCTCTAACCCTCTATCCCTGTAAGCTGCTATACAAATCCGTTACACTCGCCATTCCACCCAAACTAAATTACTAATTAAAACAAATCCATCCAATCTACCAAATATAAAACATTAACATCTCATTAAACTTAAACTAACTATAACGGTTATAAAAACATTCATAAGTACACCTGGACCTCTACTGATGGGAAGACTAACAACCAGATAACATATTGATAGGTAGGAGATGACATTCGAGTATACTAGATGTGCGAAGCTTCAGGGGAGCTGATTGTTACACAGATCACTCTCTGGTCGTTGCAAAAGTTAGGGAGAGATTGGCAGTAAGTAAACAAGCATCAAAAAAGTTTCATGGGGAAAGATTTAATCTCAGGAAGCGAAGTGAGCTGGACGTTAGGAAACAGTATCAGATTGAGATTAGGAACAAATTTGCAGCCCTGGAGAACTTAAATGATAGCGAAGACGTAAATAGGGATTGGGAGAACTTTAAAGAGAATATCAACACCTCAGTTAAAGAGAGTCTAGGGCTGCACGAATTGAAGCAGCATAAACCATGGTTTAATGAAGAATGTTCAGGTTTTTTAGATCAAAGGAAGCTGGCTTAAGTGCACTGGGTACAGGATCTAAGCCAAAGCAGTGTATATAACCGAACATTGTAAGACGTGAAGCTAGCAGACATTTCAGGAACAAAGAGGAGGAACATCTGAAAGCTAAAATTTAGGAACTTGAAACTATCAGTAAGATCAAAAATATAAGGGACTTGCATTGGGGCATCAGTGACTTTAAGAAGGGTTACCATCCCAGAAATAATATAGTATAGGATGAGAAGGGTGATTTGGTTACAGACTTCCACAGTATTTTGGCTAGGTGGAGGAACCATTTCTCTCAGCTATTTAATGTACGTGGCGGTCAGTGTTGTTAGGCAGACAGAACTGTACCCAATAGAACTACTAGTACCTGAGCCTAGTGTCTTTGAGGTTGAGTTGGCTATTGAAAAGCGAAAACTTCACAAATCACCGGGTATTTATCAAATCCCAGCAGAATTGATTAAGGCGGTGGGTAGAACAGTTCGCTGTGAGATCCATAAATATGTGATTTCTCTTTGAAATAAAGAGAAATTGCCTGAGGAGTGGAAGTAGTCGATCATTGTACCTATCTATGTGAAGGGCGATGAAACAGATTGTAGTAATTATATGGGCATAACTCTTTTTCCATCTACCTACAAATCTTTATCCAACATCTGCTCTCAAGGTTAACTCCACATGCCAAGGAAATTATTGGGGTTCATCAATGTGGATATCGACGCAACAGGTCAAATACTGATCGTGTGTTCTGGTTTCGTCAAATAGTTGAAAAAAATGGGAATATAATGAAGCAGTGCATCGGCTGTTTATAGACTTCAAGAAATCTTATGATTCAGTTAGGGGGAGGTTTTGTATAATATTTTCATTGAGTTTGGTATCTCCATGAGATTGGTAAGTCTAAAATGTATATGTCTGACTGAAACGTACGTATATAACAGAGTACGGTTAGGAAAGAATGTGTCTGACATGCTTCCTATTATGACTGATTTGAAACGAGAAGATGCTCTGTCGCCGTTGTTTTTCAGCTTCGCTTTCGAGTACGCCATTAGTAGGGATCAGGTAAACCAGGATGGCTTCAAATTAAATGGCATACATCAGTTTCTGGTTTATGCTAATGATGTTAATTTATTGGGAGGAAGCGTATATACTACAACAGAAAACGCAGAAACTTTGGTGGTGGCTAGTAAGGAGATTGGACTAGCAGTAAATGCTGAACTAAGTACTTCGTCATGTCTCGAGATCAGAATGTCGGACGAAGCCATAGTGTGAAGACTGATAATAGTTCCTTTGAAAGGGTGGAAGAGTTCAAATATTTGGGAGCAATATTAACAAAACAAAATTATATTCAGGAAGAAGTTAATAGCAATTTGAAGCCAGGGAATGCTTGCTATAAATCGGTGCAGAATCTTTTGTCTTCTAGTTTGCTGTCCGAAAATTTAAAGATTAAGATATACAGAACTATAATTTTGCCTGTTTTGTGTGGGTGTGAAACTTCGTCGCTAACATTGAGGGAGGAACGTAGGCTGAGGGTGTTTGAGAATTGGGTGCTGAGGAGAATATTTGGGTCTAGGAGGGACTAGGTAATAGGGGAGTGGAGAAAACTACATCATGAAGAGCTTAATGATCTGTACTCCTCACCCAATGTTTTCGGGTGATAAAATCAAGAAGAATGTGATGGGTGGGCATGTAGCAGGCGTGGGGGAGAAGAGTGACATATACCGGGGTTTGGTGGGGAAACCTGAGGGAAAGATACCACTTGGAAGACCCAGGCGTGGGTGGGAGGATAATAAGATGGATCTTCAGGAGGTGGGATGTGGGGGTATGGACTGGATCGAGCTCGATCAGGACAGGGACAGGTGGCGGGCGCTTTTGAATGCGGTACTGAACCTTCGGGTTCCATGAAATGCGAGGAATTTCTTGACTAGCTGAGAACCGGTTACCTTCTCATGAAGGACTCTGCTCCCTGGAGTTAGTTAGTGAGTGAGTGAGTGAGTGAGTGAGTAAGTAAGTAAGTAAGTAAATAAGTGAGTAAGTAAGTGTATATTTTACATTATATGCATATATGAAGTGAGAAGTTTGAAATCTCAAACCTGAAAGACAGTTGTGAAGTCTCATTTTTTATATTTTTGTCTAGGCCTGATGATGGCTAATCATTTTTAGCCGAAAAAGAAGCTTTATTTTTACTGATTATAGTATTGTGTTGAAGGATGGATAAATTCATTTATTCACTGAAATGTTTTATTGCTGTGATATTTGCAATGTAGTCAGCAATTCATTTGAAGAAAAAGGTTTTATAAACGGGAAAGTAAGGAAGACTATGAACGGCTGGGAAGTGTTTTGTCATACCAAAGTGGAACTCCGGACCTTTAATTGCCAGAATAATTGGACATTTTATCAGGCGTAATGACCGAAGTAGTGAAGAGTTACTGATCTAAGGGCCTATTTTAATACAAATTTGAAACATGTATTTCTAAATGCGAGTGTCTCTCATTTCCTGCATATGCTTGTACCACAGCTTGAGAACCGCGTAGGTTTTGTAAACGGCACATCATGAATATGTATTTTTGGTCTACAATGAGTAAAGGATGATTTTTCAGGATCCATTTCTTAAGTAACTTTATGACTAGCCAGTTTGCCCTGGTACAAATGATACTGTGTTTTCATTTGAAAAATAACATGCTGCTCTGTATTTATTTAAGGGGCATATTTGAAACAAAAGTGGACCGGGTAGCTCAGTCGGTATGGCGACTGAGCTACGGGCTGGACGATCCGGGATCGAATCAGTCTGCTTTGAGTCGTGGTACGGTGCGGTTGTGTAGTGCACACAGCTGAAGCGTTGTACGAGTCAACAGCAGGTGTAGTGATACGAAGGGGGCAATCCTGTGAGGTAGAATCGAAATGAACGACCGACAGAATACCATCGTGTGTGTGTTTGACCCACAAAGTCCGCGCATAACGGCATATCAAATACATGAATGTAAATACGAGAGACTACAGCTGCCGGAAAAGGATGTCTGAATGATCCAAATAGATGGGCCAAGACGACGTGTCTTCACAAAATTCAACACCAGCGATCAGACGCAGTCCATCCTCCAGTCAACAAAAGGTAAAATGGAATTCCAACACGATAATGGTGAGTTGTCAATAGTACAGATAGAACTAGCAGGTATGGGCACGAGGCAGATTAGAATAACCAACCTACCACCAGAGGTGCCCAACCGAACAATCCGCCACACACTGTCCACGTACGGTGATATTAAGAAAATAAGTGAAGACGTATGGTCGAGGGCATACCGATACCCTGTATATATTGGAATACGTATAGTGGTGACGAGCCTCAAAAAGCATATACCATCCCGCATGTCAATAGCCGGTAATAGGGTTCTCATATCATATGAGGGACAGCCCCCAACGTGTTAGTTACGAGGCAGGCCACCAATATCATGAATGTCCACGTCGCAGGCAAATGAACATCCAACAGAACACGCCACCCAAAACTTTATGGGCAAGACATAGTGCCACAAGGAACAGCACGCCCACAGCCCAAATTGGTGCAGCACACGGACACAGAAACAAAGAGTGTATGCAGTGGGGGTTCAAAAAATGTAGCACATAATCCACCCCACAGGAACAAGAAATCTCTAACACCAAAGACAACCGTGGATTCGACAACACGGAGGAAATCAACACCCTCTGAAAACAACGGGAGCGAAATGCAAACAGACCAAAGTTGAACGTGCATAATAGTGGACATAGCCGGACCACAAAAATGGCAACGTAGGCATGGCGAAACACAACACACTGACAGAGGCTAATATCTCTTCACAAAGCACACCAGATGTAGGGACGCAGAACAGTGACAGACAAGTGGAACGCTAACAAAGCAAGAGAAACAACGAAGTTTACATTACGACAAAAAATTTGTGACCCCCACAGATGATAAGGTTTCAACGGCACCATGCACGACCAGTCCCAAACGCATAAAAACTGCGGACCGAAGCGGACGCGCAGTAAAATCCGCGGCATGAAACCCCCCAACGGCACTCCCTCCGTATGACGTACGTATTGAAAGTAACGACCCTGAACATTAACGGAAGAGCGCAACACACTCTTCTCAGGATGATGGAGGACTTTCTCTGGAAACACGACATTGATCTAGCCTTACTCCAAGAAGTCATGAACCCACAACTGGACACAACACGCCGATACGCAAAATATATGAATGTTGGAACATAACAGCGGGGGACGGCAATTTTGGCAAAAGACGGACTCAACCTTAGACATGTCAAACGCCTACCCGCAGGTATAGCTGCAATGTTTAATGGGACGTTGTTCGTAAACAAATATACACCACCCGGGGCAGAGAAGAAGAACGAAAGGGACCGATTCTATAATGACCTTCCATATTTACTACTAACCACACAAACTGACCTGATGCTAGCCGGAGATTTTAATTATGTACTCCCACAATCAGACAACACAGGCCAGAAAAACTTTAGTACAGCCCTCGACAATATAGTGTATGTATTCGGCCTCAGCGACGTATGGGATGCGAGCACGAGGAAGATATTCACGCATTGCACACCCACGGAGGCATCCAGAATGGACCTAATATACATCAGCAACAACTTATAGTCCAAGAAAAAAGGCTTAGAAACAGTGGTAGCCGCATTCACGGATCACCTTGCAATAGTTCTGCGATTGTCAATAGACGCACCCATCTCCTCGCGAGGGAGAGGTTATTGAGGGATGGACGCATCCCTCCTGGGAGAGACTACTTTTCGACACTTAATACAGACACACTGGGAGAGATGGCAGAAACACAGGAAATATTACCCCAACACCGGAATGTGGTGGGAGCGATACGCAAAACGAATGATATGGCAACTATTCACCCGGGAAGGGACCGAGCGTAGGCGCGACCGGATGACACTGGAAAACTTCTACTATGACGCAATCTATAACGTACACCATGCAACGAACTACGTAGCATTGAAGCAACTAAAAGCCAAAATTGCTCACCTACACCATTTAGAGCAACAACAGATATTTCTAGACAACGATGAACATGACATGCTGCAGGGGGAAGAACCGTCCCTATAATACGTCATCAGAGCACGGATACGACAAGATGCACGAATAGTGCATAAAATACAGGATTGTAACGGCGCCACCCAGACGACAGCGATAAACATAATACTTACGTTCACTGATTTCATGCGCAGGAAGTACGAAACAATCCCAGTAAACGACGAGAGTTCAGGCACCTGAGACGAAACAAATAATAACCCACCACAAGATGCGATTGACATGTTGGACGCTCCCATAACAATGAACGAACTACAACGTGCAGTAGACAAAGGAAAACCAAACAAAGCCATCGTCAGTGACGGGATAAGCCAAGATTTGTTCAAGTACACATGGTTGACAATCACGACATGCTCTCAATAGTTAATCAAATGTATGTGGAAGGAAAGGTAATGGACGAACAGAAGCACGGAATGATATTATGCATACCAAAGAAACCCAAACCCAACTGACCCGAGGATTACAGACCGTTGACACACTGATGACCCGGATACTCCAAGCAACTCTTTGACAGTATTTCCTACGCCTACTTATTCACCCTACTGAAGGTCTATGGTTTCAGCGCGCGATTCCAGCAGCGTATCACGGATATGCATGAAAATGCAACGTCTTCCGTCCACATAAGCGGTCACATATCCAGCCTGATTCCCATCAGGTGCTCCGTGCGCCAAGGATGTCCCTTGAGCATGCAGCTGTTTGCTGTGTGTCTGAATCCTCTAATTTGCACCCTGGAGGACACGCTGACAGGCATTCAAATTGGGCGTCGCAGCATCAAAACAGCCGTGATAGCATACGCGGAAGACGTCACAATATTCGAGACATCTCCTCGCGACATGCCCAAAATACAAACCGCAATAGACCACTATGAAGCTGCGCCTGGAGCGAGGATCAACATCAAGAAGTCTAAAGCCATGGCGATGGGTTCATGGGACACCTCCGCAGACATTATGGGCATCCTGTATCATACAGAAATGAAAATCCTAGGCATCCGTTTGAAAAGCACAGTCAGCCAATCTGCAAACAACAGTTAGTCAACAGTGACAGACAGAATACGTGCACAAGCACGCGACGCATATTACAGAGATCTGTGCCTATTCAAAGGAGTGCTATATGTACACAACTTCCTATTAACAAAAGCATGGTACACTGTTCATAGTTTTCCGATGCCTCAAAACTGTAAGCGACAAGTGAATACAGCAATAGCATGGTATTTATGGCGAGGGGACATCTTCAGAGTTCCATTGCCTACTCCCCAGTGACGGAAACAGCAAGGTGGATGGGACCCCATACACGTCGCCGCTAAATCCGTGCCTTATTATAATGCCGCCTGCAATCCCTAGCCAGGGAACGGGAACGCAAGCAGTAGCGTGGATCCGAGAATGGGACCTACTAACGTCGAGCAACAACACCCCCCCCCCCCCCCAAACAAAACAGAAACCCCAAAAATAGGGGGCCAACCCACCTTTTTCCAGGAAAACCCCCCCACCCCCC
>Ga0123354_10014124_pt1 | contig 12425 bp, 5 predicted proteins | sample TergutLab28metaG_2_FD_97872 | JGI IMG/M metagenome (GOLD analysis project Ga0123354, IMG submission 97872) | Labiotermes labralis P4 segment gut microbial communities from Petit-Saut dam, French Guiana - Lab288 P4 | ecosystem: Host-associated > Arthropoda: Insects > Digestive system > Gut ... | reverse complement strand
GTCAGCCTACACAACACAACAAGTACTCGCTAGCTCCTGAAGATGGACGTATTAACGTCTGAAACATGTTCAGCAATATATAATAAAGCAAGTGTCATCTAGTTGGTCAACCTTTATTCAAATTTTCCTATAAATTTCAGATGTTTCAACGCCTTCTGATCACGAAAAAGTGGATCACAGCTGGCTGTTATACAACGGTGAAATTCGAAAGAGGTGTCGCCATCTTTAGAGAAAGTTTGTAAACAAATACAACACTAACTGAACCTGACACTGGCTTGTCGCTAAAATGCCTAGAATGTAGTTCTTAATACAAAGGCCATGTTTCGTAACGAGGTGACTGCAGCACGTCTACAGGCAAATTCACTTTACTTTTGGATTGTACATTTATTAACACCACCCCTACTACGAATGTTATTAACATAGCTGTTTCTCCTTAATTTAAATGGTTTCCAAGTAAAATAATTTGCCATTTTATCAAACTTTTCACCTGTTTTCAGATTTTGAACTTCTTAATTACATTGTTATTTCTGGGGCTACAGCCCAAATTAATTTTAAAAAATATGAGTACCTAATTATTATTATCTTTGTGTCATATCTTGCTGATTACGTTAGTAGACTGCTCACGACATACGAAACACAAGACACGAGCATTAACTACGACATGATAACTTTGTGTTGTCAAGCAACTCTGAGCCACGACAGGTATTCGACACTCTTCATCACAAGACACGATGAAAGTTCAAACTGATGGAATCCAGTTTCATGTAATCCGATCTGAGCTGAATATCTAACCTTCATTAAAGGCAGACAGTTGTACTACCGCTCACACCTACGTACATACATACGTATAGGCAAGGTAAAGCAGTCCCGTTACAGGCCTGGAGTGGCCCAGAGGTTTCCAGGAAGTTAAGGTTCCCAGATTGCATGACAACGGCACAGGATGGTGGTAAGGTTGTCAGCCTTAGGCACCGACCGCCTTTACCCCTAGGAAATGCTTTTGGTACTCAATTCTGTTAGAGGCTGAGTCGACCCCAGGGCCACAGTGCAATCGGAAGGATTATGTCAATGAAAAATTCCAATGACACCATCTGGGATCGAACCAGCGACCTTCCATTTGTAGCACAGCACCTTAACCACTGTGCTACCGCGGTCCCCCACATACATACGTACATTAATTAATTCATAAATAAATAAATAATTCATAAATATATAAGTATATGCAAGCATGCATAAGACACACACACACACGCACGCGCACGCACAAACATACACATACATACATACATACATACATACACACACACACACACATACATACATACATACACACACACACACACACACACACACATACATACATACATACATACACACAGACACACACACGCACGCACGAACGCACATACACATATACGTATATTGTATTTGTACGTGGGATTTTGTTGTGCAGGCGAGAAAAGGAGAGAGATGTAACAAGTCAGACAGACAGACACTGCACGTATACCGTAACATTGAGGCGTGTTATTGCAACCAATGTTGTAGTGGAGAAGCAACAAGCAGTGCGTGTTGTGAGTGTGTGTTTGTAGCCTTAGGTATCCAGCATGCATTGCGCATGCGCCATATTGTCGTCTTTGAGCTTACCCACATCTACAGTATTTTTCCACATTACTTCACAAAAGCCACGATTTTATAAAAGTCACAACACAAATGTGTTTTTTTAATTTTCTCTACTGCTTTTGTCTGAAACATTTCCGATTCCACGAAGAACTGAGCGAGATATGATTAAAATGTATATTGTAAAATGCCGGTTATTCTTGTCAGATTTTAATGGAACTTGAATTTGTAAAAATACTGAAACATCAAATATGAAAATCCGTTCAGTGGAAGACGAGTTGTTCCATGCGGACCGACGGACAGCAAACAATGACGAAGATATTATTCGCTTTTCGCAATTTCGCGAATGTGCCTAAGAAATGCCTTCTGTTAGCCCTGCATTTTTAAAGACTGCTTGGAAAGGGACCGTTTGATAGGCTGAGGTGCAGTCAGGCAGGAAGTAAGTAGCAAACTGGTTATCAGAAGAACAAGTTCAGAAGATGTCAGTTTATTGCGTGCCCCAGTATAACGTTCTGTTTTATCACATACCTTTATACTGGCATTTCGTAACAACGCGGTCGTTTTTATGCAGTTCATTACCGGAGACTGCCATGTAGGCCTACAATTAGAATCCGTTCAAGTGTCAATTAATGAGGCTGTCATTTCCTGATTTTATGTACGTAGCTGGATGACTGTAGAGCACCGGTGGAATGGTAATGGCAGGGAGAGGGTGACTGCTCGCAGGGAAGTTTCTCCAAGCGCCACTGTCTTCGCGAGAAATCTTGCGCGGACCGGACCAGCACGGAACCCAAGCTTCCGCGTTGGAAGGACGGCGACTAAGAAGCTGTACCATGGTACGGCCCCTGCTACAGCCGCTGCGATACGAAATTTTGTTTAAAACTGTCGTCCCTACAGAGGGTAATATTTATTACACGTGTTGTGCTTGCGTTACTCAGCAACTTCCTGTGATTAGAGATGAACGTTTGTGTGGTAGGATCGCTTGAACAGCGGTTTTGGAGACCTACAGGGTGAGCTTAGATGTTTGATGTGGAACTGCAGTACGGCGCCCTACACTGTACCAGTTGCATGAAACCTCTTGTCAGCTTCTTCCAAATTAAAAAAAAAAATGGATGCTGATACAAACCCACAGTAAGCTATAGACCTACTGTTGCTGTTAAACTTAGTGGGATTTCATACGACGTTTCGCAGTTTCGTCACCACCTTTTTCCACGTGTTGCTTACGTCAGTTGTGCTTTTTCTCACCACTCTTCCACTTTTATCATCCTGTTGTCATTGCTTTATCATTTTATTGCTTATTCTGCTATTAGCTCCTAAGATATTCACTTAGCAGGGCAGCCAAGCGGTATTACTGCAATATTACCACCACTGAGCTATATAGGCCTCAAACCTTCAACAACCGTTACTGAGTGAGGGGCAGCTCAATTATTTTCGGTAGGCAGCCATTTCGTTGCTAACACAATATTCTTATTAATGTACGACGAGAATATTCACCTTGCTGCTAATTAAACACTTGCAGTTGTAATGTGTCGTAATAGAACGTTGCAAGAAACAGCGCGTAGTTATTTAAATTTAAACCGTCAGTTAATATGTGCGGTTACTATTTGCGTTCAGAACTGACTGCAGTAGCGCTGGGAACATGAAAGTTTGAGTCGTTTCCGGTATCTGACGGAACGATGCACCGCGTGTCGGCTGAACGAGTAGTGAATAAAATATGTGGACATTAATGATATATTGATACATTTGTTAATTGCAATTGGGTTGACAACCGGTGGCAGAACAGAACATACATAACAATAAGAATACATAAATTTGAAAATAAATGTACGTAATTTACAAAATTAAACAGAAGCACACAAAACACACAGCGATAAAAAAAAAATCGAACTAAAAGAACATGAAAGAATGTGGTAAATGAAAAAGCCACATAAGTAGCAAACTTCATATGATTTGTATATCTGCTGATAATGTTAGACACCCAATCATTTTTGTTAAATTATTAAAACTTAGTTTAATGCCAATGCGATTATATTTTTTTGTTATTTATTTTTGTGGTATTTCGGCTTTCTCTTCTAATCGGAAACATTTATTGATTATTCTGTTGAGATTGGAGTTTGTTGTATTGGTTCTTTATTTTTCTGTCTATTTTTATTTGTGTAGATTTAATTATAGTTTGTTTTTTGTTGTTTATTTTTTTTTGGTTTTTTTCTGTTTGTGAAGGCTCGTTGGGTCTATCTATTTTGGTTTCCATAATTCGTAGTCATGGTAATGATTACTTTCCATCATATAGTGTTCTTCAATGTTAATGTTTTCTTAACTTTTTGACACCTTTGTACCTTTTTTTGGTCTTGGTGGTTAGTTTGTTCGCTATTGTTTTTTATCTCTTTTGTTTATTTTTTTCTTTCCTTCACTACACTTCACTCCACTTCACCCAACTACACTACACTTCACTTCACCCACCTACGTTTAACTCCACACCACTACACTTGTCGACACTTCACTTCCTCCCATTTAAACTTCACCCAACTACACTTCACTTCCCTCTCATATGGCTTAACCCCATTTAAATTTCTTACCGCTCCACTTCACCTCACATCACTACACTTCACCTCACTTCACTTCACTTCACTTCACATGATATTCGCCACACTTCTATTCCTTTCATGTCCCCCCGTTTATAATTGCTTTCCTAACTCTGTTTCTAAAAATCTTAGGTTTACAAGGGAAAGTCCCTGAACTTTCTGCAGGTAGTTGGCTCCAGTTTCTAACGGTCCTATTTACAAAGGGATACTTCCCGATATCCGTTCTCTGCTTCCTGTCCCTAATTTTCCGAACATGATCAACCCAACTCAAATAGTAAGGCCTTCGCAACCTGTCGCGTGTAGCTTTCCATCCTTCCACACTGCAACTTGAGTGCAGTTCAGAACGCAGTTGCTGTACACAGCTGACGCTGACCATGTTGACGCCAAAATTGTGGCTGAAGGCGTCCAGTTATTGTAATGTGCGTACAGAGCAGACATATCAATGCAAGCAATGTTCTTAGCTGCAAGGAAACAATGTTTTGTCTGTTACCGAGTGGTTAATCTTCCGTGCATGTTTAACATGCCAAAATGTAAGTACAAGTAACAGCCTTTCAAAAATTGCTTCTGACAACTTCGTCCTACACTGTGTTTATGGATTGTTTGCCAACATTTTGTGTTCTTTGCTTATCTGTTAACTTTACGGAGAGAAACGTTGTGCTAATTTATGGTGTTTGCACACACAGTGAAGCGCAAAGGAGGCATATTAACGAACAGCAAATCCTTGAACGACTAGCTTATAGGATTAGTCTGTCGTACCTGTCAAATTCCAGTCCGTACCGCGCAGTAAACACACTCCGTCTCAGTTATAAAAACCAGTCAGTTAATCGCTGTTTGTTCTCAGATCCACACAAAACACATAAATACAGCTGTGTGGGCAGAACGTAGAATTGTTGAATGTTAAACCTGGTGGTACATATAGTGACCACTGTGATTTAAAGGGTTACAGCGAACACCACCTGTGAACGATCATTCATTTTGCTGGATCGATGGGCTAAGTATCAAGCAGTGTCTTACAAGCATGATGTGGTGCTTCGGATCGTAGGTTCGAATACGATACGTTTCAAGCACAGAAGTTAGTTACTGTCCGGTTTGTACCGTTAGCTGGATCGATATACGGTAGACATGAGGGCGGTTTGTTCCACCTTCCTGCCGGTAGTGGTGGGTAATTCGGAGTGGGATATTTTAAACTGAAAATCATGTGCAATTTGTGCGCAGCATAATAAATTAATATGCTTATAATTTATTTGTTCTGTGGGTACAGATTTTTTAACGATGCTGAGTGGACAAGATTAGGTACAGTCACTTTAATAATCAGAGGGCCTTGATTTAAGTTAGTGTTTTGAGTTCTATAGACCAATTGGCCTGTCTGTCTGTCACGTTTGCCTGACGTCACCACCATCCACTTCCCCTTAACAACATTCATGAGCACGGCAGTGGCGGATCTGCAAACTAGCGGTGTCGCACTGTGCACCTCTAACACTTAGCAATATCTTCAACGGATCCACAATTTTCTGCTTCAACGATGCATTAAAATTGGAGATAAATGAAATTGGCTGAAATTTGATTGAAATTGGCCAAGGTCGAAACATGTTGTTAAAATAAACAGAATAGAATTTACTTGTGTTTAGACCGTTTTTAAACTTTGTGTATTGAATTACTGAAATACACAACCGCGAGATATCACGTCAAAATTACATTATTTATTTATTTATACTCCATTCGGTGGCTCTCAATTTTACAAACCGTACCGAACTGTAATAAAATCTGATTTTTCCACGAACTACGTCAAAGGTACAATTCCACGAACACCAGTGTGTAGCACTCACGTGTCCTACAGTGGCAGTAACCAAGACATTCTGATACGCTGATTGCTTCAGACTGAGCAAGCGGCTTTCAAGTGCTTCACCGTCAGAGCCAATTGCCAGGATCTCGCATTGTCAGATGCCACTAACTGTCACCCACAGTTGTCGATTTTCCGTCCAAGGAATGAGTGTGCTTTACAAAATCAGTACTTTTTTTGACATCCGTAATTGGAAATGTAAGGAAGAACATAAGAACTTACGATCAGAATTTAATGTTATAGCACTGGCATGAGGCTGGACGGTCCTGAGCTGGATTCCCAGCTGGGAAAACGCCCAGAACCCCTATGGGGCGCATGAAGATATCGGGGTATCTTTCCCGGCGATAAAGAGATAGAGCGTGAAGTTGACAGCCCACCGTCATCTGGTACCAAAGTCAAGAATGGATGGAGCTGTACCTCCACAGCCCTTACGTGCCTTGACAGCGTGGACAGGCACAACTTCATTTATTTACCCTCATTTTTTCATTTAGTAATAATTAAGCTGTTTATCGACGTCACTGATTATTCTTCACATCCATCTGAAAATTGTGTATGAGCTTCACTGTGTTTATAGATTAACTTTTGGAAGCCTAATGTCAACTATAGTGGTCGTACGGAACCGCTAACCTCTAAAGTTGCATTTTATATATTTATTCAACAAATATAGGTACTGAATATTTTAAACATGGTATATACTATCCGTTTTTTCTGTTCAAAATGCAGTTTGTTTAATAATTCTAACGTATTTGGTTCCTGTATTATTCACATTTTATATACAGGGTGTGCTAAAAATAAAAATAATAATTCCGGCGCCAAAAGGTTAAGGCGACTGTCCTAGCTAGCAGTTGAACTGTCGGGTGACTCTTCTTCGTTGTTCCATGTTGCTGTGACCACAACCGAGTAGTATTACAGCTGGCTGCAATGCCAAGTATGTGTAGATTAAAGGAAGGTTTTGTACTGAGACATGTAGAAGGAGTGGGGGAAGAGAGTTATGTCTATTTGTGCTGTGTGAGACAGAGAAGGGGCAGCGCACTTTAGGTGGGGCACGAGATGTAGGAGGAGGATCAATTGTGTTTACGGAAGAAAAGAATGCTGTGTACGTGTACACCGCTGAAGTGTGTAGAAACGTACAGTTGGAGGGGAAAATTCTGGATAATAAACAGCTAGATATAAAAAGAGGAAGTGGCGTATAAGAAAATAATGATTGACATTTTTGAAAATATCTGTACATACTACAATCTGTGTGGAAAAATTAAGTGAGAAAAAGAAAGGGTTTCAGAGGAAGGAGAGCAGGAATTAGTTTACATTGAAGTGACAGGAGCGTGTTATATTTATATTTACAGAACACGCAGTGTACAGTGCGTGATGTTTTTACTGAGATTAATGCGAAATATGCGGATTGCAGAAAACCTGGAATTAAAAGGACACATCAGGAAATTGTGCTGAATTAATAGTATTGATAAATAATAATAATAATAATAATAATAGGGTTATGACAGTAGCGCCAGAGGTCACTTGACCCTGTGGTCATGGTACTCTGACTCAACAGAAGCTCCAGAGGTCACTTGATCCTGTGGTCATGGTACTCTACTGAACAGTAGCTCCAGATGTCACTTGAATCTGTGGTCATGATACTCTACTGAACAGTAGCTCCAGATGTCACTTGACCCTGTGGTCATGATACTTCACTGAACAGTAGCTCCAGAGGTCACTTAACCCTGTGGTCATGATACTCTACTGAACAGTAGCTCCAGAGGTCATGATACATTACTGAACAGTAGCTCCTGAGGTCACTTGACCCTGTGGTCATGATAATCTACAGAACAGTAGCTCCAGATGTCACTTGACCCTGTGGTCATGATACTCTACTAAACATTAGCTCCAGAGGTCAATTGACCCTGTGGTCATGATACTCTACTGAACAGTAGCTCCAGATGTCACTTAACTCTGTGGTCATGATACTCTACTGAACAATAGCTGCAGAGGTCACTTGACCCTGTGGTCATGATACTCTACTGAACAGTAGCTCCAGATGTCACTTGAACCTGTGGTCATGATATTCTACTGAACAGTAGCTCCAGAGGTCACTTGACCCTGTGATCATGATACTCTACTGAACAGTAGCTCCAGATGTCACTTGAATCTGTGATCATGATACTCTACTGAACAGTAGCTCCAGATGTCACTTGACCCTGTGGTCATGATACTCCACTGAACAGTAGCTCCAGAGGTCACTTGACCCTGTGGTCATGATACTCTACTGAACAGTAGCTCCTGAGGTCACTTGACCCTGTGGTCATGATAATCTACAGAACAGTAGCTCCAGATGTCACTTGACCCTGTGGTCATGATACTCTACTGAACAGTAGCTCCAGAGGTCACTTGAACCTGTGGTCATGATACTGTACTGAAGAGTAGCTACAGCTGCCACTTGACCCTGTGGTCATGATACTCTACTGAACAGTAACTCCAGAGGTCAATTGACTTTGTGGTCATGATACTGTACTGAACAGTAGTTCCAGAGGCCACTTGACTCTCTAATCATGATAGTCTGACTGAACAGACGGACTTTATGAAATGACGAACAAATTAAATTTGTTGTTTCAAAATTGTGCACATCATGCCCTGCGACGATCCACATATTAATTACAGTTATTATAGTTTTAAAAAGGAGTGCATAAAACACCGTTGGATGACACGCTGGAGCCGAAAGTGCCCTTAACAGGGGCTACTATACTACCGGCCAAACAAATAAACTTGCAAATTAAGATCAACCGCACGTCCTAGAGCAATACGTAGATAATTTAACGTAAAATAAAACACTGTGTATAGAGCATTTAAAACTTCTATTGACACTTCCGAAATACCTTATAATTATTTAATTAACCTTTTGGCGCCGGAATTATTTTTTTAATTTTAGCACACCCTGTATACAAAATGTGAATAATACAAGAACCAAATACGTTAGAATTATGAAACAAACTGCATTTTGAAGAGAAAAAAAGGAGAGTATATACCATGTTTAAAATATTCAGTACGTATATTCGTTGAATAAATATATAAAATGCAACTTTAGAGGTTAGCGGTGCGGTACGACCACTATAGGTGTCGTTAGGCTTCAAACGTTTAATAATTTTTCTTCTTCTTTACCTCTTTGCTGACGTAAGGTTTACTTTACTATCCAGGGACAACAAACATCTCTGAGCCTTTTTTTGGCCCATGACGAAAAACATTTTTGATTCCTTAATTTGAAAACAAATCATCGCTGCTGCGCCCGTTGACATTCGGCACTTGCAGTAAGACAATTTGAACGGTTCCTGTAATGCCGTGTTGGGCATCATGCGGCCCACGGGCCGTGCGTTTAAAGCCCCCTCTTTTGGATGAACTTGAAGGTGACGTAACATGGACTGCGTATTGCAAAACGTAAGAACCAATTTGCGGTTACGCAGTTTATACAGCGTGTTCAGTAAGCCCAATCTTTTTTTTTCACGAAAATCTGATACTTATTGACAGTTTTCAAGTAATGGTGTTTTAGCTTTGCTTTATATTTCACACCTGAAACACTTTGTAGGGCTCGTGGAAACCTGAGTGGGTCCAGTGCAAATGGAGAGGGAAGGAATGGGATTTGTGATAGAACGTTGTTGACTGCAGCCGTGCAGGGTGGGAAATCGTGTCGGCCTGCGATCCTACTGCTGACGTGCCCGACTGCGAAGTGTACCGTCACGAAAGACTTGATTACACTAACCTACCGACCTATACCGGTCGTGACATTTGCTGCACCAGAAGGTTTCCTTGAGATGAAGAATTCCCAATTTGTCATGTCCCCGATCACGGGTACTCTATTACACAGAAGGCCTGCATCCGCCGGCACATCTCATTCCGGCTCCTTGCTGAGGGACACGAAAAAAAGAACACACCGTATTAAACCTAATGATCTGAATCTGCCGAGTTTACTACTGTGCAGACTGTACGAGGGCTGTCCGGAAAGTATCCAGTCATTTTGAATATCTAGAGAACCGGTCGCGTGGCCTTGATGTAACTTGGCAGCCAGTCAGAGAAGACCTTACTGTGCGTCCGTGAACAGTCACTCTCCTATGGGGCTAGTCATTGGGCAGTGAGACGCCGCTGACTGAGCTTGTGTACTGTGTGACTGTCGCATTCACAGTGACCGAGCGAACAGATCAGCTTCGTCACGACTATGCGCCTTCCCATTCTACAGCTTTAGTGCCGGCCCTTTTGGCAAAGCACCAAATCACCGAGGTCTGTCAGCATCCATACAGCACATTTTTGGCTGTCTGCGACTCATGGCTTTTTCCAAAGCTAAAATCGCCTTTGAAAGGGGGGATTATTTGTGAATGTGACGGTCACACAGTACACAATCTTAGTAAACGGCGTCTCACTGCCGACTGACTAACCCCACTGGACAGTGACTGTTCACGGATGCCCAGTAAGGTCTCCTCTGACTGGCTGCCAAGTTACATCAAGGCCACGCGACCGGTTCTCGAGATATTCAAAACGGCTTGATACTTTCCGGACAGGCCTCCTACAGGATATATATATATATATGAGTGTGTTTTACTGTAAGGTTATAGAAACTGAACAAACTCTTGAAGTTTCCTGAATATTGAATAGCTAAAACGCAAGGATTAGGGCAGTTTGCTGGCTATACTTAGCTACCGACGTGGCTTCGAAGGTGGGATTTTCCCCGTTGGTTTGTCACAGAGAATATGTAACGTGCGGAACCTGTGATGTCGTAACTTGTGTGTATCAGCAAGTGCGCTGCGCGTCTGTTTGTGTATCTGAAATACAGAGCCCACATTTTCTTGCAGGCAGCTCAACCCATTCGTAATTTACTTGGTGACAGATGGAGAGTGAGAGCGTCAAAGTCCTTACTGTGAGCTGTAGCGATAATCACACTCGCAGGAAAATAAACGCACGTTTTGCTACTTAATATAATCGGATGGGGAGTGAGTGAGAGAGAGAGCGCGAGAGAGATACTCAGCAGTCAAGAGATATAACAGCATGAAGAAGGAGTGTCTGGGGAGCCGTTACAGTGGGCGTGGTGAAACAGTACGAGCTGTGTAGACTGTGTACAGGACGTACCTGTTATCGTAACAATAAACGCTGCACCAGCTTCAGTAAGTGTATACACAGGGCGTGCGTTTTATCGTAGCAATAATCACTGCACCAGCTTGAGAAATTATATACACAGGGTGTGCCTTTTATCGTAGCAATAATCACTGCACCAGCTTGAGAAATTATATACACAGGGTGTGCCTTTTATCGTAGCAATAATTACTGCACCAGCTTGAGAAACTATATACACAGGGTGTGCCTTTTATCGTAGCAATAATCACTGCACCAGCTTGAGAAATTATATACACAGGGTGTGCCTTTTATCGTAGCAATAATCACTGCACCAACTTGAGAAACTATATACACAGGGTGTGCCTTTTATCGTAGCAATAATCACTGCACCAACTTGAGAAACTATATAGACAGGGTGTGCCTTTTATTGTAGCAATAATCACTGCATCGTCTTGAGAAAATATATACACAGGGCGTGGATTTTATCGTAGCAATAATCACTGCACCAGCTTCAGAAACTATATATACAGGGTGTGCCTTTTATCGTAGCAATAATCACTGCACCAACTTGAGAAACTATATACACAGGGTGTGCCTTTTATCTTGCCAATAAACACTGCACCAGCTTCAGAAACTGTATACACAGGGCGTGCCTTTTATAGTGCCAATAAACACAACACCAGCTGTAGAAAATATATACAGAGCGTGCCTCTTGTCTTGTCAATAAACATGGCAGCTTTATTGCACAGAGAGCGTGCAAACCGCCGGCACTTTCCTTCACAGCTGCAGTGCTCAGGGACACGATAAAAGGGACATTGTCCATATAAAAATAGACGGTTTTTAATTACTCGCTACTTGAATTTCTCTGTAGTCCATGTCACTAGCTGAATGCCGTATTTTTTTTTAATTGGGAGGATAACTATGTGACTTAATTCGCTGTCTTAACGAAGCACTGTGTTAAGCTGAGCTTACTGAAGTGCTGTTGTACAAAACAGGTAATGCCACGTTGTATTCCTGCTGGGGGTTTAACGCAAATAATGTTGCAGTGCACGTGCTGTTGCAGTACACGTGCCGTTGCAATACACGTGCTCTTGCAGTACACGTGCCGTTGCATTACACGTGCTCTTGCAGTACACGTGCTGTTGCAGTACACGTGCCGTTGCAATACACGTGCTCTTGCAGTACACGTGCTGTTGCAATACACGTGCTGTTGCAGTGCACGTGCTGTTGCAGTACACGTGCTCTTGCAGTACACGTGCCGTTGCAATACACGTGCTCTTGCAGTACACGTGCTGTTGCAGTAC
>Ga0123354_10014114_pt1 | contig 12429 bp, 12 predicted proteins | sample TergutLab28metaG_2_FD_97872 | JGI IMG/M metagenome (GOLD analysis project Ga0123354, IMG submission 97872) | Labiotermes labralis P4 segment gut microbial communities from Petit-Saut dam, French Guiana - Lab288 P4 | ecosystem: Host-associated > Arthropoda: Insects > Digestive system > Gut ... | reverse complement strand
CTTATGTCTCGTTTAGGCTTTCGCCGCCCTGAAAAAAAAGGAAGGCATTGCCGGAAGCGGCCCCCCCGGTTTCTTGTGGGGGAGGGGGGGGGGGGGTGGGGGGCATGCCTATGCATATCTCCATTTTTGAAGTTTTAAACCACTTCACTGTTTTCACAAAACTTGGTATGAACATTATACCACCAGAGGATACCCCAAAGCCACAATTCTTCATTGCATACAGTTAGAAATAACATGATAGAAGCCCCAGCCTGTGAGGTGGAAGCAACAATGGTCCAAATGTTAGGTCCTAAATTGATGTATGGTAATACTCAACTCTTAAGATAATATTTCAGCAGACTATAAATTAAAAAGATGGCAGCTGTGCATAAATCTTCTTTAGCTTTAGGTTCATGGTGATAACTAATGAAACACTGGCAAAGAACATATGATAAAGAAATAAATCATAAACACGCGCACTTATTACACATGGAATACCGTTTGTGAGTCAACAAATGCAAAAATGGCAACAATGTGACATTCTGATGTTACATCCAACAAATTTAATGTATACCAAACATACATATGTAAATAACTCTTCACAAAAATATAAAAAATAGCACTAATAGTAAAAGTTATGCAGCAATATACAGCTTTATAAAAGGAAAGTAGTACCTGAGTGTGGCTCTGAACTCCATTTTGCAAAAACTCCGTCTGACATCAAAATTTGTAATGAAACAAATTTATCATTACTGCATAAAGATTGTCGCTAAAATAATACCAGCTGCTGATACATTAACTTCTAAAACATCTTTTTACCTTTTGCTGACCGTGCATCTCAGTATATTTATCTCAGTAATTAACCAACTTGATGCACAAAATTTTTGTTTTACAATAAGTTTACTTCATGCCTCTACATGTTTCAAGCACATGTGCTCGAAACATGTAGAGGCATGAAATATACTTATTGTAAAACAAAAATTTTGTGCATCAAGTTGGTTAATTACTGAGATAAATATTCTAAAACATCTTATAAGAGCTGGCAGATGGCAGGAGTCTTGAAATCAGATGGCATTAAAATAGTCAGTCAAGGTTATGTTGTTAGGTCATGTTAGTCCATCTGGATGTTCGACTGGGAAGGGTTAAGATATTATTAATGCATATGCCAAAATGGACAAACAGCATCAGTCAAACCTGGGACCTCTTGCAAATGAAGCATGGGTGTAAACACTCAACCACCTAATTTGACATGATGACACACACCTCTGACATCAGCAGCTCACAAAGCAGTTGGATTATCTCCAGGACATAATTCAGGATCTCAGCAGCCTCCACAGACAGCAAACTGTAGCTCTCTATACAGACCAGAAGATGTAAAAAAAATCCCAAAACATTAAAATATTAAGGCAATGCTTCTGCATACCAAATTATTTTACTGCAAAAAAAGATACTACTGACAACAAAGTGCACAAATCTTGTTCACCTTTAAACATTATCTTCAGCTTTCTTATAAATATTTGCCACTAGTGTAACCAACTGTGGAAAATCCAACAAAAATTTGAAATGCAGTAAAAAATCTAACTTCCATTTTTTTGTAAGGAAACAGGATACAAACCTTAAGTCACTTTTAAACAGAGAATTCTCTCTATAAATATTTCTCACCCACGAACCCAATTACTAAAACACTTTCAAAATTCTTAAGCAGTCACATCTTTCCCCTCTAGTAAATTAGTTTCTGATATTCAGTTCATACACGTGTATATTTCCTCTTTAGGAACAGCCAAAAGTCAGGTGCAAATGGTGGGTATATGAACACGACATACATTCTAAGAGAAAAAGAAATGCCTAACAAAGTGATCTCAGCAACAAATCGTGCACACTGCAAGTGACTTTCAAGGGAACTAGACACAACTGCCAGATATTTTATGCACTAACAGTAATGTACACATTCAATATCCACACTCCACACTTGAAAGAGCAAATAACCATTTCCCCCTGACTTGCAACCCTCATTACAGTTCCCATTTACCTATTTCTGTACCTCCCTTTTCCTGTGTGTCTTACTCTTGTACTCTGAAGATGAAGGCACCAGACTCCACAGCACCACATCCCAGAACACTGTAATCTTAGTATTCACTGGCATAAGAATTTCAAACCCACACATCAGTTAACACTATTCTCACTAACCTTGAATAACACCTATGCTGCCAACATGACCAGGAGCAACTTCACGCCAAGTTTCTAACAATAGAGGCATCACCACTTTCACGTATTCCTGCAAATGTCTGTCTTCAATACTACTGTCGTAAGAACTGTTGCCCACACTAAAGACATTAGGTAAGTAGCATATATCTCTGTAATGTTTGTTGTAAATTGGAATGTGCAGCTCAGAATCATTCTTCCAGTTACAAGAGACTGAAAGAGACAAAAATAAAGGTGTGTTTTGACCAAGGGTGGACACAACACAGTCCACATTGCATGTAAATTAATTATTTCTAAATTTACTGTGACATCATTTGACACATCAGCACTGTAAAGGACACATTAGTACTGCTCACAGTCATGCTCATATTATTAAAACACAATTCTCCATTAATTTCTATTGTTTCATGCATAATACAGAAAGCATATTGCAATAATAACCACAAATCAAGATACTGATAGAAATGGAAATTCTTAGGTCATGATACATGCAGCTGGGTATATATGTGGATCTCAGTCTTTCACAGGTCTTGATTTCTATGGTATCCATCATACTTCATGACAGCATGTAAATTAACTATCAATAATGTTACTGTCATGTCTTTTTGGTACAGCTATAAATTTCATGCACATGATATGGCTGCTTCTCTTCTCAGTAACACAATACACTGTATGGTACCTAAAACTTTAAATAAAGAATAACATCCAAAATAAAACACAGACATTTAATTAAAGAAACAAAGAGAATAAGGATTCAAACTTCAGCCAAAAATTCTACTGTAATACTTGCCCATTGCTTTAACAGGCTTGATTACTGTACATATTGGCTACAGTAAATTTTATAATTAGATCCACGACAGGTAAGAAGGAACAAGAAAGTTATATTTTTGTATATCATAGTTATCCAAACATAAAATGACCTCCAACCCCACACCGCCACCACTTAAATATTCAGGAAAACACCCAGTTTTTTAAATGATTAGGAAAACAATGTCTTATATTCGGGTAAGTACTGTACATACTATATGTTCAGCAAGCATGATAACTGACAGCTATTGACATGTCTACTGCCATGGTGGTCAATGATGTCAACTGCTGATCCTTTCACTGTGACAGTCACTGGTGCCTGCTACAACCCTCCTACAGGGGCAGTGACTAGCTGGACACATTTTTATGTCAGCATCACAACAGCTGGTGACATTCTATATCCAAAATTGTGTATATCAGCTGTAGCTTGTAGGTCCCACAATGGTCATCACCATCTGAGGCAATTTGCAGCAGTGCCAATATGATGTACAGAATGAGCCAGAAGTTACTGTGCACCTACACTACATATGACAAAACTGCCTCCTTCTTAGCACTATGGTCCACACAACTTGTGGCATGTGGGGGCCATTTCAAACATTTGTTGTAACCTAAGTAAGAGAAAAATATTTCTATTAACAGACGGACTCTCCAAATATACTCAATGTCACGGTAGGAGCACAGTGACTTCCGACGTGGGTCAGAAAATATAAAAAATGTGTGATTTAGAAGGTATGAAACATCAAGGAGGTAGACAAGATGCTAAAATATGTTAAACTACACAATTTTCTTGCGACACTCCCAGAGGAACTTCAAGACAGCCACACTTCCCCTGAAAGTAGAACGTAATTGCCTAACTCAGGGCTAAGCTGGAGTTACTTCTGGCATCATCATAAGCTTGTTTGTCAAACACAGTACTGTATCAGGCTGTTGTGCTTTGTGCCAACCAAACAAAGAGTTTCAAAATCAATGTATCCAGTCACATAAAAGAGTAGCTACAAATCAATGTCAAAAGAGACAGACACTATCCCCATGTTTATTCACCATGCCATGGACTCCTACATGGAAAGGATGTAACACATTTTTCACCTTGGGACTTAGTGGAATTGTGCACGCTTCAACTTTGCAGCTCTGTCCTCAGGTAAACAGCTCCCTTTGCCCACTGGGCAGGAGGCTGCATGCAGCCCAAAACCAGTCTGGATGTGACAATGATGAGAAAAACCTGTGCCCCTACCAGGAATCGAACACTGGATATCATGGCTGTACATAGTCATTTCACTGACTGTGCAATATCAGCACATACAAAGCCATGTTTCATATTAAATTCTACATACTCAATCACCATACTTTTACAGCCCTGTGATAAATATCTAAACACTGAACAACTACCACCAGTATGTGATAAACAACAGCGCAAACACCAGTGTCTTACCATGTGAAAAAGCAGTGTTCTCTGATGAATCATCAGCATGTCCAAAGCATTTCTTACCCTGCTGACTCTTATATGCTACCATTGCAGCCAGCAAGGATTTCAACCGACGTAGCACTTTCATACGCCACATTACACTTGTAAATCTGCTACTGAGGTTCACATTCAGTGTACGTCCAGAAGTTGAATCTGCCTTTACACTTGAGATCATATCCAGGAAGTTACACAGAATTTTTTCAGTATTAGCAGCAACAAGTAGCGGTGCTGATACAAGCAGTGTGTCAAGCATTGCAAGGGAGTCATCCTGGATAGACGTGTGGATGTGGGTCATTGCACAGTTCAGATAGTTCAGCAGCACATTAAAAAATGGCAGCACTCTAGACACAGGTACCTACAAAAAAATATCAATCTGTACACAGGGTTGTATACCATCTGACTTTAACATAATAAATTTTAAACATTTTGTCTTGGTGATCAAGAATTATCATAAAGACATGAGTACACTAAAATCTGGTGTACAGTAGACCCTATTATCCATGTACAGACTATCAAATTTGTGATTTAACTGCAAAACTTTTAGAATCCTTAGTTACTGAGTATACCTTCCCATAAGGGCTTATATGTTGCCCTTTATATCTGTTTCATTAATGTATATCATTAATCCAGTGCAGTAGTGACACATTTCTCACACTACTGCAACTGCCCACTTTATCATTATATTGCTTTGTACAAGGCCTACTGCAACTGAACATGAGTTGTTTTCTCCTTTCAGATAGATATATGTTGCATTATCAGTACAATCTAAAGCCTACAGTTCACAAATATTCTTATAATAAAACCAACGAGATGCACTAATTTCTCAAATTTATTTTTGAAAGAAAACTCTACATGTTTCGGACAGTTCCTCTGCCCATCATCAGGTGTTTTTCACTGTACACACAGCAATGGTATATGTCATACAGGTTTGCCAACAGCTTGTGAGCAAGCTGTCGGCAAGCTGTCGGCAAGCTGTCGGCAAAACCTGTATGACATATACCTATTGCTGTGTGTACAGCACTAGACTCCTGATGATAGACAGAGATACAGTCCGAAACATATAGTTTTATTCCAAAAATAAATTTGAGAAATTATTGCACCTGGTTGGTTTTATTATAAGAATATATCACAATGCACGGTCACATATAGTTCATTATTTCTTGTACTTCAGTAAACTTTATATGTAATTAAACACCACTGTCACAAACTTCTCTCAATTAATGTTTTTAAAGTCATATTGTACTTATTTGGTGCAGCTTGTCTTTCTGGAATCACTGAAACCTTTGTATTTTATTCTACATTCAGTTACAAAAATGACAGATAAATATAAGCGGTTGGTTTTGACAGTCACACAGAAACTACAAACAACACAGACAACTGAATGAGGAAATTCCACAAAAAATATAGCATTGCCATTTACAACAGGTAAAAAAAAAAACTCAACATTCAAAAAAATACATTTAAATTACAGTATTATGCTAGCAAGTCTGTTTTGATCAGCAGCTTATCAAAGTGAAGAGCAATAAGACCATTCGTTAATGAACGTTTTGATAAAGCTTTGTCAGAAAGTTTTAATCTGCCAAGATCACAAGGGACACCTGCTTCTGGAATAACCTGTACTAAACAGTCAACAAATAATCCGATGTATCCATAATGGCAGATTTCAGTGCTTTTTATGGCTGGTTAACACAATTCAAGCATAACATTGAAGAAGGTGCCACATAAAAGAAACATTAAGTGGCAATGAAGCAGCAGCCTATAATTTCAGGGGTAATAATGAAAACTTCATAAGGAATAAAAACCAAGTCCCTAGCACATAAACAAACAATGATCAGACTGGTATGTGGAAACATCTCCAACAAAAACAACAGCATATCAATCTGAATTATCAAAAGAACTGAAAACAACAATACACTTATACATTGTGACATGAAAAAGAGAATGAAGGGGTAAAAAGTTCATTGCATCATGAACTTTTTGTAATTATTAAGCTGGAAAACACCTTGAAACAGAAAAAATGATTAAAAGAGCAAAATATATGTTGATCACGTGGAAAATTTTGACTGCAAATTATTCTAATGTCTAACATGGAAAAACATCTTACATGGTGTCACAATAAACAGGTTTCACTGTATTCTGAGAGCAAATACATTCAACAAATATACTCAAAGAGTGTCATACAATTTCTTTATGGTATATTCATCTTCATGGCCAGGATGTGACTGGAATTGATAGTCGCACGATTCTGTCTACTGGGAAGGCCTGAATTTTTGAGTTCTATTACCAAACAAACAAACAAATACAAATTTCAAAATGTTTTACCTGAGTAAGGATAAAGCTAAGCAGTTTAAGTGCACTTTTGCGGACATCTTTCTCCTCATCTAGTATCAAGCGAGCAGTCCCCTCAATAAGTCCTGCAAGATGCATATCAAGTATATCTTCACTGTGATGCATCACAAGCTGTTGAAGACCTTCCAGACTACTCTTCTGCACAGCACTATTATAATGACGGAGTTTGGACAGCAGTTCCTGTTGTTAATTCAAAAGAATATAAACAAATACATTGATGAAACAGAAAGATAACTACAAGGTGACAATAGGCATGATTATAAACCAAGCAAGAGGAGCAGACATAGAAGAAAAGCTAAAGAAGGATGGTGTTTTGCAGACAAAGATTAGGAGAAGTAACAAAGAGCAAAATAAATGATAAACCAGAATCTGAACCACTTTCAAGTGTGAAAAGAAAATGCAGAAAAAAAAATGGTGAAAGGTAGGAAAAAAGTGATAGGGCAGAGAGGGGACGAATAAGGAGGAAGAAGAGGTATACAAAAAAGGAAGAAAATATTTTATTGAATATATTCTTATGCAATGTATTCAGACAATTATTAATAACAGCACAAATATAGGATAATAAGAATTATTATGACTTACATTTTTAATTACCATGGATGAAAGACAATGAATGAGAAACTTGGCTCTGCTTCTGTAATATCAACCTCTCAATATCTTGAGCATTTTAAATAGTCTGGCTCTACTGCAGTACTGGCCGACCAATGCAGGAAAATCTACAGTGCAGAAGAAGGCTAAGTAATATCAATGTGGCAGTGGATTGGCTGCCTTGGTTGTAAAGGAGAGTACGACTATAACAGAGACAGACTAAATGGTAACCCAAGTTTGTCTCAACTGACTGGTTCTTGTCTGTCACAGCACAGTGTGGTCAACCAGTACTACAGTAGTGCCAATATTCTTTGAAATTCAGGGAATTAATCTGTGAGCCACACTGTGAAGTCTGGCAAGCCAAATATTGTCCACTGGTTGCTCTCAAGTGTTATACATAATTTTTAATATAATACATCTACTGGAAAGCCATATAAGTGCAGAATATGATTAAAGGCATCAGAATCAATAAAATTCCTCAAAACACATACCCTGACATTGAGTTTTCTCTTTGTCTGCACTTCAAGAACTCCGGTCTTTAGTTGCTCTCTTAGCACTATCTTGCGAACTTTGAAGTTTGTGTCCGTTACATTCTTTGCCTTAGTAAGCACTGTCTTCTTTGCTTTAAGTTTCACCTTTGACTTTTCCTTACGTACAAACTTCTTGTGATGCCCTCCCATTTAAATATATAGCACTGCAACACAGAGGATTAATGTACTCAAACTAATGCCAAGAAGAAGATAATGTGAAACTTTACCTCCACACTCCAATGTGATTTCATGACAAAGTACTGACTTCTAGATAAGTGATTAATTCTTAGATATTTCAATGATGGTGCTTCAACCACTTCAAGGCATTATTTTGGCTACTGCCTAACAAGACTGAGACAATCCACACAAGCACCATGGTCAGAAAAGCCAGCAATCTGGTACAAATTTCACCAAGATACCTCCCAAAATTAACTCCTGATGGCAAAGAAACAATGCTAAGGAAAATATTGGCACCCACCATATGATAAACTGTATAAGAAGTTATTAAAATAAATAAAACAAACCAGGCCTACAATATGCTCTATGTTTTCTCCTTATATTGTTCCTATTGTATATTCTTGAAGGTCTATTTGTTAGAACCCCTGCCAGAAGTCTTAAGACATCTGCTTTAATTAAAGTACAATGCAACACACCTAACCTAAAACCACGCAACACAAAGCCAATTAAATATAACAAGGCATACTCTAGACCAGTATCAGTAATAGGACATCGCACACTAACGAACCAAAACTTCTGCACCCTATCACCTACCACTAGAACAATTCACGTGTATACGAAAGGAAGTAGATCCATCCACGACATTCTGACCCACCCACCTTCCAAACTCGTGGTAAATTTGACGAGCAACTTAACATGTGGTAACTCTGTTCTTAACCGCCATACAAACCTTACTTCCTAATTAATATCCGTGCATTAAAATCCTAGAACAGGCAACGTGACCACGCATATCTCTGAATCTGTCAGTTTCTACACCCAACAATTACAAATTACCCAACGCCTAACCTGATACTGAATATGGGATTTAATATTACTAGCCCTAACACAACCCCTTATAATTTACTATCGTGTCTTGTAACTGTATTATAACAATTATACTAATCCTGATTGTGCTATAATAATAACGAATTGAACAATCTATTATGAATATCATAAGCACGTGCCTTTATTTCAAAATAAGCGGTCTGACGACGACCACTGCGAGTGAAGTGTCGACGTAATGATGTAACTTAAAACTGTCGTACAGGAAAACTATAATGCTTATTCACACGTTGCCGTACACGTCCTGTTCCACAGATGACTTATCCACCTTCTCCCTAATTTGACTTAAGCCCATTTTCGTACGGAAATGCATTGCTTACAGTAATGCCAATACAAATTGATTGTCAGTACCAACACACATTCACTTAAATTTGGCAACACGTTGTTGTTGTCCTTGTCGTCGCTGCTGCTGCTGCTGTTCGTGTTAATGTTGCTAAGGCCACCATACTGTCCATGATGTCGCCGGTACGCCGACGAGAGATTACCATATTTGTTGAGGCAAAAAAAGGACAAATTGTAATAACTTCATTTTCTTTGAAATAACCCACATATATGTAAGAAAAGCTTAACATGACATAGGCCTATTACTGCATTCAATACCATATGCGGAAGCATACATTTCAATTGAACCAGTGTTCCTCTGCAGAGCAGGAATGCTGTGTACATATGAAACTGTTCACATGACGCGTTATTAAAATTATATTACATAGTCAGAATTAGCCAGCAAACTCACTCGACATCTCATTACGTGCAGGAATGGCAAAATAAATTGCACCCGGTAATTCAGGGTGGTTTGTGGAATCAGTAGCAGTATTAAAAAGTGCTGCCCATTTTACTTGGACAATAGGAAACAAAAACTATGCCTTTACATGTCTTTTAATATGATACAAATCATTAGAGCAGTTTATGTAATCTATGAAAACACCTCATAAGAGTACATACTGAAGAGCAAGCTAACAGTCATACATAAAAGGAAAGACGTACAGAAAGGAATACGTAAATATTATATCCTGCTTTGACTTGGACGACAAAGGGCACGACTTCCAGAGAACAGCTTTTGTCCACCTTCCGACACGCATTTCCATAAGTTTCTTTACTAGGAGTTCGATAAACAACAACAATAAATCTGCAACTGATTAATAATTTAGATTTCATGACGAATAAAATTATTTTTAAGAAAATGACATAGCAAGAAAGCAGTGCTAAAATTCTCAGATCGAAAGCAATACCCATCCTCTTGAGATCACGATATACAACTAAGAATGTGCTCTTTAGACGTTAACAATATAATGTTTTGTAAGAAGCTGCGATAAGATAATGTTTGGTTTAGTGTTTAATAGACCGTAAAGTGCAACTGTTGATGGCCTTTGTGAATTTGTTCCGCCTCCTGCCGCTTTCTGGGCCTTACTGTCCGCCTTTCCTCAACCATGTAACTAATTTTTAACTGTCATTACATTAAAGCCAGCTTTCAAGTGACTGAAATACATTCGAAAATTAGGAAGAGCCATAGTCACATTGCTGAACGCTAGTAGAAACACGAACTAAAAAGTTAAACGCCCATAATTAATCATATGTAGTCTTGCTCCGCACACATGAAACCTTGGAGGAAAAGTTCGTCCTTGCTCATCAGCCATAATAAACCTGTATTATTATTATTATTATTATTATTACTATTATGCTCTGTGGCAATATCGATTATTAAACATCCGGACAATTTCGCCATTAAAAAATCCGTAAGAACTCGAATTTTGATGTCTCAACAAGACGATATGTCCGGGTAAAAGCGGACGTGCGGTAATGCTGATTGGTCAGTGTTTATACCTCTGACCGCGCTTTTCGTAAGACACAGGATTGTTATAGTTGAAGTGATTATTACTATTATTATTAACAACAACTTCGTGCAATGGCTGGGTAACAATCCGGTGGCCAGAGTTTGATTCCCGTCAGGAAACCTCCTACTATTTGTTGTTGTTGTTGTTGCTGCTGCTGCTGCTATGTACAGTACCCACGACACTGTATAGTATCTCTAATAGCCTACGGGTCAGAAAACCGGTGAATTTGATTTCGATTTCTAGAGAAAACAAGAAAGTTTCCTTCTCCAAAGCGTCCGAGACGGCTGTTGGATATGGGGGTTATTTCCCTCGTGGTAAAGCGGCCGCACGAACACTCACTTCTATCTAGAGCCCAAGTTAAGAATGCGTGGATCTAACCTCCACTCCCCCATACGTGCCGTAATGGCGTAGTTCTTAATTCAAAATGGCGACACTTTTACTTACTAGAAGGGGATTGTGGGAGCGTTTGAAATTTTAAAATGGCCGTCTTTTTAATTATATCTTCTGAAATAACTTAATCTACAAACTTTCAAAAGCAGATTGTTGTGAGGGGCAGAAATTTGTAGATATTACAGGGGTTAACAAAGACGCAACCTTTCTTAGTAGGCCTAAATATATAGGTATTTGGAGCAAAGTCTTTCTATGGACTCTAACCTGTCAGCTGGTGAAAGAATTTCTCGGTTTTTATGGAACCTGATAGGTCATTTCTATACTTACAAAAGCCCGCCACTGGTCCCTACTTTTGGTTAGATAAATCCAATGCCTTCTTATTGTCACGCCTTATTTCTTTAAGGTCCTTTGTTATGGGTCTATTGTGCATCCACGAGGACATGCATTTTGCAAGGTTCAGGTTCTCAGACTAATTTTTAATGAATTTTTCACCTTCCCTAGCGTACTATATCTCAAGCGCATCTCATACTCATTAATTCGATTGCCACCTTAACGTTTAGTGAAAAGTAATGTACAAACACGAATATGCACATCGTGCAAGTTTCTTCGCTTCCCGGTTCGACAGCTTCCTTCCTCTTGAATCCGAATATTTGCTTTCGCATTGTTTTTAAAAAACCTATATTGTTCTGGCAGGCAGAAAGGCCACTTATAAACTGATAAAAACAAGTTAATTGCTAGTAATAACAGTTTTGATAATTTTGAACTGGTGTCGGGGAACCTTTTCCCTGTGATAAAGCGAGACCAGGGTGTGAAGTTGACTGCTAATCTCCAACTAGTGTCACGGATGAAAGAGCAGAACTCTACTTCCTCTTCCCCACATGCCTTCATGGTGTGCACAAGGACAAGCTTATGTTGAATAGACGGCAATTAATTATCTAACTTCAAGAAGCCAGTTCATATTTAATGTTTTAAGGTCCATTTTTTAATTATGCTCGAACGTACACACTTCAGATTCTCATCATCATCATTATCATGTTCCTGAAGGGTTATGTGTGTTTCCTGTTCCTTGATCCTCAAGATGAAGTTGGTCCCTCCATCTCTTCCTCGATCGTCCTATGTTCCTTCGTCTTTTTGGTTTATATTGTAGTGCTTGTTTTGGTAGTCTGTTTGTGTCCATCCTCTGTACGTGTTGTAGCCACTTTTTCTGGTACTGTTTTATTTCCTTTACTAT
>Ga0123354_10014113_pt1 | contig 12429 bp, 7 predicted proteins | sample TergutLab28metaG_2_FD_97872 | JGI IMG/M metagenome (GOLD analysis project Ga0123354, IMG submission 97872) | Labiotermes labralis P4 segment gut microbial communities from Petit-Saut dam, French Guiana - Lab288 P4 | ecosystem: Host-associated > Arthropoda: Insects > Digestive system > Gut ... | reverse complement strand
TCTATTCATTAACGAAAATTATTACTGATTTCTTGAAAACACGCAGATATGGCTCTGACTTATTTTCCAAAAAAATGCTGTTTAATCCATTATTAAATCTTTTTTGGTTCCTGAAATAATAAATTTTTTTGTAAACCATGTACAAAAATTTAAATGCCAAGCGAAAATAATGTTGTATGCGAAGGTTGACTGTAGCCAATTTAAATCCCGTCGCCTAAAGGTTAAAGGAGCCCTGTTGTGTTACTGAAATGCAAGATGGCCACCACACCTAGTTATGTACCTGAAAGAGTTTCTTTGGAACTGAACCGTGATGCTTTGTTTATTTTACAGGAACAAACACAGAAGCTGGCGGGCCAGGTGACATACTTGAAAAACAAATTTAATGACCTGGATCGTCGCAGGAAGTTGGAAGCAGAAGGTTTCTACAGTGACATAAGAATCTTACGAGGACGTCTGCAAGATATAGAGAAAACTGTCAGAAAATTCTTCCTTAAACAAGTACCATCTCCAAAAGGTTATCCTACAAATAATGACCTTTTCTTATCAGCTAGACAAACCAGGATACAATCACAGCAACTAGAAAAAGAATTGCAAGATATTAAAAGGAGAGTTGAAGAAATTGAAACTGGTATTGGGGATTGTACATTGTAGTATAACATTGTACAGTTTTTAACCTGGCAGTCTATCTGCACATATAAATCTGTTATGAGAGAAAATTACAGTACCTGACAGCAGAATTTAAGGTGCAGAATAGTGAAAATTTATCTCCAGACCTCACCACCACCACCTCCCCCTTCCTACATGAATTTTTAAGTGACTGTAATTTTGAAAAAATGTATGTTACTGCTAGCAGTAACATACATTTCATACAAACTGGAGAAGCAAAATACTTCATTTTTTGTACTTGCCTATTTGTGTTTTATTTCAAATAAGTGACTTTTGTAAAATGGTTTTCCATAATTGGGTGACCACCCTCTTACAGCAATGATAAATATAAAAACTAAACTAAACTCCGTGGCCTTAGTCCGCACGCGAACTATACCGACAGAGCGGCCGCCACCGGTCGGTGAAGTTTGTGCCAACTTTTGCGGATAGAGGTGTGTCACGTGGTCAGTGCAACAGGTCCCCACAGCCGTTAATCTCTGTTTTCTAGACCTGGAGCCACTACTTTTTTCATTCAAGTAGCTCCTCAATTGACCTCACAAGGCTCACGAGGCTGAGTGGACCCCGTTCCAGACCCATTACTACTCAGAAAATCTGGTAGCGCCGGGGATCGAACCCGGGACCTCTGTATTTGTAGCCAGAAACTCTGACCACTAGACCACAGAGGCGGTCAATGATAAATATACAGAACCAAAATAAAAGTGATGGGAGTTCCATCATGTAATACTTATGTTTAATTTTGTCATAACACTTTAACAGTGTCACCATGAACCTCGGTTCAATCTTCAGTTCTTAAATACTGCTCTATATTTATCTATAAATGCTGATCATAGTCCAGAGCTACTGATGTGCCAGCTTGGTCCATCAATCTTCCTTATTTTCCTTAGTGCTGAAACTGGGCACAATGGATTAGAATTAAAAAAAAAAACATTAGAGAGAATATCCCTGATATCTGGTCTGGGCACTTTACACTCCAATACATACAGTATGTTATATTCTTTAGCAACTGTATTTGAAGCATAATTAATTGGTACTTTTGCCCTTTTATGTACGAGGTACGCTTGGACTCTTGAATTTATACACATAATTTGTTTCTGTGCTGAAAGGAAGTGTACGTTATTTGGAAGTTACTTTATTAGATGTATATCGCGTTACTGAAATTCAAAATATTTTGTAATGACATTTTGTATGATATGTCTTATTGTTTATATGTATTTCAGTACCCAGTAAAGCAGTAGTGCAGCAATTATTTTTGTATGCTATTAAATACGTGTAACAAAAATACAATGATATATCTTGTACAATGAAAAATAAAGCAGAGTCATTCATGTACCAAAATATGGAACCTGAAATTCTGTGAGATCTCATATAATCTCGTATAATCTCATATAATCTCGTATAATCTCATATAATCTCGTATAATCTCATATAATCTCGTATAATCTCATATAATCTCATATAATCTCGTATAATCTCGTATCCCAACTAATTTGTTACAAGCACAATAAGAAAGGCATTTTCAGACCAAAGTAACTGTAATCCATGGGATGTACCTTTAAATATACATGTGTTCCCATCATGGTGGGCCAGTAATCCATGGGATGTACCTTTAAATATACATGTGTTCCCATCATGGTGGGCCAGGATAGCTCAGTTGGTATAGCGACTCACTATGGGCTGGGCGGTCCGGGGATCGAATCCAGGTGGGTGGTGAGATTTTCCATGAGACCGACCCTGCGGCCCACCCAGCCTCCTATACAATGGGTACTGGGTATTTCCCGGGGGTAAAGCGGCCGGGGTGTGGCGTTGACCACCCACTCCCAATTAGCGCCAAGGTTAAAGAAAGAGTAAATCTATACCTCTACTCCCCCCCCGGGGGCCTTCATGGCCTGTTCTGGGGTGAACTTTACCTTTACTGTGTTCCCATCATAAGTTGATCTACTAATGACCATCTATAATTTTCCAGAACCAGATCACACCTAAGTTCCCTTTATTTATTTCTGCAATATTAATTATCTGGTCACAGGAGAAATTGAGCTCTGTGGTACAGTAAGAATGGATACTGTCAGCACAATAATTCGGGACTTTTTAATATTAAATACAACACTTGGTGAATTTCAACAAGATAGAAAGTCTCCCCATTATTCAAGGTACGCTATGTAATTTTAATATCCATTATGTACCCTCCGTGATAAGTGGGTCCCTCTCACCACAGCATGGTGCGTCCTTAGGTTTTGGATGGAGGGACAGCCTACAATATGGAGGGTAGCTGTGAATATATTGAATAAGCAGTCTCGGACAGCCAACAAGGGGTGGTCCTGTAACTTGGGGGTTGGGCGAGGTGCTAACAACTTCTCACCGTAAAAACGTATTGTGTTCCTAAACAGTCAAAGATTAAGCCTCGGACCTGGACGAATACTTTGGGACAGCTGGCGGACACTTGCAACTGCAGTAATGAAATTTTGGGTTCCATAAAATTCTGGGGATTTCTTGACTAACTGAAAACCTGTTAGCTTCTCAAGAAGTACTCTGCTTCATGGAGTAAGTAAATAAGTAATCATGTACTCTAGAAAGGCCCCCTGTCATGTTTTATATCCTTTTTATGCCAACAGAATTTAGTTTGATATAGTGGTTGATCAGAACTTGTCTATAACAAAAGTGTTCTGTAGCAGAAACATTTGGGAATCGCTTTTTGAAGGTAGTGGCTGCTTTTTGTTTCCATCATTCAGCACTTAAAATACCAGAAAATACTGCATACCAAATACTCTACTGTAGCTGTCTCTGAGCAATACCATAATTAAAAATATGGCAAGTAGATTTTTATCATAATATTTAAAAATTAGACTTTGCATATCATTAATGTCTATTAAAGGTGTGTCCCAAACTGGAACTGCGCAAGTTACCTCTTTCATTCTTCAGGTTCTGTACAGTAATGTCTATTAAAGGTGTGTCCCAAACTGGAACTGCGCAAGTTACCTCTTTCATTCTTCAGGTTCTGTACAGTAATGACAGATGTCTTGATTTATGTTCAATACTGAACTGCCAATAAATTTCAGGTTTAAACTACCTTCAATTTATTCACAAAGTTTTTATTGTCACGAACAAAACTTTTATTAAGTCCTTACTGTCAATGAATGTTACATGGCTACAGCAGTATTCAACAGAAAGGTATGAGATTTATCACACATCACTCAAAGTGCCTGCTCCATTGAATTTCATCCTCTCCATGTGTAAATACATATTTGTAACTTTGTTAACATTAGTTAGCTGAGATCATTGTTGTATGTTACAATATACACAGCTAATAAAATGTCAGTAGTGATTTCCAACATTCAGTTCCATTTTACACATTGTTATAATGAAGGAAAAGTGGTTCCTGTATTTTTTACACCTGCTGGGTTCTTAGGAATAAAAATCACATGTTCATCTTAACCCTTTAAAAAGCCGAGTTCAAATCCCATCTGTCAGTCCCAGCTCGCCGAATTATTCTGTGGGGTATTTAAATTTTGTGCATGCTTTTCGAAAAACCTGACTAAGTGTTTACACAGAAATATAACACAGGGCGCCTTTCATGATTGATTCAGTGTTGAGACATTGTACAGACAATAAAAAGAGAGGGCTGTCAATGTTGCCAAACGTAGGTTACCAAATAGTACACGTTAAAATTGCTGGCATTACTAGGAGCTCACCGTATTCTCTATGTTAGTAGGCTAAGGGTTAAAATGTTATTTGGTATTTAAAAATTTAACACAGTTCATACAACATGTTGTTTAATTTCAGTACAGTAATCAGGACTTCATAAAATTTTAATCATTCATTCATTCATTCCATTGGCATGTGCAGAATGTGACATTTCCTTGCCGCTCTCAGGAGTTTCTTTCATTCCTCTCTGTTATGTACCTTTTCCTGCCACCCTTCTGCACCAACTAATTCTTCCATCCTCTCTCACCTTATCTTGCCATCTATTTCTTGGTCTACCTCTCAATCTTGTTGGTCCCAAATTCATATATAATACCCTTTTGGGAGAATTCTATTTTCTTCCATTCTCTGTACATGCTGAAACCAACGTTAATCTATTTAACCTTATTGTCTCTATTATAGTAGGCTTTTCAACACACATAAATTCCTTTATTGGTTAATATCCTCCAATTTTCTTTTTTATTGTCCTATATTGGGCCTAAAATTCTTCTATACACTTTCCTTTCAAAAAAGTTCAATTGCTTTCTATCTCTTTTTGTTAGTGTCCAAGTTTCTGATGCGTAAATTAATGTTTTGTCTATTGTTGTGTTCTTTAGACTTAATTTTAGTTTCTTTGATATGTTTTTATTTTGAAAAATTTTAATCATCTCCATATAATCCAATGTGTCAATATTTTTAATAAATGACATATACCCGCTCTGCAGCTGAGAACTTTTCCAGAAAACTTACATACTACAAATAGTCAGCATTACAGTTATAATTGGTATGCATTGTACATGTCAACTATATTAGCCAAACACCTTTATATGGGATCATACACTAATGATGGCGAGAGACAGGACTTATTAACAGCACATCCACAACACAGATTCCTTGTTCTTGGAACTACTAGTATTACTACAGCTTTGAGTTTTACAATTTTCAAAACTTCACTGCTAATATTAAACATCATGATGTATCTGAAAACTAATATGGAAAGACTTTGTCAATGACTAGGGCAGAAGTAATTTCAGACATATCAAGGGAAACTAAGGCACACCATAGAGGCATTATTACTCATTTGTACATATTACAGGAATGAACTTACTCTAAAAGCTCCTATCTTTGCATCAGAGTGACACATTTATGAATTGAAGTAATTTTGTTTCACCAACTGCCAGAGGAGGCCAATCACACACAACTGTTAGTCTTCTTAATGGAGTAAAATAGGTACAGTGCATCCTTGTACAGAGACTGAGGATCTGTACAAGCCATACAGCCCATAGGGGGAGTAGAGGTACAGCTCTACTCTTTCTTGACCACGGCACTAGAAGGGGGTGAGGGGTCAGCGTCACGCCATGGCCGCTCTTTACTCTGGGGAAAGACCTGGTACCCATTGTACAGGAGGCTGGGTGGGCCCCAGGCCCAGTCTGGACAGGTGCAGAAAATCTCGCCCCCATCGGGATTCAATCCCCAGGCCGTCCAGCCCATAGCCAGTCACTATACCGACTACACTACCCGGCCCACTCTTAACGGAGTGCTGTACCCAAATTATTCTAAAATTATTGTTAGAACTTACTTCAAACTTGCAGCCACATAAAGAACAATTCACCAGTGCTGACGTTCCTCATTGTCGTTAACTGTTTCCCGTCATACCCCAGTTGAGTACAAAAAGCCATAGATTCACTTTCTTTCAGTGTACATTTGATCAAAGTGGGATATATATATATATATATATAATTTACAAGTTCAGTGTTCATTTACTGAAGCTGTCAAGTCTTTAAATTTAGTTTACTTAAGTCATTGATCCCCAGAATACTCTATAAAACTCTGCAGTTTTCAAAACAGGGTTTTAAATGGCTTTCATGGATCAATTTCTCTACCTGCCATAACATTAAATTGATATAAACATATACACAGCTTCTAAATGCTGTTTATTTACATATTTTCCCCTGTGGTGCCATAGCCCAAATCAGGTCAAGGTTGCCTAATTTTAGAGCATTCTAGATCACACACACACACACATACACACCCTGCAGGGCTCCTATGAATGTGTGATCAGCTCATCACAGAGACCAATATCCACACAACAAACACAATGGACTAATAACCATGCCCTCAATGGGAATTAAACCCACAATCCCAGCAGGCAATTAGCCTTAAACTGCACAGCCACCAGGACTGGCATAAAATCTGCTTATACTGCCAGTTAAACCTATCATTTTTAGGGACTGTAATAAACAGGTGTAGTCTTGTACACATAGTGACCACATTCTCAACAAGGCATCTTTGTACCCATCAGGGTAAATAACCTTCTGTCTTGTTTGATGTGACAAGGACCAGAGCTTTGAACAGTATTAAACATGTGTGTTAATTAAATCATCCAAAACTGATCATACTTACTGATTATAGTGTAATGAACATGGTTTGTCCATTTACCAAATGAAGAACAAAAATTTTCTTCCATCATGTAAAGTACCTGTTCATAGTATGGGATGAAATCAATGTGGTTGTTATGGAGCTAGAGTTAGGTTAGGTTTCTATTCTCTTTATACACAGAACTGGCTGGCCAGGATGCAGATTTGCTTTCTATGGTCATGGTGCAAAGCCTCAGGAGAACACTGTAGCATATTATTTCAATGACTTAACACCCACAACACCTAAAATAATTAACCTTGATCAGTAAGTGGCATTTCTAGTAGTGATTATACATAACTGGCTTATCACACACTTAGCATTTTTTCTAATGAAATTCAAGATCAGAATTACATTATGTTAGTGCAATGTGGGGTCACATTAATGACAATTATAAAGTACATATATATTTTGTGTAAAAAAATTTAAAAGCCTATAACTGATAAATACATTCAACTACAAAACTGCAAAACATGGAATGTTAATATATATATAGACATATACATACATAAAATCCTGTTTGTTACTCACATTGAACAGTTGGATATTTTCCAACCACGTTTTGAACCACACTTCCCTTGCATCTTGAAGCTGCCTTAAAAATAAGAAGTACACCACACTTTCTGGAAAGAAACACCACTGAAGGAAGAATGTGTTAAATGGATACCATATTATGTCTCCAAGAGGGTCTGTACATCAACCAAATGTGACATATCCTGACCCCTTGTCTCCTGCTCCCTCAGCTATGAAGACTCATGACCTGGCCCTTCAGCATCCCTGCTATCAACTGAAGAGACTCAAGAAAAGCAGAAGACGACCCTCATGCGTCTGAACCAGCACCTGAAGGGAATATGCATATGAAATATCCCTCCGATTTGTTGTTCAGGGGCAAATATAAGAGCAGTAACAAAACATGACCTACAAGAACTTAACATTAGTATTGGTACCATATGATACTCCAGCAACTGTCTGGTCATGTGGGTGCCAGATTCAAGGAATGTTACTGCACTTCTTTCTTGAAATCCTGTCCATGCTCTAGCGTTAGTCTCCAAGTAAGCTATACTTCTATTCCAAATAAACACAATGATGGAAAAACACAAAACAAGAACCCCATGAATCTAATAAGCCATAATGTAACTTCCTTTTGCCCTCACAAAAGCCTCAAAATTTTGTTCTCCGTGTTGAATATCTGTTTTATGCATTATCATTTGATGTGCTGGCTTCATACAGGGGGGTAGAATGGAGACAGAATTTTCAAGTGTTACAATTGTGCAAGTTTCAAAAAACTCTTTTTGTATCTGAAAGGTTAGATGAAATACATTACCACAAAGGTTACTTTAAGTCTTTATTTTACACCATTTCATTCTTATACAACTTGGTTGAAATATATATTGATGCAAATGTAAAGAGGCATAAACAGTAGGTTAGAATTATTCTACACTGGTTTGTAATAAAAAAAAAAACACATTTTCACTTTATCCATCATGCAATAATTTGCAACATGTGTTACTGTTATGACTAATATGAGTTTTAGGGCGAAAAAAAGGACTACAAAAGTGCAGTAGCACATGTGGCATACGGGTTTACAAAATAATATCACAAATACTATTATTATTTATAACAAAAATTTTAAAGACGTTTGTTCACAAAAGCAGTCCACATCTTTTGAGATGAGATGAGCATCAATTAATATACAGTTTAGCAAGATCTGAGGCACTCACTGTGGTGAAGAGTATATCTACAGTCTTCTACCTTCTACTGTGGTAGACAGGTTCCTCTGAAGAAATACATGTGAAATTAACAGTGTCACATCCCACAGAAAATATAACATTAGATTCTACAAAACACTGCCATTATTTAGGCATGACATGAACACTCTGACAGATGAAGCTTCTGGTCTTGAAAGCCAATGTGACATTTAAACATTAATTTCATAATAAAGGTAAAGGTAAAGTGATCCCGTTACAGGCCCGGTGTGACCTATGGGGTGGGTAGAGGTATAGCTCTACTGTTCCATGACCACAGCACTAGACATTAAAAAACATAAATAAAGGTAAATGTAAAGTGATACCGTTACAGGACCGGTGTGGCCCAGAGGGTGGGTAGAGGTATAGCTCTACTCTACCATGACCGTGGTACTAGAAGGGGGTGAGTGATCAGCAGCATGCCCTGGCCGCACTTTACCCCCGGGAAAGACCCGGTACCCATTTTACAGGAGGCTGGGTGGGCCCCAGGACTGGTCTGGACGGACGGAAAATCTCGTCCCCACCGGGATTCGATCCCAGACCATCCAGCCCATAGTCAGTCGCTATACTGACTGAGCTACCCAGCCCACATTAATTTCATAATGCTAAACTAAAATAAAAATAAGAAACTTAGTTCATCTGCCTAGAGAGAGAGGGAGGGAGGGAGAAACACTACTTATTTATTATCTATTTATGACAATGTAATGTCATGGTCGAAAAGGTAAAGTTGTCCCTGTCAGGGCCATGAAGGCATAAAAGAGGAGCAGACGTAGCTCTACCCGTTCTCAACCTCAGCACTCGATGGAGGCGAGTGGTCGAACATATGCTCAGGCCCCAGGGAAGAATGTCCAGTACTCATTCAGTATGATGGGTGAGCCCCAGAGGCATTCTGGGCATTTTGAAAAGGAGAAAAATCTCTTGACCAAGCCTTTCAAACCATAACTGGTCCAGTCTTCAGCCTACTCACTGCATTTTGCTATCACACATCACTACCGAAACATAATTACTAAGTAATGGAAGAAGTGCCACAAAATGTTAAGGAAGATGATAATGGAAAGGCAATGTGAATGATGGTCAGCTTCATGTCACAGCCATTTTAGCGAACAGGGAAAGAGCTACCAGTACCAACTGATATAGGGCTGTGTGGGCCCTACAGCCAGTATGGATGGTTTGGAGAAAGAAACTCTTAACCAACTGTATTACAAATTTATGCTCCAAGGTTGTAAATCTCTTACAAGAAACATACTGCAAGATTTCAGGTTCTCGTAGTGGCGCTACTGAAGATTCCAGTCCTAAGATGTCATGCTGTGGCACTGCACATGTAAATCGTTAAGTTTCTGAAAACCTTAGTGTATTTTATATAAATGGGTCCATGAATCGTGAATCGAATTTAGTAACTGTCCAAAAAGATGCGACTGCATTCAGTTTATTACATTTCTGCAGGCAACTCTACATGTTTCGGGTGTTGACACCCATCATCAGGAGCTGGTACAGCTGTAATTACAGCTTCTGGTATTGATTAACCGGATTTACTACCATCCGCTCTCGTTGTTGAGTTGGAACTAGCGGATGGTAGTAAATCCGGTTAATCAATACCAGAAGCTGTAATTACAGCTGTACCAGCTCCTGATGGTGGGTGTCAACACCCTGAATATGTAGAGCTGCCTACAGAAATGTAATAAACTGAATAAGTCGCATCTTGTTGGACAGTTATTAATTTTAACCTCAGTGTTTTCATCTTCAGGGTCTGACTTCTGGACTGCTTGACCTTGAAGAATGAGACATCCAAACCCCTTGCAGTGTTCAGAATTACTCGTCCACAACAGTGGCACATCCCAAAACACCAGAATCTTTGAAAACCACATTTGTACTAAGTTTAAGCTCCATAAATACAGAATGTGCCACAATGCAGACAACCACAATATGAACTTCCATCACTGTGAAACTCTTCCCCAGTCTCTATCACAGACTTTTCTGTATGCAAGCAAACCTTACTGGAATACCTATTTACAGTCCATGAAACTCATGTCAATAAAAAAAGGACTGAACTACCTTTCACATACAAGCATCTTATTATCAACTGTACCTCATTACTGTAGTTTTATGACTATTATTCTGCTTATGCAGTTACTGAGATTACCAATGTTGTCTTACAAGTTCCATGAATATGTGGAAACAACTCTTTGAACTAAATACAAGGATGAATTACAATAATTTTTTCTGATTCAATTCAACCCTAACAGTAGCAGGAGGATGAAACACACTGTAAAGTCCTTTTGTTTCACTTCTAACATACCAGGCACACAGGAAGACCAATAATGTCTACGGAAGAATACTGTTTTCTGAGCTGCAATACAGTGGAGCCTTCTTTCTTTCTAAGGTGCTTTGGCCCATTTTTGGGCCACGGCCACCCTGATGACAGGGGTTCAAGATAGTTGACATTTTGCAAGGTGGAGATGTTAACCCCACGCCCAACCCCAAACATGGAGGGACTTGTCTCCAGTATCTCATTCAAAACCTGTCCAGCACGAGCGTCCCTACCAGCATGTACAGTCGAGTCTCGTAGAAATTTACTTACATCTTGGAGGAACCAAATTCATTCAATTTCTTCCATCACAAAGCAGTAGGCAGTTGATTCCTCCAACATGTTGGTAAACTGCTGTTAGACTATGTAGCATCATATCCCAGGAGACTGCATTCTTCAAAGCAGCTACTGTGAGAACCTCAAATTTCAGAACGTTCACAGAACATGTAAGAACCCTGCATCTAGACTGCTATTATGACGATACACAGTTTGATCACAATCTGTTCAGCAATTATACACCTGCAGTCATACATTAAAATGGCTAATTTCAGCAGTACTTGTAAAAACATTACAGATCACGTAATTTGTTCGGACCTGCACTCATTTAACGGAATGATAAATATGAAATATTCCCCCCAAAAAACACACACACTAAAACAAAACATATGGATAACCAGTACAAGATCTAAACTGCTGGTTAGCATGAGGAGGAGGAGGAAAATAAATTAATATAGTATTACTTTACACCGGATTCCAAGTGACAGAATCATTGCTCGGTTTATCTAATTACACAGATGAACACAATATGAGAGATGACAAATTTATCAACCAAGAACACAGAGAGATGTCTCTAGGTCTAAGTTACTGTTCGTCATTAGTAACAAATAATATCAGCATCACTTTAAGGTGTATACATACGCAGCATGTCGAGAATGAAGCAATCTAATGCTAAAACACAATTCTTACAATACAGGAACTGTGTACATCACTACTAAATTTCAATTGATCAACGCACTTTTCATAACTTGCCTGTACTGGTAAAAGTTAGGTAAAGTTCACCCTGTAATGGGCCAGAAAGGCCCAGAGGGGGAGTAGGTATAGCTCTACTCTTTCTTTAACCTCGGCGCTAGATGGGGAGTGGGTGGTCAATGCCACGCCCCAGCCGCTTTACCCCCGGGAAAGACCCGGTACCCATTGTATAGGAGGCTGGGTGGGCCCCAGGGCCGGTCTGGACAGACGCAGAAAATCTCGCCCACACCGGGATCCGATCCCCGGACTGTCCAGCCCGTAGCCAGTCGCTATACTTACTGAGCTACCTCGGCCCACTAGCTGTACTGGTAATAAAGAAAATATGTACATAGCTGGATGCCTTATTCAACAAACAAATCCTTATGGCTCACTTATCAAAGCACAAAACTGCGCTGAAATTTGCAGCTTTTTGTCCTTTTTGATTTTCTAAATGCTGCTTACAGCCTGGAGTACAAGAGAATTTGGGGGGGGGGGGGGATAGTTGGAACAGTTGGAAAAACCCACTTTTTTGCAAAAAGGGCCACTCCTCATTCAAAAAACACCGGTTCCTTTTTTTTCCCAGTTTTTTTTTTTTACCCCTTTTATTTCCATCCG
>Ga0123354_10014112_pt1 | contig 12430 bp, 3 predicted proteins | sample TergutLab28metaG_2_FD_97872 | JGI IMG/M metagenome (GOLD analysis project Ga0123354, IMG submission 97872) | Labiotermes labralis P4 segment gut microbial communities from Petit-Saut dam, French Guiana - Lab288 P4 | ecosystem: Host-associated > Arthropoda: Insects > Digestive system > Gut ... | reverse complement strand
TTCCGTAATTTTCAGAGGCATTTTAATAAACTTATCTTTCCCCCTCTTTTCTTTTTTTTCTTTTTTTATTATAAAATATTTTTCTTTTTTTTTTTTTTTTTTTTTTTTCTTCTCACTGTTTGCTCGTTTTTCTCTGATTTTTCCCTCAAGTATCTCTTTGACAATTTTTGGTGGGAAATGGTGATATTTCTATTCCACTCATGCTCAAGGAAGAAATGCAGGACTGTTGAACATTGACGCTGCCAGATTTTACGTTTTGTATCATATTCTGCATTTCAAGTGACAGTCACTTCATTTTCAAACATTTTGCTCAGATTTGCAGTGTTTGTCCTGTATTAACACCAATTCTGTGTTCTTGTGGTGTGCTAGGGGCCTTGTTTACCATCCAGTGTAACATATGTGTTACAGGTCATTTCTGAGAACTTGCACTGTACGTGATATTTGGTTATTCGTAGTGGTGTTTGAACCTTTTTTGACTTAGGAAACCATATGCCAGTCTGTAAAATGTACTGGTGAATGGTCTGGCTTGCCATGTGCTGGTCTGTCTGTGTTTACTTGGTAGCACTTGTCCGTGCTAAGCCAGAACAGCTCTTGACTTGGCATTCAAGTCTGTCTCCTAAAGATTAAAACATTTACATGTTTGACACTTGTAACACTTACATACATTTTGAACACCTTGAATGTACAAATTGATTTTGTGTTAGATACAACCACTACAGAACTTGCTAGACGAGGAAATACAGCTCTTCTGGAATGTGGTGTCAGCTGAAAGGCTGCATGAAGTATGATGCCTTGCTGTAGCATGTCTGTAATGTCGCATGACTCCACATGTCTCACCGTACAGTGCAATATCAGTTAATAATGTGAATTAGTGTGTCTCATTACACCCATGTCCCAACATGATACTGCCCATCTCTTCATACAAGTACTGAAATTGTAATGAAATGTTGAGGAAAGGAATAAGTCTGGTGATACATTGTTTCATAAATTGGGTTTAAAGGTCAATCTCAAATGTGAATGGTCCCTGAAATATTGTAAGTAGATGGCAAATGAAGGCCCCATTTGTGAGCTGTTAGTTGGTACAAGAATGGACTCTTGTCATAGTGAAGACCAGAGTGGCAAGCTTGTAAGTGAATCAGAATGAGGGAAAAATTGAAAGAATGCTTAACAATATAAGGTGCTGTCCCTGCAGATAATGGACCCTGAAAGGTAATGTACCAATTCTAGGGTTTATTTTCATTAGGATCTGTGTGCATATTTGTATGCACAGAACAAAGCCATCAACTTTTCTAAGGTTCAGATTTTCAGAATGTTTAGACAATTCAGCTGAAATTGTTTTTGAAGGGTTTTGTGTCTTCTCTCAGCCATTATTTTGATCTGGCAGTGTGAGGGTGTGCGCTGTGTGACAAAGTCTGCATGTCTCTACTTTTCACGTTATGAAATTCCATTTAACTCTAAATAACGTCTGCTTTTGATTCAGCAACATAAAATACCGTGTGACGAATGCAGTAAATAATGCTTTTATGAGTATATTAATATGTTCCTCTGATTCTCTCTAAGTGCATGTAAGAGTGGTCTACATTACCCAAAAATATGGCACCTTTAAAGTCATAGGATTTTCATTGTAGGGTGTAAAGTACAGCCAGAATGTGTTTTATGTCTGTTTTTGCCTTAACACTGACAGTCCACTCTGTTCCTCAGTTTTGGTTTACTGCAGTTTGAACAATAGGTGTGGGTATCAGTAACACAACAATATCTAGAGAGCACACACAACCTATAACAAAAGCTCACCAGCAGTAGACATCGGATATGGACAAACAGTAGCAGGGGACCCACATAGGACAGCAGCGAGCAGACATACTTGAGCTGCACACCCCAGGATAGCGCACATCACAGATACCCTGCCCCCCTATAAATAGCATATAACAAACATCACAGATGCTTAGATCTCACCATCGTGACATACCCATACCAATCCTATAAAGCACTATCACCATACTTTCGGATGAAAACCTGATGATGGCCACATTAGGTCGAAACATGTAGTTTACTTCATCCTTTATTAAACATCTTTTTTTAGATATTGTTGTGTTATTGACTGATACCTACACCTATTGTTTATATACACACAACGGGGATGGCTCATTTTAGAATTACTGCAGTTTGGCTGGCTGTGTGTTAGGACACTGTCCACAGTGTTTGAAACAGCATAGAAAAAATGTGAGAAGCACTGCACACCGTGAACCACCTCATCCACCTTGCACCCATTTTTGTTCACAGTGATCTTTTGTGGTGTGCTTATTAGACTTTATGTAATGGTGTTTGTTGTTTTTCCATGTCAAAACGAGACACACAAAGCTACATCCCATGGTGCAAGCCCAATGAAGACAACAACAAAAGATAGTCTTTATTGGAGAGGAATTATGCGTAATAAATCAGCTTGAAAGAGGTGAAAATATTTCTAATATATACTGTGCTGTGGTCTTGAACAAAAGTACGGTATTTACGGTTTTTAATTATGCTGAAAAAAGTGTTGAGTCAGGATCTGAGTTGTGTGCCATAAGAATTTGTTTTTCAAGAAGTTCAACCGTGGAACGTAGGAAAAGATGAGTAGCCGTCTTATGTCAGTGAAAAACACTCCACACTGCTGCATTGCCGTCACTTACCTGCTGCTCATTTTGATCTGAATGACCCCTTTCTACATTAACTGTAAGATGGCTACCACCACTGCCAGTAGCTTTCTCAAACTGTCTTATCTAGCATTTAATGTTGGTGTACGCTAGTTTTTTTTTACAGAGCCTTTCGAATTTTCTTAGCTAAGAATGAATTGCTTTTGTTTAGCATCAGTAGTGCAGTATGTATATACAACCACCATATATGAAGGGGCTGTCATTGTTATGATTTCTGCTAATGTCTACTGATTCCATTATATGTTAATTGGAATATCTTTGATGTATGGCTTTTTGATTGATTTATGCCCTCTGCTTCAGCAGTGAGGGCATGAATGAAGGTCCAGCTGCATTTGCTAAGCTACACAAGTTGTCCACTAATTAGACTTATGTAATATTTCTGCTTTTTAGTGAAGGCTAAAGTAATGAAATAATTATGTTTAAACCAAGCAATTTAGGACTACTGAATGGCTAAAATTAAGGATATTGAAGTTAATTGAATTACACATTCTTCATAAAATTGCTAATGCACAGAAAATATTGGAATAATAGAAATTCTGACTTACATGAACCCTTTAGTGAATGAGCCATCACATATATCCAGGGAGCTTGGCTGAGGTGTCTGCTGCCATGAGTTGTAAGAAAGTTTGTACTGCTCTCCGAAATTTTACGCAACATTTATTGAACCATAGGAAACTGAACATGTTTCTCTGTTTCTTTTATTGTGATGTACCTCAAAATGGTTCTGATCATGGCAGGCAGCACTGGCTTGTTTGTGTGTATGTTGTACTTCTTACTGCCCTAGTAGTCTGTTCTCATTTCTCGGCTGTTGTTTGTATGACCCAGTCATGTCATGTGGTTCACATCCTAATACAGCAGCACACTGCAAGTTCTCATTAGGCTGTTGGAGTTGGGACATTCACATTGTCTAAATATTTGTGATGGTTATGTTATGAAACTGATATTTATGATGGGCTTTTTATATCCCAGTGTTTTGGAAGGTTGTTCTGCTTCTGTCATGAAGTAAAAGTAAGAAACCTATTCTGTTGGGTCCAGTATATTCTTTTTTTCTCCAGTAGGAGTGTCAGAGCCATCTTCCAAAACAACATACTTTTAAACTGACAATGGAAAATGTCCACAAATGTATTAGACCAAAAACTGTGTTTCGAAATCCCTTCTTATGTGATATTTGAGGTTTTTATGGTAGGGGGTACACAGTCTTCAGCGACGTAGTACATCTTGTAGTTTGGTAGGTTGGTGGCATTACATTTTGTAGCATTGTCACCATCTTCAGACCTTCTTCTTCTTAGGGCCCGTCAGCTTACTGCACCGAATGCACTGCAGCCTTTGGCTTATTGTGCAGCCCTAATATTTCATTCAGCACAGCCTCAATAGCCCTGCGCCTCGTTTAAAAGAGGCAAAGGTCCCTTATTGAGGCTGTGCTTATGTCTTTTGGTTCGACAGCCAGCCTCCCAAAGACATTATAGCGCTGTCGAGCCATCGCCTCGCAACAGCAAATAATGTGCTGTACTGTTTCAGTCTCCATTCCGCGAAATCTGCAGATTGGATCCCCATCAAACAGGCCCATGGTATACAGGTGCCCCCTTACAGGAGCATGGCCTGTGTAGATCGCAGTTACCACTTTTAGTTGATGCCTACCTAACTATAGTAGGTCGTCAGCTCTTTTCTTACATGGTCCACCTATAAACAGTTTGCCATGTCTGAGGCCTGGCAGGTCTATCCAGACTCTAAGATGTTGCATTTCAGTCCAGTTCTTAATAGCTTCTCTTAACGAACACTTAGGTATTCATCTTCAGGCGTTACGTGTAAGTGGTAGGTCAGTGAAAAGTGTTGTGGCTACCTGTCTACGAGACTGCAAGCATCATATCCCAAAAGACAATCTGGATCCTGTAGAGTTACATGTCTGATATAAGTCAAACTCATAAAGTAATGCATAGATCATCACAACAGATTTCCAGCTTGACAGCTTCTATACCGTGCTGTATGAGGTGAAATTGTAACGTGAATAGAGCATTTACGTTTCACATTGTAAAGAGGTGCAGATTCTGCAAGCTTAATGCTTTTCAGTATGTCACAGTGGCTGAGTATTCTACTCTGTTGGGCTTTGACAATGGTGTGTGACTCCCTGACACAATCTTCTTGTTTTGGATTTTTGTTGTGTAATTCTTAAAGAAACATGACATTTCAGAAGCGGGTTTTGCCTCTGTCTTCAGGCAAAGAAGCATCTACTCTGGTGGAACCCTTAGACTGTGCTGTTCTCAGTCATCAGGCCGACTTCTTTGCCTAAAGACAGAAGCATAACCGGCTTCTGAAATGTTACACTTCTTTAGAAATTATACAATGAACAAAATCCGAGAAAGGGGGTTTTTATCAGTGGCTCAAGTCTTGATTTTTCTCAGTTCAACAAACTTCATTTATGTGGCTTGTGCATACATACCTCTTCCATCCTGCCACATGCACAGGAATTAATATTTCTGGATTATTTATATATATAAATTATAAATTACATGCGTATTTATCACCTGGAAGTCAGTCTTGTGTACTCCCTGTCATTGTATAGGTATAATGACTGTTTCTAATAATATGAACTGGTCACGTCTATCGACACTTTAAGTAAATATTCAAATGAGTCGAATCTAGATAATATCCGGTATTATGAGTTTGTAGTGCGAATCCTCTTTGTTTGTTTGTTTGCAGTTGATTTAATTACTGAGCATTTCTGAGTATACATTCGTAAGTAAAATAATGATAGTGATATTTACCTGGAAGCACTGACCCACACCACAATAAATCTCATGGTACCTAGGTGCATATAAACCAAGAGCTGAACACAAGACCCATGTATTAAATATACAACTTCCACTAAGAGTCTGCAGAATTCTTTTCAGAATATAATGTGATTGTTGGCATCATGTATATTGAGTTTGTTCCAGTTACAGTGAACATATGACTGACATTCACAGCTCACAGGGAGGTCTAAGTGGAAACAGTTTTGCATCAAACTTAACACTTAAGATTTTTGAAACATGATACACACATAATGGAATAGAAACTTACAGTGGCTTAACGTGATTTTATGGCAGTCAGATTTTATTTTTAGCTTTTGATGTAGCCTGCAAATGTTTGTTAAAAGAAATCACAAGGGAACCATTTACAGTTTACAGCAGAAGCGTGGAGAATTTACAGATAAAGTGCCATTGTTACAGGAAAGTAAAGATTGTGTTTCATGCATGAGACAGAAGAACAGTTCGTTACCCTAATCATTAAGTTATTTGATTTTCAGATATTTAAAAAATATATACCAAGAAATTTAGAGAGCTGTACAGGTGACATGCTGCGAAACAACTTGATATTGCAGTTTCTCTGGTGCTACTGGATGTACTATCCGAACAAAAGTGCTTGCAGTATGCGTTAATATATTAGGGGCAAGCCATGACTTCGGGTTTCAATCTTATCAAAATGGGTGTTAAATGTCTTGGAAAAATATTCCTGATGGAGGAGTTTGAACGCTGCCCAGAAAGATACGTTGGTGCAGAATGCTTCGTTGATTGATTCCATACTGCTGTAGTGACACTAAAAATTATAACAATAAATGGTTGATTCTTTTATCCCCTGTAATGATCAGTTTTTGTTATTTTTCAGATTGTGAATTTTAAACTAAATGGGGATAGGCCTATCGTGGATATTGATATTTATTTTTTTTGGCCACTGAATTTGATAACCCAACAGGAAAACAATAGCGAAAAAGGGCGTGTTTTGTGTTCTCAATTCAAGGTGCATTTTAATAGATGGAACCTTGTATAAGTAAGGCATACCACAAAATAAGGAAATATTCAAATAAAAACCAGTTGTGCATTTTTTTTTTTGGAAAGGGGGTACATGTACAACAAATTATGAATATGAGATCATATATTAACCGGTAGACCCATAGCATGGAATCCCTATTGCAGTACCAGGGACGTGCATGTACACATCTCAACCTTCATTGCTGTCGGTGGACTTACACTGACATGCGAGACTACTAACCGCTATATGGGGTGGTTTCTAATGTGTAAACCTGTCACGTGACTTTTATCATGATGGAGCAGAATGTGGAACTGCCAACACTTCATCAGAACTGTCATCTAAAGACATAGCACATTGCTCCTGTGCCAGGAAGATGTCTGCATTATTAATTTTGCAGAGTATACGTTGTAATTTATGCCACCTTTTGGAACCTTAGCTCAAGCAGTAATGCTTTGACTGACACAAAAATGCACACTTCAGGTTGTGACAGAACTTCCTGACATTCTTAGCCCTGCCGGATGGGTGTTGGATGACTGCGTCAACGGAGGATGTCATTATTTCCTCTTGGTCTTCGCGGTTTCACTGTGTAAGGGTCTGTCAGTAAGCGGTGAACCAGACCTGAAATCTTGTGTTGCTTCAGTGACTGATTCCATGTGACTTCCAAAATGCCTTTCATATATTTACTTTGTTATTACCCCAAGATGTTCTTTTGCAGACTGTTATCACATAATTAAACATACCTTACCAAACTGCCATGTGCACATACACACCCACACAAAACCACGCTTTTCTGTTAGGGACAGGCTTCATAATGGGAATCCCACCCATGTTTTTCAGATGGGAAGTATGCATTCATACATGCTGAATTTGCTTAGAATTAAACTGAATATGTAAACTTATTTGTTACCTCACCCTGGCATGGATTACAGGTGGAATGCTGTGGATTAGATTCATGCTGTCACTGTATCCATGGGGCACAGTCCTCCTTGGACGTTAGGTAGTTGAGGTGTTTCCCACCAGTTGGGTAATGCAGGGGCTTAACAGGTGTGTTCAGAAGAGCTTCGTCACATTTCCCTACCATGAACTAGATGAATCCATATGACATTGTGCACTGTTACTGTAAGACCTTTTCTAACAGTATCCTGCTGTCTGTACCTGTCTCGTTCTCATGCTATCTTTTCTCATAGTGACAGCCATGTCTTAGACCTGCTCTTAACCATCTGCATTTATTGATGGACTGGTTCTTGTATGGTTTAGTATTTTCAGTCAGCACACATCTCTGTCACTATGTATGTGCGTCTGCTTTGTAGTAGCTGAATGTATGAACTGTGTTATTAGCTTCAGAGGCTGATATAATTTTCTTACAGAGTGCTGTTTTTCAGCTAAAGCATAGCTGCAAGAAAATAACTGAAGCTGGCCAGCAGGCATGTCACATAAATAGGTGTGTGTGGGTGTGCAAAGGTCTAGTGCTGATGGCTGTTTTTGGTGAATTTCCTACATGAGAACAGAGCAGAACAGTGATTCTGTGACATTACATAGTCTACATGTGAATGGCCAGTGCAGCTAACACGAAGTCCATCTGGCAATACTGAGATCTGAATATTAAGATAGTCTGCTTGGATGTGGTGGTGTATGTTGTGGTAGGAGAAGTAACATTTTAGTAGCATGTGCTGCCTTTGTCTTTGGGGTAGGTGTGACTCCAAAAAAAACTGCTGGCATCACATCCCAGACACCTATAATCTTAGATCCTTCAGTCCCCCAGATAAAACTGTTGTCCATATCTGGTTAGAGTGCTGTGATCAAGATATTGCAGATGAACGAATGGTGTTGGGTGTGGATACCTGTTCCACACGGGAGTTAACATTTTTCTGACAGGATCCACACCTGAGGTCAGTTTCCCAATCTGCTGTTCTTGGGCTCACGGTTTTTTCTTTGTCATCCCGTTTGGTCTAGTTTTTCTTTGTAATCCAGTGTTCACTAAAAATGTTCTCTTTAAGATTTTGGGGCACATAAAATACCAAACTCAAAAAAAAAAAAATTGGAAAAATTCCTAAAATTGACTGAAGTGTGACTGGAATGTATTATAATGGGCTGCACCCGTAATGCGGAGGTAAATTTCTAAATTGTGGGTGTTCCATCCCGTTGTGCTAATATAACAATGTTATTTATTGTCCGTCTTACACCACAATATGATGTAAATAAAGTTATGAACAATTAACAGTTAATTGTTTATAACTTTATTTACATCATATTGTTGTGTAAGTGGGGCAATAAATAACATGAATGTAAAATTGTTGCATTTGACGTTCACAGGGCCGTGCATCGTAATATATTCGTATAGTAAAACCAGATACACCAATGTATCAAATTTATTTTATTTTGGAATTACACTCTTACATGTTTCGGACGGTCTTTTCTTACATAATTAGGAGTTCGAGGCTGTACATACAGCAACAGGCATTTGTCAAACAGATACTGCTGTCTGCCTGCTAGCAAGCAGACAGCATTTATCTGTTTTGTTTGTACAGTCTTGAACTCCTGATGATGAACGGAAAGACCGTCAGAAACATGTTGTGGAGTGTCATTCCAAAATAAAATAAATTTGATACATTGGTGCATCTGGTTGGTTTTTTTACTATAGAAATGTATTAAATTTTGTTAGTTTGGACAGGCCTGCTGTATGAAATGCTTGTGATGTGTTAGGGTATAATGGTTTGTCAACGTATCACGTGATGCTGTGCGGTGTGGAGGTTTATGTAACTGAAGTGGGGGATGGTGTGTTCCTCCGTAATGTCAGTGCGTATCCCAGGCTACACAGCAGTACATCCTAGAAGGCTTGAAACACCTTTGAGAGGCTGAATTTCATACAGGAAGTACGTTCTGTTCATATTCCCTTTCTCTAATTTATCAAAATACCAGCATAACACAAGTCATTGTATATATAACGTTGGTTGCAAAATGTGTCATTTCTTGCACTCCAGAGCCAGAAGTGTTTGTAGTCAACATGTTATTGCGACCACATAATATATAGCTCACAATTGAAAGTTACCTACTCGCCAGACACGAGAGAAACTCCGCCTGCCCACAGTGTTACGTCACTCCAGCCTGCTTACCGTCACGTAAATACGTAGGACGTACAATACGCTGTTTTTATTGTACAGGGTGAGCATAAAGTCTTTCCCCGATTACAAACATTTATTACAAGAAAACTACTGTAACTGGAATACATTTTTTTTTTCAAAATGTAACTCAATTCTTTTTTTTACAACACATCAGTACACTTCAACGTGTGTTCCTTTTGTTGCACGGAGAACGTCTAATCGATAATCAGTTTCTCTCCACGTGTTCGCCAACATCAGTTACTGTAATAACAAAAGCGTCTGTTATTCTTGCCTTCAAATTTGTAATATCTGGAACTGTTGTCGAAAACACTTTGTCCTTAACATACCGCCATAAAAAGAAGTGAAAAGGGGGGGGGGGGTTTGATATCCGGCGATCGTGGTGGCCAGGGTGTCGGACCACCTCTCCCAATCCACCTGTTTGGAAATAGTGCATCCAAAAACCGTATGTTACAATAAACACATGACATAAAATTTTAGAAACTAACTTAAGTAATGGTAACAAAGTATGTTTGTATTCCACGTAGTTTTCATGTAATGTATGTAAACAGGGAAAGACTTTATGCTCACCCTGTATAATGCTGTTGCAACATCTGTTGAAAAAACTTGACTTGGCGTTTTTTGAGTTTCCATTTGCATCTAGTGTCCACAGTTACGGTAGCTACAGGGGGTACACTTTAAAATAATGATTGTAATGAACATATGTATGTAGAGGGTCGATACTGCAGTATTGACTGAAGCACAGGTAACCCCCTGCTGCCATATTTGCTGTCCAGTTTGTGCGTCTTCTCTGCTGCTACTGCCACTGGTCCGTATCCCTGCATTATGGACGCACACACTGCAGTAAGATCCATTTGTCAACTTTTGCCTCGCACCTGTGCCTTTGGGTATGGAAGTTGCCTTTTTTTTGCCCACAGTATTGCTTACAGTGAGGTCCTCCTCTTTGTGATCCACATTAATGCCACATTTTATTGATGTAATATTTTTGGTGAGCAGCACAAAATGTGAAAGTGTCACACAACAGGTTTTGCAAAATAATGTTTTGAATGCAGTCTGCACCAAAGTCTGTCAGTGTAAATATCTAACGCGTTGCATCTTCGGCTTGGTTATGTAACAAGGAAATGCTTGTCGTCATTGCTTGTTATCTTCATTTTGAAATACACTATTATGGAAATCCAAGGTTATCAGGAGAGGCCGGAATTCAGTGGGATGCTTCATGTTTTGGTTTGTGTCAATGCTAAATTATTGGATCGAAACTTAAATACCAACAAGGAATATGAAAAAGGTTGATGTTTTGTATTAAATACCATTTAGGTGTCAGCTAGTAGGTCCTTGAAAGTGGGAAATTTAAGTGTGTTTGATAACAGCAGTAACAAATTCAAATTACCTTTGCAAATAAATTAAAAGACATTTCTTTCTGCTGTTCGGGTTAGGTTCTTTCATCTCTGATCTACAAAACTATAATGATTTGAACACGAACCTGTAAGAGTACTTTGTGTGTGTGTGTGTGTGTGCCACAGGTGGTAAACGAAAATATTCCTTTTTCACGCCATTAAGGCATACGAGGGTGTGGAGATGACCTCATTCGTGACCTTGAACTAGATTGAGTAGTCTGCTTCAGATTCCAGCCGCTCTACCCCCGTCTGTGCCCATAGAGTAGAGGCTGGATGGGTCCCTCATGAGGTCTAGACGCTGAGAAGCAGAGAATGTCTTGTCTCTGCTAGGAGTACAGTCGGAATTGCTCGGTTGTCCGGCATGTAGCATAAGTTAACAGCCGTCCTCACTATGTTGTCGTGGGCACTTTTGTAACATTATGAAAGGCATATGCATGGAGTGTCGGGGAATGTGTGGACCTGAGCGGAGGAAGTAGCTTGCGGAGTGTAGTGAATGATAAGGAGCCTCAGAATTTTTTTTCTTGTGTGTTTGAACCCATCTAAACCACTGCAGTTGCCAAGAATTATTGTGCTGTGAATATTCTAGATGTGGCACACATGAAATGTGTTTGTGTCTGAAATAGTGGTGGTGTTGGGAAGGGATTTGCGAGTATCATGACATGTAGTGTATAGTGCTTCCACGTCCAGTGCTGGGTTTGGGCCAGTACTCGCGACATGTTGGGAAAACCCCGCTTTGCGGAGACTGCGTCGGGGGGGGGAACTGTGTTGCATGTGTGCCGCCGCTTATGGAAACCTTCACTACAATTGCTTAAACTTTTGACGCCTAATGTCAACTATAGTTGACGTACCGCACCGCTAACGTCCAAAGTTGCATTTTATATATTTATTCAACAAATATAGGTACCGAATATTTTAAACATGGTGTATACTCTCCGTTTTTTTTCTTTTCAAAATGCAGTTTGTTTCATAACTCTTTAACATATTTGGTTCCTGTATTTTTCACATTTTATATACAGGGTGTGCTAAAATTAAAAAAAAAATAATTCCGGCGCCAAAAGGTTAAAACACAAACTTTGCTCGACACAACGTGTGTATACAGTGCTTGGGTAGTTTGTTGCTCATGAGACGACAGTTTCTCGTAACCTACACAATTCGTCCGACTGATATTCCCGCATTAATAATAGTGATAATAATAATTAACTGCAATTGGGTTGTCACCCGGTGGCAGTGGTTATTTTACATGTATACAATATATGAAATTGGTTACTATTAGATTTAAGTCTGGAGGGCTACATCAGAAGCATGTAGTGGCAACTGAGAATGTTGGGAACCGTCTGAGCGTTTGCTTATAGACACAGGGAAACCGAGAAAAACCTGTGTCGAGGTGGCCGGTCGCAGGACCTTCCGAATACTGACTTCTAGCCAGCAGTCCGGCATCTAA
>Ga0123354_10014110_pt1 | contig 12431 bp, 3 predicted proteins | sample TergutLab28metaG_2_FD_97872 | JGI IMG/M metagenome (GOLD analysis project Ga0123354, IMG submission 97872) | Labiotermes labralis P4 segment gut microbial communities from Petit-Saut dam, French Guiana - Lab288 P4 | ecosystem: Host-associated > Arthropoda: Insects > Digestive system > Gut ... | reverse complement strand
TAGCGCCGCTTATCGCGTTCATCGTCTATACGATGCTTGCCGGCGCCCCGACGACCTTCGGCGGCGGCGTGAATACGCAGGCGATCGCCGACGCGGTTGGCAGAATGGGTTCCTTTGAAGGGTTTGTCATCCTTATGGTTGTCATCACGATCGTGCGCAGTGTGGCGAGAGTCGGCGGCGGCGGGTCCACGGTGGGCCGGTCATTCGGATATCTGTGGTTCCTGCTTCCGTTTGTGATCATGGTCGTGCTCGGCGTTATAGGCAGTGTTTCCATCAATTTGCCCGAGATGCTGATGGCGATGGCTTCGATTGCCGTCTGTATTTTCTTCGCGGTAATCGCGCGGCAGCGAACAGATTTCTATGAGACGATCCTCGGGCGCATCTACGGGTTCCGGAATTTCATCAAGGTTGCGGAAGTGGACCGCATGCAAAAGCTTTTTGCGGACGATCCGCAGTATTACTACAAGACGCTGCCCTACGCATGGGTCTTCGGCCTCTCGGATATCTGGGCAAAGAAATTTGAGAGGATGATCACGGCTCCGCCGGATTGGTACAGCGGGTACTACGGAGCCAATATGTTCACGACCATGTTGCTGGTTTCATCGCTCAGCCGGCTCCACACCGCTTCGCTTCAAAGCTTTCGCCCGCCTGTCCAAACGGGCGGCGGCGGTGGTGGCTGGGGCGGCGGCGGGTTCTCCGGCGGCGGCGGTTTTGTGGGCGGCGGCTTCGGCGGCGGCGGCGGCGGACGCTGGTAGCGCGGCCTTGTGATTCCGCGGTTTATGGCTTACGATCGATGATCCCCTTTGCGGAAGGGGCGGGAAAGGAATAAAGAATGTTTCGGGAACTGAAGAGAAGCCGGCAGCTTTTGCCCGCGGCGGAGGCGGACGCTGTGCTGGAGCGGGGTTCAAACGGTGTGCTCGCATGTCTGGGGGACGACGGGTATCCCTATGCCGTACCGCTCAATTATGTATATTTTGACGGAAAGGTCTATGTCCATTCGGCGAAAGAAGGGCACAAGATCGACGCGATCGCGGGATGCCCGAAGGTGTCGTTTGCGGTGGTGGATGAAGACACGGTTCTCAGCGACAAATATACGTCGCTCTTCCGCAGCGTGATCGTTTTCGGACAGGCGCGGATCGTAGAGGGCGGCGAGCGGGTGCGCGCCTTTGACGCAATGGTCGAAAAATATTCCGGCGACCGGCCGGAGGAGGAGAAGCGCAAGATCGTTGCGAACTGCGAAAAATCTTATGTCATCGCGGTCGATATCGAACACATGACGGGCAAGGATGCCGGCAAATACGCCCGCATGCGGGAAACCGGCAAAGAAGTGGCACAATAAAAAATCTTCAAGAGACTTAACATTAAAGTTACTTTAAAATTTGTCATAATTATATGAAGCGAAAACTTTGGACGAAAAATTTCATCCTTGTGGCGTTTGCCAATTTTCTGATCTATCTCGTTTATTATCTCCTGATGGTCATCATCGCGGAACACGCCGGCGCTACGATGCACGCCGCGCCCTGGGAGGCGGGGCTGGCGTCCAGCCTCTTTATTGTGGGCGGCCTGGTTGCCCGTATCCCCGCCGGCAGGGTGATCGGGAAGATCGGGGACAAGAAAGTCCTGATCATCGGTTTGGTGGTTTTTCTCGCGACGTCCCTGCTGTATTTTCCGGTTACGGGAATCACGGGGCTGCTTGTCGTGCGTTTTTTGCACGGCATCGGTTTCGGCCTGAGCGCCACAGGCACGGCTACGATGGCGGCTCGTATCATTCCTGACGGGCGGAAAGGCGAGGGAATCAGTTATTTCGCACTCTCCATGACGCTGGCTTCGGCGCTGGGCCCCTTCGCGGGAATGACGATCAGCCAAAACGGGAGCTTTAACACAATTCTATTTTTGTGCGTACTGTCCGTGCTTGTCTGCTGTGCGATTGCGCCGTTTATTCGAGAGCTCCGCAATCCGCTTGCCGGCGCGGATGCGCAAGGCGAGGATTCCCGGGAAGAAACGCCGGAAGAGATGGAAGAGGCTGCGGGCGAATTTTCCCTGCCGGCAGCGACAGCGATCCCGAAATTTTCGATCCATAACTTTCTCGAAGCCTCCGCGCTGCCGATTTCGATTCTGTGCACGCTGATCGTTTTTGCGTATGTCAGTGTGCTGACATTCCTCGCTTCCTTCACCGATACGAAAGAACTGCAGGCTGCGAGCGAATGGTTCTTCGTCGTCTACTCGGTGTTTGCGCTGGCCGTCCGGCCGGTCACCGGACGGATCTTCGACCGCCGCGGCGAAAATATCGTGATGTATCCGGCCATCATTCTGTTCGCGGCAGGTATGCTGACGCTGTCGCTTGCCCATACGGGGTTCATGCTTTTGTGCGCAGCCGCTCTGATCGGATTGGGTTACGGTACGTTTTTTCCCACAGCCAACGCCATTGTGGTCCAGCATTCGCCGCGGCGCCGCATACATTTAGCCACTTCCACCTATTTCATTTTTGCGGATCTGGGAGTTGGCGTCGGGCCGTTCCTGCAGGGATTCATCATCCCGGTTTCAGGATACCGCGGCCTTTACCTCATAATGGCAATTTTCGTACTCTGTCTCGCGTTCGTGTACTATGTTATGCACGGCCGGAAAGCGTCAAAGCGCAAAATTGCGTAGGTCTTTTGATTCGGCGCAAATTTCTCGATTTTTTGTGGTAGTAACCACAAAATTATCCCGCAGACTATAGTATACTTATCTCAAAAGTTCAAGAATAAACCGGTATGAGGTTGGAAAAAATCAAGGAAGGAGAAAATCATGCTAAGGCAAATCATCAAAATCGATAAAGAAAAATGCAACGGCTGCGGCCTGTGCGTGTCGGCCTGTCACGAAGGCGCGATCGGCCTGGTGGACGGAAAAGCGGAATTGCTGCGGGACGACTACTGTGACGGGCTCGGCAATTGCCTGCCTGTCTGCCCCACGGGCGCCATCACCTTTGAGGAGAGGGAGGCGGCCGAATATAACGAAGCGGAGGTAAAACAGAAAACGGAAGCGCTCTCTTCCCGTCTCAGCCAATGGCCGGTGCAGATCAAACTTGTCCCGGTGAACGCGCCGTATTTTGAAAACGCCAACCTGCTGGTGGCCGCCGATTGCGCGGCTTACGCGTATGGCAATTTTCATAACGATTTCATCCGCGGAAAAATCACCGTGATCGGCTGCCCGAAATTGGACGACGTGGATTACAGCGAAAAGCTGACGGCTATCATCAAAGAAAACAATATCAAATCGGTAACCGTCGTCCGCATGGAAGTGCCGTGCTGCGGCGGCATCGAGTATGCCGTGAAAACCGCTCTGCAAAACAGCGGAAAAATGATCCCCTGGCAGGTGGTTACGATCGGAACCGACGGCCGGATATTGGAGAATTAAATTGTTATCCGATTAAAGAAAAGCAAGACGCTTGTGCTTGCGCCGATAGCTTTATGATATTATTTTTGTAAATTCTGAAATTATTTTTTATTATATCTGACATTGTTTTATAATATCTGGTATTATTCCTTTATAAACAAACGGCGCCGGTATTTGCCGGCGGTTAGAAGGAGGCCCGGTACGGCTTTTCGCTGTCCGGCGTTTGAGGAATCGGGAAATTTAAAGGGAGACACAGAATTTGGCCATCTGTCACAAAAATTGATCGTTTAACAATCTCGCGTTATTGAAAGTTTTATTATGGAGGTAATAAAATGGAGAGGTGTTTTAGGTTCGTGTTCATCGTTGCGATGAGCATCTCATTGCTGTTAGGGACATTTCCCGGCGCCGCGCCGCTTACCGCGTCTGCAGCGGAGACCCCGGCCGCACAACAAAACATGGTTCCGCTTGCCTCGGGAAACGATACGCTGCCGAACCACCTGATCATCAACCAGGTCTTTGGCGGCGGGCCCGACGATAACTCCGCCGCCGTATCGCACAGCTTTGTCGAACTTTACAACCCGACGGACGAAGCCGTCGATGTTTCCGGCTGGTCGGTGCAGTGCGTGGGCGAAGGGGCCGCAAAGAGCGCGGCCGGCAGTGATTGGAAAAAATTAGACCTCACAGGCTCCGTACCCGCGCATACTTCCTATTTGATACGCGGGGCTCTCAACGCGGACAACGCGCGGTATGTCATCGGGGACGCCGAAGGGACAGACTACGACATCTCTTGGGACATCTCCATAAGCAACCGGGCATACAAGGTGGCGCTTGTAGACAACCGGAATATCCTGGCTGTGGCAGACCCGACATCGGCGGACGGCGTCGTAGACCTGGTCGGCGCGACTAACGATTCTTCCGCTAAAGGCGGGGATTCCGTGGATTTTTCCGAGGGCAGCCCGTTCAACGGCATGTCCAAGCAGAAACCGATAAGGCGCGTTGATTTCCAGGATACCGATGACAACGCCGCTGATTTTACGGCGGTTGACTACCGTTCGCCGGGGACCACCGACGAAGAAGTGGCCGCCATGCGCCCGCTCTGCACCAACGACGGGGCCTGGACAAGCGCTTCGGACAGGCCGGGATGGGAGCCCGGGACGCCGCCGACGCCGCCGGCGGCGGGCGGGACGATCACATTCAGCCAAAACGCGGGCATCTATCCCCAGGCCTTTGGCTTGGGCCTGTCGACCGACAGCGAAGGGATGTCCATCCGGTACACCCTGAACGGCGACGACCCGACAAAAGATTCCGCCGAATACGACAGCTCAAGCCCGATCCAAATAAAAGAAATCATCGCGCCGCCGGACTTGAGCGCCACTTCGCAGGACCTGATCGCGAAGACAGGCACCACCGGCCCGCGCAATGAGACGGGCGCTTACGACCGTTCGGCCATCGGCGATCTCTTCAGGGGTACGGTCGTGAAGGCGCAGCTATTCACGGCGGACGGACAGCCGGCCTCGCAGATCTACGTCAACTCCTATTTCGTGAACAACGATATCGCCGCCCTATACGGCGACCTGCCGATCGTCTCGGTCTCCACGCCGGCAGACAACCTCTTTGACCCGGTGGGCGGGATATACGTACGGGGTTCCGACGGGGCAGGCGGCATGAAAGCGGACGTTTCGGGCAACGACCCGTTCAATTTCGACCAGAACTGGGAACGCCCTGTATACTTTGAGATGTTCGATCCCGCAAATCCTGCAGGCAACGGGAGCTGGGAACAGGACGAGGTCGTCTCACAGGGCATGGGCGTGCGCACGCACGGCGGCGCGACGCGGCAGTTCCCGCAGAAATCGTTCTGTTTCTATGCGCGCCCGGCCACGACAAACACCGGCTCATCCATCCCTGACCCGGTAGGCAACCAGCCGGTCATAAACGGCAAGGACTCCGTCAGTTACGACCTGTTCGACGGCACAGCCAAGGGGCCCGACGGCGCTTCGATCACGACCGGCTTCAAGCGGTTCCTGCTGCGCTCGGCGGGCAACGATACCGCGCGCTCCGCCCTCCGCGACTCCATCACCACCCAGCTGGCGCGCGAAGGGACCAACACACTGGAAACGGAAGGCAGCCGGGAAGTTGTCATGTTCCTCGACGGGGAGTTCTGGGGCGTGTACCAACTGCTTGAGCGCGACGACGACGAATACCTCGCGCAGCATTTCGGCGGCTCGCACAATGACTACAGGATAGTAGAGAACCCGAGCGGCATCGGCAACACATCGCCCGCCGACAGCACCGCCGACGCCATAGCTTATTATGAGTCGAAGGTCAAAATAGTCGACGCCATCGGGGATATGAACACGGACGACGCTTACAATACATTGGCCGGAATCGTCGACATGGACAGCCTCATGGATTATGTGATTGTAGAAACGCTAAGCGGCAATACCGACTGGGTCGGATTCAACAACCTGGACGGCCCCCTCGTGTACCATGGCAACAACCAGCGAATATGGTACTATCTCGGGAAAGACGACGGCCAGCCGGGCCATGACGGCAGGTTCCGCTGGATGCTGTACGACACCGACAAATCTTGGGGCTACGATTCTTCCCCTGCCTACAACACCATCGCGGACACGCTCAGCGACAATATGTACTTCTTCAACAAGCTGATGCTGAACGACAAGTTCAGGAAGGAGTTCGTGGCGCGCTTTGAGAATGCCACCACCAGTTGGCTGAGCGCTGACAAGATGCAAAGCACCGTCAAAAGCCTTCAGAACCAGGTCGCGCGCGCAATGGCCGAACAGCGGAAGCGCTGGCCCTACTCCCTGAACGCCGATCAGTGGGCGGCCGAAATACAGGGGATTGAGCAATACATGGCGGACCGGGTCGCGCCGGACGGGCCGTTCATGACCCAAATGCGCGCATACGCGCAGAGCGACAGCGATATCGCCTATGTGGACAACGTTGACGTGGCCGCGTACGCCGGCGAACCGGCCTCGCTGCCGGCGACGGTATCCGTGGCATACGGGAACGGCGGCAGGGGGATAGCCGCGGTCGAGTGGGACACCGGGCCTCTCACAGGCGCCAAAGCCTACGACACCGTGGCGCTGACCGGCACGGTGGACGGCGCCGACATCAAGGCAAAAGCCGATGTCGAAGTCATTCCGCGCGGTCTGGTGTACTTCGTTGATTGCGGCACGGCGGCCGATTACCCGGGGACTACATTGAATAAACACGGCAATCCGCCCGATGACACTTTGGATGAATGGCTTACGCCTACGCCTTCGCCCGCGTATGACGCCGTGAAGGCGTTGCTTGGCAACAACCAGCTGCTCAACGAGGTGTCGGACAAGGTATATTCCGGGACAGCCGGGGACTGGGGCATAGACACGGCGGGGGTGTATTTCCCCGTCAACTACGCCGACGAGTCGATAGATACGAAGCTGGCTTCCGGGTATGTCGGCAATGGCGGGACCCCCGGGGCCCCGGACGATATGACCTACAATCTATACCTGCCAAAGGGCAACTACAAGATCACCACCGGTCATTTCTGCTGGTGGAATCCGTCGTATGGCAATCCTGACGACCCAACAGAGATGACCGGCGGCAAACCGCGCACGATGGAGGTAGAGTTCAACGGCGTCCCGCAGGGCGGCCCCTTTACCGATGACGGCTTTGGGGAGCCAAAGGTCTTTACCTACGACTATACCCAGGACAATGACGGCGAAATGAGCATCCAGATCCATTATCTCAGCGGCGATGGGCAGGTGCTGTCCTATATCGGCGTGCAGAACATGGATGAAAACGCTTGCACGATCCTCGATAACACCGACCTCCATGCGGCCGCTTATGCCGACGAGGAAAACCCGCTTCCCGCGAGCGTGAGGGTGCGCCCGCTGTACGGCGACGGGATCACGCAGAGGGCGGTCAACTGGGACTACAGCCCGTTAAGGGCGGCCGGCGCCTATGGCACGGTAAAGCTGACGGGGACAGTGGAAGGCTGTAATCAGGGAATGACGGCGACGGTAGAGGTCATCCCGCATGGCCTTACCTATTTCATCGACGCGGGGACAAACAGCGCGATAGGGGGCCTGAACGGCTCGCCCACGTACGACGCGGTGGCCGCGAAGCTTGCCGGCGAAGGGACGCCCCTCCGCAACGGGGCGTCCGACCAGTTGTTCGACGGGCATTGGGGCCTGGACCCGAACGCTTACTGGTTTGCGGTGAATGACCCCCTCCCGATCGACCAGAAGCTGGCGACCGGGTATGTCGGCTATAACCTGAGCCAGGACGACCCGGGCTATACCGGCAAAGATACATCCGTCGGATACCAGATATACCTTCCCAAGGGCGAATACGTGATCACTACCGGCCACTATTGCTGGTGGGACCCGCAGTATGACGAAAACGATGTCCAAACCGGCGGCTTTCCCCGCACGATGCAGGTCCAGTTCAACGGCGTCCCGCAGGGCGACCCGATCCACCTTGAAGGTTTTGGGGACAACAAAGTCGTCTCCTACAACTACACGCAGGCGGCTGACGGCATAGTGAGCGTTAAGAGCGCCTATGTCGATGGCGACGGGCCGACGCTGTCGTTCATCGGCGTACAGGACGTGACGGAGGACTCTATCACCGGCGCCCAGCCTGTCAACACGGCGGTGTACGCAGGCGAGACCGACTCGCTCCCGAAAACGGTGGAGTTGCTGCACAGGAACGGGACGAAGGAACCCGCCGATGTCGTATGGGACACCGCCCCGCTCGCCGGCGCCAAGGCGTATGATACGGTGGAACTGACCGGCACGGCGTCGGCGGACGGCAGCGATTATGCAGCCACGGCGACGGTAGAGGTCATACCGAAAGGCTTGACCTACTTCATAGACGCGGGCACCGCGGGCGGCTACCCCGGCCTCTGGGGCAATGACCCGCCCATCGGGACGCTATACGTCGACGCAGGCGGGAATTACACCGCGGGCGCGGATTTCCAAGGCTCGCCGGCGTTTGACGCGGTAAAGGCCAAGCTGGACGCTGACGGCAAGCCGCTGCTCAACGAGGCCTCCGACCAAAAATACGACGGTACATGGGGGTATGTTGAAGACGACGTCCAATTCCCGGTGGCGCAGCTTGACGGGACTCTTTCCCCCAACACCAAGCTTATGAGCGGCTATGTCGGGTGGGACATCCGCAACTATGCGGAAGGCGACCCGGGCTTCGGCAAGAGCAACGCCCTTGAATACCAACTGTACCTGCCGGCAGGAAATTATAAGATCACGACAGGGCACTACTGCTGGTGGGATCCGTCGTATGACGGAGGAGGCACCCAAACCGGCGGCTTTGCCCGCACGATGCAGGTACAATTCAACGGCGTCCCGCAGGGCGTCCCGTTCACCCTTGGCCACTTGGGCGACTACAAGGTCGAGACCTATGATTATACGCAGCCTGCCGACGGCGCGTTTAGCCTGAAAACCGCCGACACCTCGGGCGACGGCGCGACGCTGACATTTATCGGGATCCAGTATCTCGGGGCCATCGAGCGCACCGTCACTTTTGACCCGGGCAACGGCGAAACGCCTGCGGAGATGACCGTGGACGACGGCCGGGCCGTGACGGAGCCGGCGGCGCCGACGAAGAGCGGCTTTGACTTCCTCGGCTGGTACAACGGCGACACAAAGTTCGACTTTGGCACGCCGGTCACATCGGACCTCACGCTTACGGCGAAGTGGACGGTCGCAAACCCGGCAGGCCTGATCATCAACCAGGCGTGCGGGACAGGCAACAACCCGAACGGCGCCGTGCAGTGCTCGTTCGCAGAGATCTATAACCCGACCGACAAGGATGTTTCGCTGGATGGCTGGTCGCTGCAGTATGCGACAAACGCCGACGGGGGCGGCATTGCCGATTGGCAGGTGCTTCCCCTCAAGGGCACGGTTCCCGCAAACAGCTCCTACTTGGTGCGCATGACTAAATCTATGGGAGGCAGCGGGGCTGCTTTGACGCTTCCTGCTTCAGACCTCGATTGGAATATCGATATCAGCAATGACGCGTTCATGTTCGCGCTGGTAGCGAACCAGGTTGCGCTGCCGCCTGACAGCCCGGTGAATGCCGCAGGCGTCGTGGACTTTGTCGGCGCGGCGAACAATTGGGCGCCGGCATACTACGAAGGCAGCGGGCCGGCGGCGAAATACTCCAAGCAGCAGGCGATACGGCGCGTCGGGTTTGCCGATACAAACGATAACTTTAATGATTTCCCGGCGGTCGATTATCGCCCCGCGAACGGCATGACGCCTGAAAAGCTTGAGCAGATGCGTCCGCGCACTGTCGCCGACGGCCCCTGGGGCTATTATACGGTGACCTTTGTCAGCGACGGCGAGACGGTGAAAACTGTTGCGGACGTGGCGCATGGGCTCACCGTCGGCGAACCTGACCCTCTGACGAAAGACCACTATTCTTTCCTTGGCTGGTACAACGGCGGCGCGAAGTTCGACTTCAGCACGCCGGTCACATCGGATCTCACGCTTACGGCGGAGTGGCAGGCAATACCCGTTGGCCACATCACGGTAAGCGGCGCGGGCGGCGCGAACACGATCACCACGCATAGCGGGGCATTGCAGATGCAAGCGGATGTGCAGCCCGCCGACGCCAAAGACATTTCGGTTACCTGGTCCGTGGAAAACGGGACAGGGAGCGCGGCAATCAGCGCGGACGGCCTGCTCACCGCTGTGGGCAACGGCGAGGTGACCGTGAAAGCCACAGCCAACGACGGTTCTGGCGTATACGGCGAAGCCGTCGTCACCATCTCCGGGCAGCTTGTTGACGGCGTGCCCGTAAGCTCGATCACTGTCAACGGCGAGGGCGGTGAGAACACAATCACGTCGCCTGGCGGGACATTGCAGTTGCATGCCGATGTGCTGCCGGCCAATGCCACAATTAAAGGTCTTACCTGGTCCGTAGAAGCCGTGAGCGGGAGCGCGGCAATCAGCGCGGGCGGCCTGCTGACCGCAACAGGCAACGGCGAGGTGATCGCGAGGGCCATGTCAACCGACGGCTCCGGCATAGGCGGGGCGCTCCGCGTTACGATAAGCGGCCAAAGCATCACCGGAATCCCGGTTGAAAGCATCAACGTGAGCGCCGCGGGCGGCGTGGCGGCAATCACGGCGGACAGCGGCGTGCTGCAGATGCTCGCCGACGTGCAGCCCGCGAGCGCGAGCAACAAGGCGGTCAAATGGTCGCTGGCCGGCGAAGGGGCGGGAAATATCGCAAGCATTGACCCGGCGACCGGCGTGCTGTCCGCCAAGGCGGACGGTACGGTGACCGTGAGGGCGACTGCCAGTGATGACACCGGCGTTTATGGAGAAAAAGATGTCACCATAACAGGCCAAATCATACGCGTGGCCACGATCACTGTCAGCGGCGAGGGCGGCGCGGACACCATTACGGCGCCCGGCGGGACGCTGCAGATGCACGCCGCCGTGCTTCCTGCCGAAGCCACCAACAATGCGGTCATATGGTCCATCGCGGGCGGGACAGGCAGCGCGGCAATCAGCGCGGGCGGCCTGCTGACTGCCAAAGGCAACGGCACGGTGACCGTAAGGGCAGTTGCCCAGGACGGTTTCGGCGTATACGGCGAAGCGACCGTCACGATCTCCGGACAGCCAGTCGACGGTGTGCCCGTAAGCTCGATCACAATCGGCAGCGAGGGCGGCGCGAATACCATCCCGGAGGCCGGCGGGACACTGCAATTCCACGCTGGCATACAACCTGCAGAAGCCAACCAGAATGTCACCTGGTCTGTTTTGAACGGGACGGGCAGTGCGACAATCGACCCGGAGACCGGCCTGCTGACCGCCAAAGGCAACGGCACGGTGACCGTGCTGGCTGTCGCCAATGACGGCTCCGGCGTGTCAAGGGAGTTCCAAATCACCATCAGCGGACAGAAGGCCGACGGCGTCCCGGTGGAAAGCATCTCGGTGGCAGCCGCCGGCGGCACAGCAAGAATCGCAACAAACATGGGCGCACTGAAAATGCTCGCCCATGTACAGCCCATAGGCGCAAGCAACAGGGCAGTCGAATGGTCCCTGACCGGCGAAGGCGCGGATGCCATCGCAAGCATTGACCCGGCGACCGGCGTGCTGACCGCCAAGGCAAACGGTACGGTGACGGTGAGGGCTACGGCAACCGACGGGACAGATGTCTATGGCGAAACGGGTGTCGTTATAAGCGGCCAAATCATACCTGTAACTTCAGTCACGGTAAGCGGCGAGGGTGGAGCGGACACCGTCACGGAACCCGGCGGGACCCTGCAGATGCACGCCGCCATACAGCCGGAAGGCGCCACCGACAATACGGTCACATGGTCCGTGGCAAATGGCACAGGGAGCGCGGCCATCGATCCGGTGACCGGCGTACTCACTGCCATAAAGAACGGCACAGTGACCGTGACGGCAACGGCAAATGACGGCTCCGGGGTCGGCGGCGTACTCGTGGTCAACATAAGCGGCCAGGCGTCGGGCACAACCTATACCTTGGCCGTCAACAACGGCACAGGCGGCGGGAATTATGCGCAAGGCGCAACGGTTACTATCACCGCCGACGCCGCGCCGTCCGGCAAAGTCTTTGACACGTGGACAACGACCAGCGCCGGCGTCACATTTGCCAATGCCGGCAGCGCGGCCACGACCTTCACCATGCCCGCGAACGCAGTGACGGTGACGGCAACGTACAAGACACCGCCCAGCCAACTTGGCGGCAATCCGATCGGTCACGTTGACAGCGTATCCGCATCTACAGCAACGCTGGGGCAGTTGTCAGTAGGAGGTTGGGCGTTTGACGGTGATGCGGTGGCGCAGGCGACGCAAGTGCATGTATATGTCGGTGGCCCTGCCGGTACCGCAGGCGCAGAGTTGTTTGGGTTACAGGCGAACCAGGCACGTCCTGACGTAGGGGCGGCTTATCCGGGAGTCGGGGATAACCATGGCTTTTCGGGCACGGTAACGACGACGAAGAGAGGCAGCGTACCGGTATATATCTACGCAATCAACATTGGAGCCGGGTCGAATGTCCTG
>Ga0123354_10014108_pt1 | contig 12432 bp, 7 predicted proteins | sample TergutLab28metaG_2_FD_97872 | JGI IMG/M metagenome (GOLD analysis project Ga0123354, IMG submission 97872) | Labiotermes labralis P4 segment gut microbial communities from Petit-Saut dam, French Guiana - Lab288 P4 | ecosystem: Host-associated > Arthropoda: Insects > Digestive system > Gut ... | reverse complement strand
TGATCCTCTGCATCCTTCCCCATAATCCACTGTCACTATCGGTCCAGCTGATCCTCTGCATCCTTCCCCATAATCCACTGTCACTATCGGTCCAACTGATCCTCTGCATCCTTCCCCATAATCACATTTAAAAATTCCCCACGTATTTCTGATCTACTTTTCTAGGTTCCCAAGTTTCAGCATCGTGAAATGCTTTACTCCAAGCACAGTACTTTAGTAGATTCTTTCTTAAATTTCAGTCCATTTTCCTGGTGAAAAGAGCCTTCTTCCTGTTTATGTTGGTTTTGCCATGGCAATCATGGATTTAATTTTACGTGTACGTTTCGTTTCATCTGTTAACATCCTACCCCACAAGCTTAAATATTCCAAATTCTAACGCTGTTTTTGAACTTTAATTGTTCCAAATGGTCAAGAAGAAGAGTTATATCCTACAAACAATAAAAATATGGAAGGCTACCTGGATTGGTCACGTCTTCTGAAACACGTTGTTGAAGGAAAGATAGAGGGAAGTAAATAATTGACGAGAAGACGAAGAAGAAGACTAAGCAGCTACTGGACGACCTTAAGGAAAAAGAAGAAACTGGAAATTGAAGGAGGAAGCCCTAGATATCACTCTGTGGAGAATTCACTATGGAAGAAGATGTGGACCTAACGTAAGCAGACTGCGGGGTGACGAACACACGCCTACCTTTCGTTAGTAAGTGGAGCTATGTAGTCCACCACGTCGGAGCGCATCGGTTCCATCGTCAGTTCAACGCAAGTGACGTCAACCTCATTCCTTGCCATCAGACCCATCACACCATCCCAAGTGCCATTCTTCATTTGTTTCCCATATGCGTTTTCCTTGGGTAACTTGAACTCGGATCTAAACAAAAGACGTAATATAATGGTCACTTGGAAGACCCAGGCGTAGATGGGAGGATAATATTAAGTTTGATCTTCAAGAAGAGGGATGTGGGGGCATAGACTGGATCGAGCTGGCTCAGGATAGGGACATGTGGCGGGCAAATGTGAATGCGGTAATGAAACTTCGGGTTCCATAAAATGCGGGGAATTTCTTGACTGGCTGAGAACATGTTAGCTTCGCAATAAGAATTCTGCTCCATGCAGTAAGTAACGTAATGATAGCACAGATAAGGTCTATTGCCGACAACAATATTTTTCAGTCATACTCACAAGGAAAACAGACGCCTTACACACAGCGTCGTCGACAGAATCCGGAATTTTGACCGGGATATGCTACAAAGAATTTGGGATGAAACTGTCTAAATTGGAACACGACTTGTGTTACGAAGAATCCCAAATTCAGGAGATGGGCTCACACGTGGGAAATCCCGAGCACGGGAGGTTCTGTTATTGTAAATTGCGGTACTGCGGGAACATGTAGCACTATTGGATTGTCATAGAGGAAAATTATGAACTTACACGTATGAGAAAAGTACAATAAACACTGGGTGGCTTCATATTAAAAAGATTTCCATAAGCGTTCTCATTAAAAATTTGTAAAAAGAAGCCCTCCTGATCGACATTAGTTTATAGACACTCTGTAAATTAAACGTGGTGGCAATGAAAGCTACCAAAAGAAAGAAATGTTAAACGTCAGGTGATGAAACCTCCTATATCATAAATACAACATTATTTCTTGGAATGCGATGTGTACAGGAATTATCAATGATGAACAATAAGACACCAGGTACTTAAAAGTAACAAGAAAGGCACAGGAAGATCAGCTACATGCTAGGTATTCTGAGCAGAACTCACAGAGCCAAATTTCCTATCACATATCGCAGAGATTCTTAAGGTAAAAGCGAAGTTTGCAACGTCTCCACCATAAGGTCTATACAGCATCTTTCATTCTTAACCTCTGCAGTGTAGAGAGGGGAGAGGTCAACTGCAGTCCACTTCCGCTTTACCATAGGGTAAAAAATCTCGGGTACCCGTTCTGAATAAATTGTTTTGTGGGTACCAGAGCCTTCTGGATGTTATGGAGAAGGGAAAAGCCTTCTAACCCTACAGACTTATTATTATTATTAAAGAATGTTTGTTGTTTTCTTCATGTAAGGAATTGTTGAAGTAGTTGATTAATTAAGTAGTTAAATTCAGACTTCTTGAAACGATAATCTTCTTCAGTTAGTCCAGCAATTCTCCCAGTTTTGAACAACAATCAACCTTATTTCCGCGTTCCTAACAGCCGTGTTTTCTTGTGATCAGGCTGAAAAGTACAGTCAAAAATCTTCGATTTTATTTTAGAAATCTTTGAATTTTTCTCCCCTAACTCCTAGGTATTGGAAGTGGTATTTTTCTTTCAGGTTTTCCCCACGAAAATTCTGTATGCCCTTCTTCTTTACACGCCCTTACATGCCAAATATCCCGCCCGTCTCCTCCCTCTCATTCTATTACCTTAAAGTATTTTGGGGGGTATACAAATACTGTAGGGTAACTACAGATAGTTTGTAGGTTAGAAATTTCTTTCCTGATCTCAGGTTCTCACATCGTCATTTGGTAAACATTGACTAAGACTGTTGCATTGTAGCAGAATATGTAGGTGTACTTGCGATGTAAGCCTTACGAATTTCGCGTTGCTGTTTCCAACTCATTATCTGATCATCATTCAAAAATCTGACAATAAATACGAGTAGTGCTTCAAGCTCACCAACTTCTACACCAGTATTACAACCACAAGGTGCCCGTCGTTTTGCATGACGACCATCAGTACGAGTCTCACAAACCCTACGGTCGTCCTACCTCAGTCACATGACTGCAGCTGCTACGTAAGCAGACCAATACTGGCACCTCCACCAATCTGACCGCAGAAACACACTGATCTACGAGCACACGACTTCGCGCAGTTTACCGACTTGTGACATCGGCCTAGGCTCGCTAACGATACCTACGCCTGAAGCTGGAGACTTTGTGGAATTTATCCTGGTATACATGCATCATGTTTTAATTACGGACTGTTGGAAGGTAAAATGTAGAGCTTTTAGTGAGTACCCACTTGAAAAACGCCTAAGCCAATTTTCACGAAAATCTGAGTGATTTGTTGGAACTTGATCTAGGGACATACAAACAGAGAGAAGCTGCATGTTTGTCACGTGATTCTACTACCTTCTGCCCTAAGAAGGAAAGTAAAGGTAAAGGTAAAGTGATCCCGTTACAGGCCCGGTGTGGCCCAGAGGGTGGATAGAGGTATAGCTCTACTCTTGATTGACCGCGGCACTAGAAGGGGGGTGAGTGGTCAGCAGCACACCCCGGCCGCACTTTACCCCCGGGAAAGACCCGGTACCCATTTTACAGGAGGTTGGGTGGACCCCAGGGCCGGTCCGGACGGGCGGAAAATATCGTCCCCACCGGGATTTGATCTCGGACCTTCCAGCCCGTAGTCAGTCGCTATAACAACTGAGCTACCCGGCCCACAAGAGGGAAAGTAGGTAGAAAATATACGGACATGTCTCGTAACTTATAAGCTTATCACAGAGTCAGTGATTGTACTGAATGTACCTACCTGAAATCCAGTAAAATTTCCAATGTTAGCCAAACTTGATTGTAGAAACTATCAGTTTTAAGCTTGAATTCAAACAGCGTGTCATCAAGATATCCCTGGAATTGAAAGGGAAGAAGCATGAAGAAAAGAAGTAATAAGTTAGCGTTTAAAGAAACGACCGTACACGTGACTGCTTGATGTCGATTTTAGGTTGCACGTGATTTATTTTGTATCACCACACGTGTAAATTAAACTCACACTTAAGATTCCTTGTCTGTCTGTTCAAATGCTCGGTCTCCGAAACACTGAAACAGATTTATGTTATAATCTGTGAAGGAGGTCCACTCAAAACCAATATGAAGATGAAAACACAGGGCCTTCTTAACTCAGTTACACAAAAATCTACTGAACGTGGAGCAACAGTTCGGTCAGGCGCGTTTCAAAATAAGTGCCTAGGCCTAAAGTTTTCATTCAAACCGCCAGATGGCATTCCACTAGTGCAGAATTGCTTAGAAATCCTGCCATTCTTCATGGGGTCATATACCGGTGCGGAGCGCTCACTGTGTTGGTGGAACGATAACTTGGCCACCACGATCGCCTGATTTAACAACCCTGTACTTTTCTGTGTGGGCAAACGTTCAGGGAAAATACAAAGTTTTAAATCCGCCTGTTCCTAAAAGTATGGAAGAACTGCAGGCACGCATAACGGAAGCGGTTGCGACCATGGATGCGGACATGAGTCATAGGATTTGGGACGAAATCGTTTACAGATGGGACATCTGCCGCGCGACACGAGGAAACCACATTGAACAGCTCTGATCATCTGTAGATAACATTTAAACCTATACTGAATTTTGTGATACATATCATAATACTGTGAGTTTTCTACTTTCTATGTTGTTACACATTAATTTTACATAACTAATTTAGGAACATTCTGTATAAAATCTGACATTTTAATTATGAAATAGGGACACTTTCCTTCCAAACCCTTACTTATTCACCGGTAAAGACGACATTCCCAACTTGGTCGCTGTTTGACCTCAAGAGGCGCGAGAACAAAACGCACTAACATCTGAATGAAGACAATTCAACGTACTTTCTTCACTGCTGTGTTCAGGACGGCTCCACTGAGACGGTTCCTCCTCTGGTACATCCCCGCAGGGGCACATTTGAGGCCACCTTGTGCAGTCCAGTGGCCGAAACGGTAAGTCTGTAGAGGCAGTGAAGCCTTAACGCGGTGCAATTCTATGAGGACGACGACATGGTCACGTTCCTGCTGAGCGACCAACAACTCGCAGTTGAAGGGAATGTTTGTGTCAGCAAGGAAGGCGTCCAGGGTAGAGGTGGTGTTCAGAAATATCAACCAAACGGCACTCGACTGACATGAGATGGATGACAACTGAAATATTCGAGAAATCTGAGTTTAATAAATATTGAGTAAAGAAGTGACACAAAATTAGCTAGCCTACTGTTTAGGACGGCAATTTTTAAAAATATGTCCAAAGAAAACGTAAAGTTTTATTTACTATTTAACTTTTATTTGCGGGCTGCGATTATCGCAGGCTTGAAGAGCAACCGGCAGAATTCAGTCTGAAGGAATTCCTGAATTAGATCACCAGGGCTATTTTAATAGTGTGAAGTATAGATAACCCATTGTTAGATAGATCCTCTAAAATTTCTACAAAACCACCATTCTACTTTCTGTATGATTGTTTATCAGAATATTGTGTTTGAATGCTGTCTGTTAACATAATAAGCATTAGCATATATGGTGCCCATCAAGAAGATCCGTAGTGAGAAGTCAGGTGATTTGGGGGCCGTGGCCTTGAGACACCACATTCAATAAAATGGTAGTTCAAAAAAAATTGTTTGACTTATAAATCAGCGTCGCAGTACGTCGGAAACATTCGGCACCCACAAGCACATTTTGGACATATGACATACACCTCAGCGCAGATTTTCTTCCCCTCATTTCAATGAGTATTACGAACATTGAACTTAGTGACGTTGACAGATAAGTTAAAATATTAAAATTTATTCAAATAAAAGAATTACACCTACATTATCTAAGTGCCGTCGATCTTCCAGACCATTCGATATCATTAAGAAAAGTGGCCTGCCGTGTTGACAGCAATCGATGTACTGCATTTCTCGTGACAATGATGTCATCATCCCATTTTGAGCCAGTAACTTGTGTAAGCTGAAAATCTTGTGGCTAGACTGTAACACTGTCGGACATAATAAACAAGGAAAGTTCTAATTAACATTTTCCTAAACTTTGCTAATTATTTCACAATTAAACGAAGTAGGGGTCAATATGTGAGGTTGTTTCGGAAATTAAGGACGATGAACTGATAATGTCAGAGAGTACATTCCTTGTTATTCTGTCTGAAGACATGACAAAAAGAGCATTCGAAATAATTACTTTTCGAGGTAAGAGAAAACTGTCCAAAAAAATTGTTCAATAAAATGCACTTTTCTAATTGGCTATAAAATTATAAGACGGTATTTTAGAGAAAGAATACTTCTTCCAGCTCTTTGTAAAATTAGGATTACTTATGCCATTTTAATACGAGGCTATTCTAGCAGTCTTCTGGACATAAGAAATACATTTGTTTACCAGCACGTTTCAGCAGTTTCAAGATTTGTGTAATTCTAAGAGACAGTTTTTACAATAACGAAAGACAGTGCAATGCAAAACACACCAATTCAAATCACCACACAAATGAATCGATCTCTCCACCCAGTGGTTTTATAGCAAAAGAGAATAATGATATTAATAGTGTAGTTCAAAAAAGAGAATAATACAAAAGACATATTATCTTTGTTACTTTTTCGTTAATTTTGTATAAGCCTTTTTGTCAAAAAGTTAAAATATTTTAGTTTTATACAAAAATATTTAGTTTAACTTCAATATTGGTCCAATTGGTTACGATGTCTTCCGTTATTCTATTTCTGTCATGAACATGGAAGCAGCAGGCTTAATTTTTTACTGCAGTGTGAACTTTAAATCTCAAAACTTGTGAAAGAAAATATTTTTCTGTCTAAGTATTTGACAGGGACGTCCGCCAGTGTTTTTCACTAAGCTGCAGCTGATGGTCTATTATAAGTAAATAGTACACTTATATTTGTTTTTGGGTCTTCCGTAGCGTTTTATTTGCAGAGAGCACTGTTTATTTTCGCCAAAAAAATATTGGTTGACATTGGACTAATATAAAAACAAATCACGGAGCTGTCAACGCTTTTGTACGGGCTTCACGAACGGAACTTGAGACGCACACACACACACACACACACACACACACACACACACACATATATATATATATATATATATATATGTGTGTGTGTGTGTGTGTGTGTATCAGAGTGAAAAAATTTTGTAATACAATTGTTGAGAAATATGACTCAAATCGCTTTTTTCCCACACTTAATGCCTTCTGGAAATTATTACGAATTTAATAATATTGAAAAATACATGTTTTATGTACGCGTTTATCATACAGGAAACTTGCGTTTCCTGGAGTTGCTTCCATTCTACTCATATTTTGGCTAGTGCTCGTGATCCGATTTACGTATCCCCATAAATGTAGAAGGGTCCACGAACTAAAGGCTTTACCCTGAGAACGAGATCCATCTCATCTCTGTGTGTGTTTGTTTGGCCCGACAGGGCGATGATATATCAGGAATTCATCCGTAAAATCCCCGTCATTTTGCAAAGCAACTTTCTGCTCGAGTCTTACCAAACTTACGGCCCTCCTACCTCAGTCACATGATTGCAGCTGCCACGTAAGCAGACCAATACTGCCACCTCCACCGCTCTGACTGCAGAAACACACTGATCTACGCGCACACGATTTCGCGCATTATCCCCACTTGTGACGTCAGCCTAGGCTCGCTAAATTTACCTGAGCCTGAAGCTGGAGACTTCGTGGAATTAATCTGAGTATTCTTCACAGGCAGACTTACAAAGGCGCGTTGCGTTTTGGGTATTTACAGCTACTGAACGAACAGTAAGTATGCTGCGCACAAAAGTCACTGCGGTTAGTAGAAGCACAGACAGTACATGGACTGTTAGTGTGGACGCACATGGGAACAGACATGGAATCATACCTACTTAAATGTCATAAATTCAAACACGTCTGATTTAGATGCACTGTCGATAGTGCTGCACTTACATGTTTCTTGAGTCATTAGCAACACTGTGCCTCTCGTGTAGAAGTACTGCTGCACCTCTATTGCTATATCAGCTACCTCGGTCAGGTGGAGAGTATCTGAGGTCGTTGAGAGTGACAGTAGCACCAAGAGAGGCAACATCCCGGCAAAATATTTTGTAAGTAGTCGACGATCAGGTGAAAATCCTGGTGAAAAAGAATACCAGTAACGCTGCAAATGCAGTAGACGTTACGTTAATAAGAAACGGAATATTGTGCATGACTTCCCAATACAATACGAGCTTTGTGAAAAAGTACGTGTAACGCAACATTCAGGCGCGTTCGCGTAACCATTTTTGAGCTGCAAAAGCAATAAGTATTACGTATTCTGAGTGTGTGTTCGTAGAGGTTGTCATCCAGTGTTCAAAATTCATGCGCCGTGTCATATTGTCATCTCTGACCTCTGTCCGTCTCTACAATATTTTTCAACATTATCTCATAAACCTCACGATTTTCGGGAAAGAGTTACTGAACATAAAATGTGTGTTTAGATTTTCTCTACAAAGTTTGTCTGAAAAATTTCTCATTCTAGAGAACTCAGCGAGGCGCTTTCATAAATTTACAAAGTTCTTCATGTGAAGTAACCGTTATTTTTTTTTCAGATTTTAATAATTCTTGTATTTTTGGAGAAAAGTTTCGAAAAATATTCCGGCATTAAGGTTAATGAAAATGCGTTTAGTGGAAGCTGAGTTCTTCCATGCGGACGGAGAGACAGACAGACATGATGAAGGTAGTCGTATCTTTACGCAATTTTGTGAAGGCATTTATAAATAGCTGCATAGAATAGAAAGATTTTTTACCTTCAATCCCTGAGATTATTTACTGTTTTATAACGTCCAGCTATTGTATTCCTCCCTGAGTGAGATGTTTATGACGTAACACACTAAATCTCATCAAAGTTTTATTTATTCACCAACTGATGCACCAGTGAGTTGACCAAAAATATACATTAAAATTTACATTAACCCTTTAAACGCCGATTTAAATGCCATTTGCCATCTGCTGGCATTATTAGGAACTCACCATATTTCCCACTCTAGCAGGATAAGGGTTAAAATTTGTGGGCCGGTTAGCGTAGTCAGTATAGCGACTAGCTACGGACTGGACGGTCCTGGGAACGAATCCCGGTGGGGACGAGATTTTCCGCACCTGTCCAGACCGGCCCTGGGGCCAACGCAGCCTCCTGTACAATGGGCACCTGTTCTTTCCCAAGGGTAAAGAGTGGCAGGGGCGTGACGCTGACCCCTCACCCCCTTCTAGTGCCGTGGTCAAGAAAGAGTTAGAGCTACAACTCTACTCTCCCTATGGGTCGTACGGCCTGTACAGAGCCTCAGTGCCAGTACAAGAGTGCACTTTATACATTAAAATTTACATTAAAACAGCTCCTACATGTTTCGGTGTTACAGTTGCACCATCATCAGGGAGCGCATTAATTTGTGCTTATTAAAGTTACATTTGTTAAAATAGTCCATTAAAATACATCTGTATGTGTTTAATACGGTGGTGGTGTGACTGCATATATTAGGTCTATAACAGTGTGTCAAATTGTGTGATAATGGAATTTTCAAAACGTAACAAATCGTATCGAAATTAGCTAGACTTACCCTTACCCTTACCCTTGAAAGACAATTATGGACCACCTGAATAACATAGACAAACATTTAGAATTCAGACTATTGGAAGAAGAAAACAATACCATAAATTACCTGGATCTTTCCATTCACAGAAACACCAACATCATTGACATAGAAATTTATAGGAAACCCACACTTACTAATGTTACCATACAGTTTTCTTCCCACCACCCCTTCGAAGACAAATTTATAGTGTTTAATATTTACATAAACACAATTTTAGCACTACCAATCACAAACAAGCTAAACACCACGAATGGAAAATCATACTTGTAATAGCCAAAATAATGAATTTCCATTGCATTTCTTTCACCACCTGAAGAAGAAACTGATAACCAAAAAACAAAGACAAAACCCCAACCCTAACCAAAAAACAAACAAAAAAATTGGTAACATTCTCCTGTCATAGTCTACTAATACGAAAAATAACTAATATCTTCAAACACACTCAAATAAATATAGCCCTGTGAGCCACAAAAACTATACACGAACAACTCACTGACAAAATAGTTAAGACCAGCACAAATTCCAGCGGGATATACAGACTTAAATGTAACACTTGCAACAATTCATATGTAGGACAATCAGGATATAAATAACAACAAGACATATAGAACACACACGATATATAAGAACCAATAACCCGATCTCAGCTTATGCATTGCACATACTAAACAATAGACACGAATACGGCACTGCAGAGGAAACATTGGAAATATTGAAACCATACAATAAACAGACAAAAATGAATTGTTGGGAAGCTCTCTACATGCAGGTCTTTCACCAACGTAACATACTGATCAAAGGACAGAAGGTCATTGACATAAATCCTCTGTACGTTTTGGCTCACACGTCACATAACCAGCTACGCATTCCCTAACTCAGTCTACTACCGAACAGTGTAACATACAGATACCAATAAGGGTAAATCTAGCCTATTTCGATACGATTCGTTACGTTTTGAAAATTCCATTATCACACAATTTGACACACTGTTATAGACCTAATATATGCAGCCACACCACCACCGTATTAAACACATACAGATGTATTTTAATGGACTATTTTAACAACTGTAACGTTAGGAAGCACAATTTGATGCGCTCCCTTATGATGGTGTAACTGCAACACCGAAACACGTAGGAGCTGTTTTAGTGTAAATTTTAATATTGTTTTTTAAGACAACTGACTAATGCATCAGTTGGTGAATAAATACAACTTTGAAAAAATCAATGTTCACAGTACGAATATGGAAAAAAAACAGCAAACCTTATTCATGTAAACTTCATTTTAATATTACCGTTCTATTGATTCTTCCATCTCCCATGCTATATTCCTGTGAGTTTTCCTTATCATTGTGCATCTCCTCCATTCTTATGGTATCCTCTTCAATCTAAGCCTCTTTGATTATATCAGTTTTCTTTAAATAGCCATATTCCGTATTTTTCGCAGGTTGTTTAATGTGAGGGGCTTTAGCCCTATGTACAGACTCAGAGCTTGGTACTTGAACCCGTTCACTTCTGCCTACTGCCTATTCACATAACCACAGTCACCAGTTCTATACGAATTCCTTATTTGCCAAGAACAGGCTCTTTAGCGGTAATAAAGAGCGTTTCCTCAAAAGAAATATTTTTTCTGCTCTAAAGGATGAGCGAAAGAAAGAGAAACATGATTTTCATGTAAAGTTGAGGATCCGTCCTTTACAGTTTTCAGCTTTTACCACACTTGTAAAATTCTTTAAAAGTAAATTTTATTACGCTGTAACAATGAAGATGAATTGCTGTTAAGTCTTTAACTTACCTCGAACAATGCAGTAACCTGGTGTATGTTGATTCTAATCCTTGAAGAAGGCAAGGAAATGATATTCACGAACAGTAACGTGACTCCATTGCAGTGAAGAGTGTCCTTATTTTTGTAACTGTGACTAATCTCGTCATTCGAAGACCGCCTTCCACCAAAACCGAATATAAATTTAAATGTTCACAAAACTTGTCTCCGTTAACCTTTTAAAGCCTGGCGCGTATTTCATGAACCAACAGGTTTAACACTGAAAAATTCTACATGGTACTTACATGGCGTTTAAATGTTCTGTATGGACTGTTACATTTTACATCATTAACATATTGGTTTTGTGTAACCGAGGTGGAGAGTGTTTACTGTGTGGTATGGACTGGGTCCTTATGTAGAACAGACAAGTTTTGTCTTTAAAGGGTTCACACATGTTCATACTCTGTGCCAGTTTCAAGACAAAACAAATTCAATATCGATAGGGCTGTCTTATTGTAATTTATTGGTAATATTATCGTGAGAATGATGTGTGAATTTTCAATTGTCAGAATGGTCAGGATAGTTTGTTTTACAAGTTTCATCTTGGGGTCTCCTTTTCAATAAGCACTTTCTTCACAAATGACATGGAATTATCTTGCTACAAAACAATGTTTTGCTGCTGCAGGTGTAACAATATGACAAGGCATTCAAAAGGAACTATCAGAAAGTTCAATCCGTGACAAAACTAAACACTCTAATATTCAATAGCCATTTGTCGTTTTCATTTTTGCGCACCTCCTTCCACCAACTTACGAAAAACAAACACTCGTGTTTTGATCTTCCATTGCCACGTAATCGAATTGCTCAGCAGACAGCACGTACCGTACATGCAGTACTCGATTTGTTCCTCGAGTTAAGTTCCCATTTTTTCGCGGTCGATTTCTTAAACAGTACAATGATAATAGCCATGTGCTTAATTAGGGTCCGAGACATGGAGAGGTATTCAGAAGCGAAGGCATAAATTTAAAAAACCGTAACCTTGTAACAGGTGGTTGTGAAATGCGTTTAGATTTTGGTTGTTTATCTATTATAAAATTATTTTAAACATCGCGCTGTGCTACATGAGATTATAAAGAATTAAATATCGTCAATAAAACCAATTTGTGTTATTGTAAATTTATGGAGGAGTTCAAATATTTGGGAACAAACTTACTTACTTACTTACTCCATGGTGCAGAGTCCTTCTTGAGAAGCTAACTGGTTTGCAGCTAGTCAAGAAATTCCCCGCATTTTACGGAACCCGAAGGTTCATTACCGCACTCACAAGCGT
>Ga0123354_10014106_pt1 | contig 12433 bp, 8 predicted proteins | sample TergutLab28metaG_2_FD_97872 | JGI IMG/M metagenome (GOLD analysis project Ga0123354, IMG submission 97872) | Labiotermes labralis P4 segment gut microbial communities from Petit-Saut dam, French Guiana - Lab288 P4 | ecosystem: Host-associated > Arthropoda: Insects > Digestive system > Gut ... | reverse complement strand
GATGCTCTTGTTTTGTGGGTTTTTGGGGGTGTTCGCGGGGGGGAAGAGGGGAGGGGGGGGGGGGGGGGGGGGGGGCTACGTTGTAGCTGAGGACACAAGTGCACCTCGATTCCCGAGTATGCGACACCTCGATGCCCTAAAATCTGCAATGAAGGCGAGCCGCATGTAATTTAAAAATGAGAGTGATTTGTTGATTTCTGGGTTAATTGCTTTGATTTACACATATTTCTTGCAGGAATTTGAAAGATAGTGAAACACCTGTTTACTGGTCCGCCAGCGTCGACAACCTTCGTCACCACTGTGGTTGTTAGTACGTACACTTCCCGCAAGAAAGCCTGAGGTTTTTTGGAGGTACCACGTGCGCCTGTTTTGCTTAATCACTTGCGTTAGTGCACTCTGACTCTGTATGTTAATCGATAAGGAAAGGGACCATCAAAGTGTTTTATACAAGGTGTCCCACAAAACGCCAGAAAAAATTCAGATGGTTAATTGGCATACTTGGAATGATAAATGTTACTTCAGTATGGGTTGTAATTTTTTGCGGTAATTTTCAATGAAATCTGTAAAATAAATTTCGCACAAAGCGTCTTGCTGTTCGAAATTACCTTCAGAAATGCCTAAGCAAAACAAAGTGCTATGTGAGTGAATGAATTTTACGCTTTGTTAATCAACAATTCACAGTTTCGTACAATACACGACACTTGAAGTGTTGACTGAACTACGGAATTGAGACGTTTATCATAATGAACACAGAAAATGTGTATAATTTTATTCTTTCCCGTGGTTTTTCTCTGTCTTATGTAAATTATGGGATTGTGCCTCGATTTGACGGCGACTCCTTCTTTCCATTTACCCTAAAATCGAAACTTGTGGCCTAGGTGCTGACTGCATCTTAAAACAACACTAAAATGAAACGGCCTGCAACCTTGAGCAGGGAAAAATTCAAAACTTTCGTCTTACACGTCTCAAGAAGTGAACGGTATGGATGAAGATACAAAGTTCTGAGATATGGCCCTGCGTGATTAGACGAGCGGTACCCAGCGTTTTGAATGATCATAGTGCCTTTATTTACAAGGTTCAAGCAGTCTTCTCGCACTGCTTTACACTTGAAGGAGATGACACTACGACCTTCAAATACGCCCAGAACTTATCGTCCAACGACATGGCTTCACGTTTCAGAAGACTTTGATCCACAGCAACAAAACCTCGAGAAATATAAAACCTCGCAATTATCTTAGAGTGTTTTGTCTGCGTTTTGTCGAAATCCGTAGGACGATTTGTGTGGTGGGAGATTCCCTCGCACCGCCCTCACAGGGGATTGTGTGGAACATACGGTGGTGTGAAGGATTGTGTGGGACATACGGTGGTTTGAAGGATTGTGTGGAACATACGGTGGTGTGAAGGATACTTCTGTCGCGTAAGGGACGGACAGAGAGAGTCGAGGAGCGCTTCCTCCAGAACACTTTCGGTAGCACGACTACAATGCTGCTGCTTGGATGGACCATGACGACTCTTTACTGTGACAGCGAGATGTCCAGTGGCGAAACAAGCGATGATGCTTCCTAACCCTCGTTCCAGAGCGAGTTCCTTTGAAAGTTTAAAACCGAAGGCTTACGACGTAGAACATATTGATCAGCACAGTTCTGTATGCGTGTTTTTTGTACGAGCGGTAAATACAATCTGCGCGGAACACTTGAGCTGTATGCAGTATTACTGCAAGCAGTTAACTGCAGTCTGTGCGGACACATTTGAGCTGTGTGCAGTATTACTGCAAGCAGTTAACTGCAGTCTGTGCGGACACATTTGAGCTGTATGCAGTATTACTGCAAGCAGTTAACTGCAGTCTGCGCGGACACATTTGAGCTGTGTGCAGTATTACTGCAAGCAGTTAACTGCAGTCTGCGCGGACACATTTGAGCTGTGTGCAGTATTACTGCAAACAGTTAACTGCAGTCTGCGCGGACACATTTGAGCTGTATGCAGTATTACTGCAAGCAGTTAACTGCAGTCTGCGCGGACACATTTGAGCTGTGTGCAGTGTAACTGCAAGCAGTTAACTGCAGTCTGCGCGGACACATTTGAGCTGTGTGCAGTGTAACTGCAAGCAGTTAACTACAGTATACGCGGAACATTTTAAGCTGTAGGCAGTATTACAGCAAGCAGTTACCTACACTCTGCACGGAACATTTAGAGCTGTAGGCAGAGTTACTGCAAACAGGTAACTACCATCGATAACGACGCGAAGAGCACTTCGCTGGGCCCATCGATCACCAAGACGCATTCCCACCAGAACACTACTGGTACCGAAGTGACATCAAGACACACTGTGCTGTCCTAATGTGGCGGTAGAGTACCAATCATTACTGCTTCGTCTTATGGGGATCCTGGATGTGATTTTCGAGCAGGATCCCAGTTAATGAGACTTGTAGTTCCTCATTTATTACAATATTTACCCTAAAGTGGGCCACACCACATTTTGAATCTGTAAGCCACAGTGAACCAGACATTCGGCGTCGACGCATACCATTTTTTATTGTAAAGTTTGCGTTGAAGAACTAAACGCTTATTTTGGAAAACGCGTGTTTAAAATTTATATCATAACGCTCTTTCTTTTAAACGTCTGGATGTTATTGTGGAAGGCGCGCGAAAAATTTAAAAGGAATTTTTATCTACGTAAATTTTTTAACCTTGAACTTCGTCACTATTCTCGAATATATGACGACTTGTGCGATCTGTGTGCCAGTCGCACTGTACTGTTGTCAATGCACGCGAAAACGTCGACCTTGCCAGTGGAGACGTAGCAGTAAGTGGGACTGTTAGATGTTTATGGCTAGTAACTTATGTATTCGAGTTCAAAAGAAAAAGTTGTTTTGTTTTGCAGTTGTGTTCTGTGTGTGGGACTTAATAATCTTAGTTCCTATGGAGTTTATCTCTTTATGGATGTGCAAATGTTCGACTTTAGGCTTCTTATAAATTTAACTCCTAATGCAGTTGCCATCACTGGAAAGTAATAGATGCAGTGCTAGGGACTAACGTTTCCCGGAACCTGTTTGTTTCTTACACAAGATTAGCCCAGTGATGAGGGAGCGTACCTACGGTGTTAACAAAACCAATCACCTGACCACGTAACGATGTAGTTAACCAGCGAACCAATGGAGTAATCAGATCTGACTGACAATAAAGTATCAGTTGGTTGCCAGTAGCTGCAGCAGCAGACAGACAGGACTTCTGTCACGTAATATTTCGCAGCAGTTACAGTTCAGATTGGAGTATTACGGTTTGTGAAGCCGTGTAGTCTGTATAATCATACAAATCGTAAAGAGGGTCCTACTGCATCTTACTTGCATGGTCGGTATCTGAGGGAGAGGCAGTTTCTTCCTTTTGTACGTTGATGTCTAACTCGAAGACTATATAAGGGTGTATCAAAAAGTTCCGAAACTGGAACTATACACTAGAATGTATTTACTTAATTTACGTTTGGGCAGCATCCCCTTAAAAATAGTCCCCTTGTGCAACGACACATCGATCCTAGCGCCGTTGCCACTGCTAGAACTCGTGTTGGAAGTGCGTACCAAGAACATTCTGCGATTCCCACTGGATCTCCTCCACTCTGTCAAAGTGGCGACCCTTTAGCTGCAGCTTCATCTTCGGGAAGAAGAAGAAGTCGCAAGGGGCGAAATCTGGTGAGTATGGCGGATGCGGAAGTGTGATAATGTTGTTGTGGGCGAGAAACTCACGAGTTACGAGAGTTCGGTGAGAGGGTGCATTGTCTTCATGGAGGAGCCAATTGCCCTCGCACCACAATTCAGATAGTTTTCGCCGAATGACCTCCCTCAGACGGCGAAGAACACTGCAGTAGAATCCGGCGTTCACGGTCTGGCCTTCGGGGGCAAATTCATGCTGCACAATCCCTCGTATGTCGAAAAACAAGATGAGCATGCTCTTGGTCGCGCTGCGGCTCTGCCTCGCCTTCTTCGGTCTTGGGGATCCTATGCTCTTCCATTGCGAAGTCTGTTGTTTGGTCTCGGGATCATACCCGTAGTCCCAACTCTCGTTCCCAATGATGAACCTCGACATGAAGGATGGGTCATCCAGGTCACGCTGACGAAGCTCTTGACAAATTGCAACACGGTGCTCTTTCTCTTCGGTGTCAGAAGCCTGGGCACGAACTTTGCAGCAACGCGGTGCATGTTCAAATCACACGTGAGAATTGTCTGCACTGTTCCGTATGACACATTAACGATCGCAGCAATGTCCTTAATGGTTCTCCGACGATCCTCATGCACAAGCCGCCGAATTGTTTCCACATTTTTAGGTGCTGAGCTCGTGGAAGTTCGCCCTGACCTCTCGTCGTCTTCGAGTGATGTTCTGCCTCTCTTGAAGCGCGCGTGCCACTCGAAACACCTCGCACAACTCATGGCTTCATTTCCATACGCACGTCGTATCATTTCAAAAGTCTCCGCTCCAGATTTGCCCGGTTTCACGCAGAATTTGACGTTTTCTCTCTGCTCCAGTTGCACGTCCTTGCTGAAATCGCAAATGTGAAGGCACACGTGGCGACAAACACTCGTGTTGTGCAACTCCCAATGTTCACACAGCGACGCCACTCGTCATACTGAGTGGCGACGTTCCCTGCTCCCAAGCACAGCGCACGCATTCACATACTGCCATTGGTTGGCGTTCTATGGAGCTAGTCTCGAAACCTTTTGATACACCTACATCCAAGAAGACCGTAGTATTTTTCTGTTAAGAGACCCGAAGTTACGTCACTGCTATTAGAAAATCCTAACATTTGAGCCATTTCGTGTCGCAGTTTAGTCTGCAGTAAATTTGTGTAAGTTCCAATTTAATACTATCCTCTCTACACATAGGCCTGTAATGTTAATCTTTCTAGTGTTTAATAAATGTGTATGAATTTTCCTGAAAAATAAGCTGTTCTGAAATATGACGGTATATCAATTGGTACATAGTCGTAGACTTTTAGAGAAATAAAACTGCTTAGAAACTGAAAATCGCGGGAACAGTGACTCAGAATCTTCGGTAACTAACAGTGGACGAAACATCACATCCCAAAAGATTTGAATCTTGTAATATTGAAGTTTTCACAGCGGAGTTGCCGAAAATTCATGTATTCCGAAATGTGCGGCTGTGTTGATATTTCCCCGACGTTTCGAAGAATCGTATTTCCTTCATGTTCAGGGTCAATCAGTCGAAGAATAATGGACTACTTAACATTGACGACGAAGAAGCAATGATCATTTGAAATGTCGGGAACTACTTGCCCAGCGAATCTGCGTCACATCCCAGAAGACTTGAATCTCCGCGAGCACTACTGTGAGAACCTGAAAATGTTGCTTGAGGTTTTTCTGCTAAAGTATCGTGTGTGTTTCTTGCAACGTATATCGCTCACACATACACGTGGTGTGGCTATAAAATAAATGGGCGTAATTATTTTCCGCTTTACTGTAAACTCGGCAACAGCGAGCGGTATGTGGTATTGGCTTGTGCTGGCCCCTCCATTCACGGTTACAATTTCAAGGCCATGCGGCAAACAGTTTGGCAGTAGCCTTTGCTTGAAGTGGATCGTGTTCTTGTTCTCCGTCGGAATCATGTTACGTGTTGACGTGGGGCATCGCGTAAATGTGAAATTCTGTGTGGAACTTGCAAAATCCGCTACAGAAACGTACGATTTGTTGAAGCAAGTTTATGGTGATGACTGTCTATCTCGTACTCAAGTTTTCGAGAGGTTTAAAAGGCTTAAAGAGGGAAGGGAAGAGATCGGAGACGATCAGTGCCCCGGTCGTCCCAGCACATCAAAAACAGACGCTAATGAGGAAAAAGTTGGAGAAATTGTTCAACAAAATCGTCTCCTGAGTATTCGAGCAGTCGCTGAGTTAATTAACATTCACAAGGAAACTGTTCGACAGATTTTACATAACAATTTCAACATGAAAAAAGTGTGTTCGAAGATGGTGCCGAGACTCCTCGCTCCTGAACAAAAGGAAATTCGAATGAACATTTGTGCTGACATTCTTCAAAACACTGAAAACGACCAATTTTTTTTTAGAGAACGTAATAACTTTTTTCAATACGACCCAGGAAGTATGCGCCAATCCATGCACTGGAAGAGCCCCAGTTCACCAAGGCAAAAGAAAGCACGGCAGAGCAAATCCAAATTTAAGGCAATGACGATCTTTTTTTTTTTCGACATCCAAGGGGTTGCTCAAGTGAATTGTGTGCCTGAAGGTCAGACCGTTAACCAGGTCTACTACAAGGAAGTATTGACAAACCTTCGTGAACGGGTGAGAAGAAGAAGAAGACCTGAAATGTGGAAGAACGGCTCATGGGTTCTTCACCAAGACAACGCGCCGGCACACAACGCCCTGTCTGTCAAGACGTTTTTGGCGAAGCACAAGATCACTGTGTTGGAACATCCACCGTACTCACCTGACCTAGCCCCGTGGGACTTTTTTTATTTCCAAAGATCAAGTCTGCGTTAAAACGAACCAGATTCGAGTCCGTAGAAGCAGTGAAAGCAAAAGCGACGGAGCTCATGAATAAGCTATCAGAAGACGACCTGCAGCATTGCTTCCAGCAGTGGAAGATTCGCATGGAGCGGTGTAGGGATCGGGGAGGGGAGTACATTGAGGGTGACAACATTTCTATTGTGTAATTTTTTGAATAAAAATGTTCTAACATCAGTCCGGTTATTTTATAGCCACACCACATATACTCAACCTTGAGTAGTGATTTGTACCTACAGCTTTGTTATCAGAACCCAAAGTTTCATCATCATTACTAAAGGTTGCTTTCAGTCATGGTCATGGACAAAGCAGGTGAGAGAGAACACCATGTAATGGGTATGAACCCCGAACAATTAATATAATTCTACCAACAGGTATTGTGAAATGCCAATTATATTTCATGATACGTATATCATAGTTGTAACCTCTCCTTATAAGAAGGTCCATTATGCAAGCTTTTAATGTATGGTGCATGGAACTGTCATTCAAATTAACACCTGATACGTGGGCCGTTTAACTTTTGTACACAGTTTTTAGTAACTATGATTTATATATGTGATGAAACGAACCTGCTGTCTGCTTTTCAGCTGCCATGGGTCGCAACCGGAAAGACAGTACAGGCACTAACGTGGTGGATCATTATCGGAAACAAATTGGTAGGAAATGCATTTTAGTGCTTCACTCATGAATCGTGCGACTTCCTGTATCTTATCATATCATGTATCAAATCATATCACATTATGTTTATTCACCTTCCGTTGGATCTTTACAGATATGGAAACAGTCACAATAATACATAATACGTAAGAGTGTGCAGTGCACTTGTCATAACAATTAATAAGTAAAATACAAGTAAGACAGACAAGAAGGTAATAATAAGTTAAGTTACACATTAAATGAGATCTTATAGCTATCAATAGTCAAGTAAAACAAAGAACCATAATCATTAGGATGCTGACTGATAAAATTCATCTAGACTATAGAACATGTGTCCAATAAAGTAACTCTTTAATGTGGATTTGGAAAGCTTAGTATCATTTGACAAAACTTTAATATTTGATGGCAAGTGATTATATATCTTACTTCCAGAACACAGTACTGCTTTCTGAACTAATGTTAAGTTTGAAGAAGGTAAATGTAAGTTGTGGTTGAAATGTGTATTCAAATCATGAATTTCAGAATTGGATTGGAATAGACCTCTATTCTTGTTAACAAAAACAAGTAAGGAGAAAGTGTATTGAGATGGAAGTGAAAGTATTTGTAACTGTTTGAATAGTTGACGGCATGAATCACAACTACCAGTATTTGTAATGATTCTTATTATTATTTTTTGAATTTTCAAAATGCTGTTGCTATGAAGTGAATTACCCCAAAAAATAATACCATATGACATGACTGAATGTACATAAGAAAAATAGATCATTCTCAGTATATCCACAGACAAAAAAGATTTTATTGACATAATAGCATAACGAGCCTTATTCAATTTTGATGTTAATGCAGCAATGTGATCCTTCCATGACAGTGAATTATGGATTATCAAACCTAGAAATTTAGTGCTATTGATATTAGTGTTTATTGAATTGGGAGCAACTATTTGAATTTTTCTTTCATTTTGTTTTTCAGTCAAGAATTGCATAAAGTGCGTTTTATTACAGTTCATTGTTAAAAGATTACTCTGAAACCAGCAGGTTATTTCGGTCATTACCGAATTAATATTATTCTTAAATTCCTCTGGGTTAGCATTTGATATAATAATGGTTGTATCATCAGCAAATAGTATTGGGTTAGCTAATTTGCTTGTACTTAAAGAAAGATCATTTATATATAACAGAAACAATAAAGGACCCAATATCGAACCCTGTGGAACACCATGCTTCACATGTATTCATTTATAAGATAGTTTATTAGGTGTACTGTTATTCACAGATACTCTCTGATATCTATTTTCTAACTAAGATTCCATTAATTTGTTAGCTATTCTAGAGATCCCATAAAACTTCATTTTAGCCAAAAGTATTTCATGATTAACACAGTCAAACACTTTTTGTAAGTCGCAGAATAAACCACCAACAAGATTCCTTCTATGAAATAATGATAGTACATTATTTAGGAATGTGTATATAGCTGTTTCGGTAGGTAATTTCTCTCTGAAACCATATTGATCACCAACCAGTATATTATTGTCATTTAAGTAATTATACAATCTTTTATAAATAATTTTTTCAATGATTTTATGAAATGAGGTTAGGAGGGAAATAGGTCTGTAATTAGAAAATTCGGTTATATCTTCCTTTTTGAATAAGGGTCTCACTTCCAAAAATTTTTATCTCTCAGGAAATATACCTGTTGATAGAACTTTATTAAAAATATATGTTAGCGGAGATAAGACGTAAGGAGCACTAATTTTTACAGTTCTTGATGATATTTCATCAAGATTGCACAGCTTAAATATTTTGTCAGTATATGGCAAAGAATTCGTTAAGTTGGGTGTGAAGCAAGAAGGTACGTTTCACTCTCAGTGTAAAGTAAAAATTGAATGTGTCCATAATTTTTTATGTCAAAGAGGATATTGCTCCATAACCAGTAGCTCAAAAAACAAACAAATAAATTTAAAAAATTTTGTGAAATATCGCAGGAGTGTGATATCGCACATTATCATTGTTTCTTTACCACAATCCTGAAAATGTAATGGTAGCCCTTCACCTAGAACATCCTGGACAGGAAAGTGGACAGCTACAGTCTTCTGATACAAAGAGAGCATTCTGATTGTGGAATTGCTACCCAATCAACACCAGTGAGTAGCATTTACTGTAGCATCCTTGTACATTTTCTGTGGGAAATCCTGCACTGAGCAAATGGTCATGGAAAGTGTTGATGCTGCATGCCAATTGCAGGCTGAACACCAACCATCAAGCAGTGCCAGCACTGGTGACCCTTAGCTTCACCATCCCACCACATTCACCAGACTTGCACATGTCAAAATAGTGTAGCCAGTATGGTGATGAAGTATGAACCTTTTAGACACTGGGTACTGGAGAAAATTTCCTTAAGGGTAAGGCGGCTGCAGCGTGAAGCTGGTCACTTGCATCAGTCTAATGCTGAAATTAGGAATAAGTGGAACTATACTTCCACTCTCCCATATGCCTTTGTGGTGGTATTCACAGGGACTACTTTACCTCTGTCTTTGACAAGGCAGACCCACTGTAGAGACAAAACAAAATAAATATGACGAGAACAAGAACGATAATGACGACAACAACAACAACAACAACAAAAACTTACAGGGTGGAGTTTGTGGGATGGTGTGACTATCCCAAAGTCATCACAAAGTTACCAGAAAGATGGCAATGTTACACTGCCATCCGTGGGGAGTATTCGGGATGTGCTGATATGCAAATTTTTCAGCTATAATTTCTCATCTTAAGGTGGCTCATCCACGTTGTGTTTTTGATATAATCAGAAGTATAATAAATTCAAACACAAAAATTTATTTCCAAAATCAGGTCAGCAACATGTTTGGGCTAATATTTAACCATCATCAGGCCAAACTAGAAGAAATGTTCACAGCTGCATGGATTTGAGATTTAAAACTCTTACAAAAGTAATCTTATATGATATACACAACATACAAGTGCAGCCTCAGGAAGAAAATGGAGGTTGTAAGATTATATGTTTATAAAAGATTTTAAAAGTGACTGAAAAACACATTAAATATATGATAAAATGTGGTATTTAAAAGTTTAAAAAAGCAAAGGTTTTCATTTGGAGAGAAGGCTTGTATGTACTAGATTCCTTGTTTATGGTAATATCTTGGGATGTGGATGCTTGCTCATATTATTTGGTGTTAAGTTATTCTTATTATGTATGTATAATTTGTACTAAAATCTTCATCAATATTATGTATAACTTGAAAGATAATTTCTTCTTCTTATCACTTATAGCACATTTTTATGCATATTTACATATATAATAAAATTCACACTGCATAAAATATTCTAGAAGATCTTGGGAATTTCTCTTCCTGGTGTTGTCTGCAGGCTTCCAACACCATAAGGAAATGACGTACCAACAAGATATTACCATAAACAATGAGTTTTATACATACAAGCAATTTCTCCAAAAGAATGCCTTTACTTCCACCCCATTTTTAAATTTTAAATACCACATTTCATTATACATTCAATATTTTTCAGTCATTTTTAATATCTTATGAAACAAAATAATCTTATAACTTTCATTTTATTCCCACAGCTGCACATTTTTTATTTAACATTACATTGTAAGGTTTTTGATCTCAAGCCCATGCTACTGTGAACATCTCTTCTGGTTCTGTAGTTCAGCCTGATGATGCCTCAGTATTATCTGACACATGTAGCTGATCTGGTTTTGGAAATAAATTGTTTGAATTTATTATACTTCTGATTATCATTTCTCAGCTTCTATCCCATGTGAGCTCCACCAATTCGGAATGACCTTCATATTACTAATTTCAGCAGTGTTTATAGTTTCCATATATTCCTACGAAAATGTATTACACTTTTACAGCAACTGAAGATGCAAAGAAGAGTAAAGAGAGATTGAAGAACATTAAATTCCAGTCAGATATAAAGGAAAATGTGCCTTCAGTGTACAAGGTAAGTACAAACTTTACTTATTATACAACTATGTGGAATTTTACATAAATGATAAACAACTGATATGTTTTCATACTTTGTGCTGAACTCACTTCAGTGCTTTCTTGGAAGCATGACCAGGCCATAAACACTAATGCATAGAATTTCCATCCTTTAATTCATTTTTAAAATACTACTGTTTTGTGAACGGATTTTAGTTTTGTGGTGGAACAGTGTTGTGTCTTGTTAATGTAGCAATGCAGTTAGCAAAATGGCAGACAATAAGATGCTTGAAGTTTGACAAGTATGTTGTATATTGGTGAATACTTGGTCTGTCACATTAAGGAAAAGATGTACATTGTTTCGAAGCAAGGTAGTGTGGAGAATATTTGGAGCTAAAGGGAGGAAGTAACAAAGGGCTACGTGTAACTGCACAATGAGGAGCTGCATTATTTGTATTCTTCACCATACAATATTAGCATGATAAACCAGGAAGTATGAACTGCATGAGGCATGTTAAACATATATGCCTTATCAGGAATCTTGAAAGGATGAGACATCTTTGAAGTCTTAGGGATGAAAGGGAGGCTAAAATTAAAACTGATTTTTAAATTAGGTGTGAGGATGGGGATATAGGCTGGATTCATGTGCCTCAGGATAGTGACCAGTGATGGACTGTTACGAACATGGTTATGAACCTACAAATCCACAAAAGGAGAGGAATTTGAGTAGCCACATGGCTGTTAGCTTCTGAAGAGTTCTGTGTTCATGCAGTTACTGTACATCCAGTGTTTGTAACATTGGTTAATTCCTTTGGATTGTGTGTAATGTTTCAGTGGGTTACTGTTTTGTGCAATGCTCTGTGTTCTTTCTCCCTTCCCAAATAAAATGTATATAAATAGTAACTTCATATTTCCATTGTCAAATATTCACTGTTTTTGTCCCTCCAGGATATTGGCATAATGATTGGGGCCCTGCTGCTGCTCTGCATCTGTGTATACTGCATTTTCTATGCCCTTCTTTCTACCCAGTAAGTCATGTAAAATGAGTGCACATTTATAACTGAATAAATCCATTCATCTGCTCATTTGTGAATAAAAAATCTTACAGCTTTTCTTTTAATCTGTTCTGCTCTCTCTTTTATTTTTACAGTGAACTTCAACTATAAATTTCATCAGTAACTCATACATTCGTCCTTTCTAAAACTAAACTAAGACTCCGTGGCCTTAGTCCGCACGCGAACTATACCGACAAAGCGGCCGCCGCCGGTCGGCGAAGTTAGTGCCAACTTTT
>Ga0123354_10014103_pt1 | contig 12435 bp, 12 predicted proteins | sample TergutLab28metaG_2_FD_97872 | JGI IMG/M metagenome (GOLD analysis project Ga0123354, IMG submission 97872) | Labiotermes labralis P4 segment gut microbial communities from Petit-Saut dam, French Guiana - Lab288 P4 | ecosystem: Host-associated > Arthropoda: Insects > Digestive system > Gut ... | reverse complement strand
TCGATGATCTTGGCGACCTTGACGCCCTCGGAATGACGCTGGTTCTGCATCGAGGCGGAGAGGTGCCGCTGAAAAGGAACCGGCTCGGTCTGGAACACCACCGATTTTTTCTTGTAGGGACCGCCCTCAGGCGTCGAGGTGGTTTCGGCGTTGGCCAAATTGGAGCTGATGGTGCTCAGCCGGGTTTGCTGCGCCTTCAATCCCGAGGCGGCGATGTCGAAGGTGGTGAAAATATCCATGACAGACTCCTGTCTTGAAAGTGGAGGTGTTGCTCTTCTAGCACTGTTCTAGCAAATTATGCGCCACCATTGGCGGCATATTTGAGCATCGATAATTTTTTGTTGAGCATGGTGACCGCTGTTTCGTACAAAATCTCGTTTTCTGAGAGTTTGACCATTTCCTGATCAACGCTGACTGTGTTTCTGTCGCCGAGTCCGGCGGTGTCCCTGGCGATGGTGACCGTGCCGCTGACCTGTTCGAGGTTGCAGGGAGTCAGGGGAATGTGGCCAGGCTGGGTCGGCGTCGGCTGCAGGGTGTTGTCGGCCATGGCGCTGCGTAACTGCTCCTCGAACTGGAAGGATTTTGCCTCGTAGCTCGGTGTTTCGGCGTTGGCGATGTTGGAGCCGATGATCTCCTGGTTCTTGGAGCGGAGATCGAGCACCTTCTGCAAAAGCCTCATGGTGGTGTCGAATTGTTGAATGGCAGGCATGTGAGTTCTCCGTTGAGGGGGTGATAGGGCGGCAGCTGCGGCCAGCGTCACCGTTTATCGAATTCGAGAATGGCCGCTTCCTCGCGGGCCAGTTTAGTCCAGAGAGGATCTGTGCCTTTTTCGGCCAACTCCTTGTACAACTTAAGCGCTTCTGGCTTTTGGTCTTTTCTCAGGGCGATCTGAGCCAGGCGATACCGGGCCTGCTCGCTCCCGTCCTGATTGCGCTCGGCGATGCGCTGGAACAGGGAAAGGGCCTGGTCATTCTGCCCGGTTTGAAAGTACGATTCGGCCAGCGGCAGCAGCAGCGCCTGCCGGTTCAGCATTTCCCGCACCTCAGGTTGGGTCAGGACTTCGATCGCCTTCTTCCAGGCTTGCTGCTCATAGTAGATCCGGCCTTTCAGCAATTCCAGTTCCCGGACTTTCGGGTTGGCCTCGTCATTCATCAGGGCCAGAGCCTTGCTTGTCTGGCCGCTGTTGTAGAAGGCCAGAATCTTGGAGACGAAAATTGCCGGACGATCGGCCCCTTTCGGATAGCGGGCCAGATAGCGATCGGCGTATTCCTCGACCTGCAGGTATTGGTCGGAGGCGGACAGAGATTGAATCAGGGGGAGATAGATCTTCTCCTGGCCGGCTTCGTCGGAAACATCGAAAAGGTACTGGTAAATATCGGACGTTTGATCGGTCATGCCCAGTTTGTCGCAGGCCAGGGCCAGGTCGTACAGCATCTCGGTGTCGAGCCAACCGTTGACAAAGAGATATTTGTTCTGTTTGGCCAGCACCAGGGCTTTGACGTGGTCGCCGTTCTTAACCAGCTGTTTGATCACAATGGGAAGCTGCTGAATGAGCAGAGCCATGGTTTCGGTGCGCAGCCTTCCCGATTGAAAGCCCCGCAGCAGTTGCATGCACTGGTTGACCCCGGCCTCGTTGTCGCCCGACAAGACCTTAACCAGGGCCAGCTTGAATCCGCACTCCTCGCGCACTGCGATGGAATTGGCTTCGGCCGCGCATTTGCCGTAGATGGCCTCCGCCTCGTTGGCCGGGATTCTGTTGGCGACGAAATCCACATCGGTCTGTTTGATATGGGCCAGCAATCCGCCTTCGGTGTCGGGAAAGGCGTTGTTGATCTGCTGCAGATCGATCCGGGCCTTCTTGGCCTTGGCCGGGATATGGAGCTGGGCCATGGCCAGCCGGAACAGGACGAGATCCTGTTTGAGTTGGTTGGTCAGCATATCGGCGAGCTGCTGATAGCGTTTGGCCGCCTCGGCATATTGGCCGGCGACATAGAGTTCGTTGGCAAAGCGGGCAAGCGACATGGGGTGGTTTTCGATCAACTGGGGCGATCGTCCGGCCAGGTCTTGATATGCAGCCATGGCCTTAGCCGTTTGGCCCGTCGCCGAAAGGATATCGGCTTGGCGCAGCTGACGAAGGGGGGCAAGTGAGGCATCGTTGACCACCGAGGGGGTGTCGAGTAGTTTTTTCGCGTCGTCGAGCCGGTTGGCCAAAAGCGCTATCTCGGCCAGCAGCATATGGTGCGAGCCGCTTAAGGGGGAATCCTCGTTTTTTTTCAACCAGCCGTGAAGCTCGTAGTAGGCGTCGATCACGTCGCCGCGTTCGGCCATCTGGCGGATCTGCAGCATGGCGGCCATCTCGGCCATGGGCGTGTCGGGATATTGGATCACGATCCGCTGCAGCAGGAAGTAAGACCCTTGGTAATCCCCGGCCCTGATCAGGGCCTCGGCATAGGCGAACACGAGTCGTTCCTTGAGCTTTTCCACAGGCTGCCGGGCCACCTGTTCGCGGAGCAAATGACACACCTGAAACCAATGGCCTTCCTTGGCCTGCGTCAGCGTTTCCTCGGACAGCCAGTCGGTCATCGCCATTTGCGGAGGCAGGGCGGCGGCTATGGGAAAGGGCGGCAGGTGGAATCTGGCTGAGGGAAGCACCACCAAGGGCGATTCGTATTCGGTGAAAAACGAACGCCAGTTCTTGGCAAAGGGTGTGCTGTTGACCGGATTGGCTGGGCCGGACGGGACTAAGGCGGCGGTTTTGCGAGCCGATTCGGTCGGTTGTGGTGGGGCAGGGCGTTCCGGTTGAGAGGCGGACTGTTGGTTGCCCAGCAGAATGTCGATCACGACCTGGCTGTCGTTCTTGCGGCTTTCGCTGGTCACTTTTTGCGGCGGATAGCGGAAGTAAAAAGAAAGCAGCATGCCGTTCTTTTCGACCTTGCTGACCACCTTGATCATCTTGTCGTCGGTGTCCGGTTGGGAGAGGGCGGCGCTTGGGACCACGTCCCGCAGGACCAGGTCGACCCGCCGTCCGATAGCCGCGTGATTGAATTCCGGCAGCTGGTCAAATTCGAAGACCAATTGAATGCTGGCCAAACTGTTGTTCCGGGTGATCGCTTTAAGCAAGGCTTCGGCCCGAACTTCGGCGCCGGAAAACTGATTGACAGCAAGCAGCAGCAAGATGATGATGAATTGAAGGCGGCGCATATGTGGTCACTTAAGTTGGACGTATCTTCCCGCTTTATGCCGAAGGGACGCCTGCTTTGTCGCAAGCAATAAGCATTCCATGCGTTTTGACGGCGAAAAAGGGCAGGGCGGGGCTTTTTTTGAAGGCAATGGCGCGGAGCGTGCGGGAGCGCGATGCAGCCAAGGATGCGAAAGTCATTTTTTTGACAATTGAGCATGAGCGCTTTTTGACTGGATGCACGATGACAAGCGGCTGCCGGCCAGTGAGTTGGGGCGGCCGGGTAGAATAAAAACTAAAGGGAGAGAAGAGGTGACAAGGGAAGATTCATGGCAGTTGGCCTCGTCCTTTATCGATGCATCCTTGGAGATGGTCAAACGGTTGCAGCCCGTTGCCCGTGCCCTGGCCGCGCAGCCCACCCTTGAAGATATAGCGCCTAGGGTCGTTGACTCCGGGTTCCGGCTGTTTCACTTCGTCAAGGGCGAGGGCGCTGCTTTGGGCTTCGAACACTTGGCGGCGCCGGCGGCGGCCATGGAATATCTGCTCGACCGGGTCCGCTCAGGGTGCATTCCGCTGACCCCATCGCGCATCGCTCTGCTGGCGGAGGCCTGCGATTTTCTTGAACGCGGCTTGGCCTTGGTGCAGGTGGAAGGTTCCGATGATAATTTGGCAGACAGCGCCGCCGAGTTTGCCTTGGTCCTGCGACAGGCCTCGTTTGCGGAACACGACGCCGACGCGGACAACGAGTCGGGTTGCGGGATGTCCGAGCAGGAACGGGAAGCGTTCATCTGGGAAATGGAACATCTGGTGGCCGCTGCTGAACAGGAATGCGTCCTGTGGGATTTCGTTGTGGTCGATCCGGAACGAGTAACGGAGCTGTCCCGCATGTTGTCCCGGATGAAGCAGTGTTTTGCCCTGTACGATTTTCGCGACCCGGAACGCATTTGCCTCTCAATGGCCTCGACTCTCAACCGGTTCGCGCAGGGCGAATGTTTTCAAACCGAATACCCGGAACGGGTGTTTTTACGCTCCCTCGACGCGATCCGGACCGCATTGGCCGTCTTTCCGGCCAGTAACGGCATGGTGGTGCCCGATCTCGAAGAACGGCACCTGGCCGCCTTGCAGGGCTTGATGCGCCAACCTCTGGGGGAATTGCTGATCGAGGCGGGGCTGACGGACCCGGCTGCCATCGACCAGGCCCTGGCCATGCAGCGCTCCGCTCCTGAGGGGCAATTGCCCCGGTTGGGTGAAGTTTTGGTCGCCATGGGCCAGGTGACCTCAGAGCAGGTTGAACACGCCCTGCGCACACAGCACGACAAACGAGTCCGGGCCAAGGAAGTGGCGACGTTTAGCGATTCCGAGGGGCAGGTCGCGCCGGAGAGACCGCTGGTGGTGGCCATCGACGGCGGCAAGCTCGAACGGATGCACGTTCTGCTCGAGCGACTGCTGGCCTTGCAGCCGCCGGATCAATATCGAGAGCCTCTGGACGAACTGCAGGAGATCGTGCTCTCCTGGCGCCACGATGCGCTCGCTTCCCTGGCTGGCCGGCTGCAACGGATGGTGCACGATCTTGCCGCCGTGAGCGGCAAGCGGGTCCGTTTCATCGCCGAGGGCATCGAGACGCTGAAGGAAACGGGCGAGTCGGCCGCCCTGACCGATTCCCTGTTCCATCTGTTGCGCAACAGCGTCGAGCACGGACTTGAGACAGCCGAGGAAAGAATGGATATGGGGAAGAAGCCGATCGGCAGGCTGCACCTGCTGATCTTTCGCCAGGGCGATGACATCTGGCTCAGCGTCGAGGATGACGGCCGGGGATTCGACGGCGACCTGATGGATGCCTTGCTCATCGGGCGCGGGCTGCTCACCATCGGCGACGCTGGCCGATTGACCAACAGAGAACGCTTTGAGCTCTTGTTAAAGGAGCCGCTTGATCGATCGATGCAGGGCAACGGCTGGGGACAGAGGTTGGTCGCCGTGCACAAGAACCTGCAGGGCATCGGCGGCGCCATGGACCTGACCACCCGTCCAGGCAAGGGAACCTGCGTGACCCTGCGGGTTCCGCGGCGGCTGTGATCCACCGTGGAGAAAACAATGAAGCGCGAAGAAGAAGACTTGCTTTCATCTTTTTTCTGCTGATAGAATGATCACGGCGATAAAATTCTCGCATTGTTGACTGGCAATTGCAGCAGGAGCCCCCCTGGGTTGCCGGCGTCGGATCGAAAGAAAAAAAGGAGAAGAGAATGGCGAAAAATGTACTGCTTATCGATGATTCCAGCACCATGCGCAAGATCATCAGTCGATCGTTGCGCCAGGCCGGGCTTGATTTCGGTGAGATCTATGAAGCCGGTGACGGATTGGAAGCGCTGACCCTGCTGGAAAACGAGAAGGTCGATATCGTGCTCAGCGATATCAACATGCCCAATATGAACGGCATCGAGTTTTTAAGGGAAAAGGGCAACCGTCCGGCGATCAAGGATATTCCCGTGTTCATGATTTCAACGGAAACCGGCGATGACATCATCGGCGAAGCCAAAACCTTGGGGGCCATCGGCGCCTTGAAGAAACCCTTTACCCCGGAAAAAGTCAGCGAAGTGCTCGGGCCGCTGATCTGATTCGATGCGATCTGTGCGGTGATCATACTTCTATCTGGACGATTCTGGAGGAGACAGCTTGAACAGCTTTGCGGAAATTAGTGATAAGCTCATCGAATCGACGATTGAAATCTTTACCAGCATGGTGATGATGGATATTTCTTCAGCCGGCGAATCGGTGGAGATAACCAGGACGCTCAAAAAATCGATCACAGGCACGGTGGGGCTTGCCGGAACCCATAAAGGCGTCCTAGCTGTTCATTTTCCCAATGAAGTGGCCCTGGCGGTCACCAGCAACTTTCTGGGCATGGACATTGGTGAAATCAACGAAGATGTCCAGGATGCCATCGGCGAAGTCGCCAACATGCTCGGGGGCAACTTGAAGACGATCCTTTCCGACCGGGGCAGGGATATTCAATTGTCCCTGCCGTCGACCATATGCGGCGATGAATATACCTTTTCCTCGCAGGCGGAAAGCGACCGGATTGTCCTGCCGTTTCATTCACCCAGCGGCATATTTTATGTCGAAGTCGAACTCGAGGGTTGATCTGCCTCGGCCGCCCTGCGTCAATTTTTGCCTTGGGAGAACTGCGGTTGGAAGTGGAACAGTTTCTCGTTGATGCTACCCTGGAGGTGTTTTCCTCCATGATTCCCATCGATATAGCCCCGGAGCCGGCTGAATGCGCTGCATTGGCGGTTGAACCGGACGTGTCGAGCCTCATTGGCCTGGCCGGCGACCTCACGGGGGTGCTCATCGTTCATTGTCCCGCGCCAGTGGCGCTCAGCATCACCTCGGCCATGCTCGGCCTGGAAGCGACCACTTTGGACGAGGATGTCAGGGATGCCTTGGGTGAGGTCGCCAACATGGTTGCCGGTGGTCTCAAGGTCAGCTTGGCCGAAAAGGGTAAAAAGATCGAATTGGCCATCGCCACCACCTGTATCGGAAAAGCTATCCGCACCGGAGGCCTTGCCGGAGCCGCCCGGACCGCAGTGACCTTTGCCACCCCGTCGGGCCGGTTCTGGGTTGCGCTGTGTTATATTCTCAAGTGAGAAACCAGGCTTAAGTCTTTTCGTCCAGCCGCCGAAACATGATGGCGGAAGAATGGTGCGCAGCTTGCATGGATGGATGCAATGGGCGCCTGACCCAAGGGGCGGTGGTGAGCCTTGGCGTTGCGCCATGCATGCGGCAACTCACTGTACACAATCTTGAGTGGCAAATGAATTTCGACCTGTTTCTGCGATGAAAGCCAAAGAACGCTTCGACAAAATCCTGTTTTCCTGCCGTGACCGGATTCAAGAGGAAGTCTCAGCCCTGCTTGGCAAACCGATCAAGTTGGGAGAGCCGGAATTCCGTCACGCGAGCAAGGAAGACCTGTTTTCCGAGCCCGGCGGCAAGGAAGTCCTGATCCATGCCAGCCTGGAGGGAGAACTCCAAGGCAATGGCTGCGTGCTGGTCGGCATCAAGGATGCCATCCTTATCGGCGGCACGCTCATCATGCTGCCTGAATCGGAATTGGAAAATATCCTTTCCGAGCAGGATTACTCAGAGGAATTGCAGGACTCGTTTGGGGAGATCGCCAATATAATCTGCGGCTCCGTCACGATGACCTTGGAAGAGCAGTACCCCAAAAATGTGCGCCTGGTCCGCAGAGAGCAGGAAGTCATTGTGCCGGTCAAGGTGGTGATCGAGTCAGATCAACCCATCCTTGATGTGCCGTATTACCTGATGACCACGCCCATGCAGCTCGACGGACACGAACTCGGGTCATTGCGCCTGGTTCTGCCCGCTTCTCCCTTTGGGCTCGAAAGCTCGGCCAGTGGCGCGGAGGACCCGCCTGAGCCCGTTGCCGCGGCCAAGGCGGCCACCATGTCTCGTGAGGCCGCCGCGCCGGAGGAGCCGGTCGGAGTTCTTGAGCGCGTCGCCGGGCAGGCGCCTGCTGAGCCGGTCGAGGTGCTCCAACGGCCGGTTGAAGAACAAGCCCCGTCACAGCCCCCCGTTTCCGGGGAACAGGCGGCTTTCAGGCAGCAGGTGGCCCGGCAGAAGGAACTGGTCGATAATCTGCTGCAGGGCGGCATGGCCAAGATGTGTGAGGAGGTGAGCGCCCTGCTTGGCGGCAACCTCAAGGTCGTGTTCACAGGGAACAATGCGGCTTCCAAAGGAGAATTCCTCGACCAGGCCGGCGGCAAGCAGATCATGACCCGGATGGAAATCAAGGGTGATCACCGGGGTGAAGCCTATTTGTTTGTCGAGGACAAAACGGCTATTTACCTGGGGGGCACACTGATCATGCTGCCGGAGGTCGAGCTGGAGGAAACGGTCCGGAGCGAGGATTTCGGCGAAGATGCTCACGACGCCTACGGGGAGGTGACCAATATCATCGCCGGCGTCTACACGGCTCTTTTCGAGGAGCAGTATTCCGGCAAGTTCGGGCTGGTCAAAACCTCAATGGAACAGGTCGTCCCGATCAAGATCGATCCGGATGCGGACGAGGTGTTTCCCGCCCAGCCCTATTATCTTTCCACCGGCAGCATCCAATATAATGACCGCGAACTAGGACGGCTGCAATTGCTGATCCCTGCCAGCGCGCTTGCCTTGGAAGACGTGCATCTCCTGGATGAGGCGATCGAACCTGCCGGCGAACCCAAGCGTGAATCCCCGGCCGCCGCGCCTGCCGGCAAGCCGGCCGCGCCCAGCCATTTACGGGATCAGCCGGAGGAAAGCCCCGACATCCTGCTGTTCACCGATGATGACGGCGAAGCGGAACGGATTGCCGAACTGCTTGCGGCCATGGGGTATATCTGCCGCATCCTTCATTTCAAGGATCCGGTGCACAGCGTCCTGACCCCGAGAATTCGGATCGCCTTTCTGATCATGCGGGAGGCAAGCGAGTTGGGATTCGGCGTGGCGATCAAAATCAGCAGCGAGGGGCTGCCGGTTCCCCTGGTGGCCGCCGGACCGGCCTGGACCAGGACTCTGGTGCTCAAGGCGGTGAAATACGGCGCCTGCGATATCCTGATCACCCCGGCTTCGCCCGAAGACATCCGGGAGAAGATTGAGGTCAACCTGGTGAGGAAGGCCGCCTGATCACCTCAACTCATCATCATCGTCTTCCATCCAACTGGCAAACAGTTCCTTCTTTTTAATTTTCTCCAGCAAGGTGGTTCGCTTCAGGTTCAGGAGGCGTGCCGCTTCTTTTTTATTGCCTTGGGTCAATTTCAAAGCCTGGGTGATCAACTGGGTCTCGAAGTCGTTCACCAGCGCGTTGAAATCGATCCCCTGTTCCGGCCAGATCTCCGTCGGGGCAGGGAGGGGGGCGGACGAAAACAGGAGTAACTGTTCGGGCCGGCTGACGTCGTCGTCCAGCCGCTGCGGCGCTGTTTTTTCTTCGCTCGCCGTACCGGGAGGAGCGCCGTTGCGGTATTTTTCCGGCAGATCGTGATGCCGGACCATCGCCCCGCCGTGCAGAATGGTCATGTGCTGCACCAGGTTTTCCAGCTCCCGGACATTACCCCGCCAGGGAAGAGCGGCAAGGGCCTGCACCGCAGCCTGCTCAAACCCCAGGAGGGGATTTTTCTTCGTTTTGCCGACGAGACGGACGAAGTAGTCGATGAGCATGGGGATATCTTCGTTCCGTTCCCGCAGAGGAGGAATGGACAAAGGGATCACGTTGAGCCGGTAATACAGATCTTCGCGGAATTTACCCTCGGCCACCATCTGTTCCAGGTCGCAGTGGGTGGCGGCAATGACCCGGACATCCACCGGGATAGGTTTCAGGCCGCCGACCGGCTCGAATTCCCGCTCCTGGAGCACGCGCAGCAGTTTTGCCTGGAGCGCCGGCTTCATGTCGCCGATCTCGTCGAGGAACAGGGAGCCGCCGTTGGCGTACTCGATCCGGCCGATTTTCGGGCCGGTAGCCCCGGTGAATGCCCCCTTGGTATGGCCGAACAGCTCGCTTTCCAGAAGGTCGTCGGGGATGGCGGCGCAGTTGACCGGAACGAAGTGATGCCCGCATCTGGAACTGTGGGCGTGAATCGCCTTGGCCACCAGCTCCTTGCCGGTTCCCGATTCGCCCTGAATGAGCACCGTGCATCCTTCGTCCTCGGCAAGTTTGCCGATCAATCTGAACAGCCGTTGCATTGCGGGGCTTCGGCCGATGATTCCGTAAAATTCGTCAGAGGCCATGGCGTTCGTAGGTGAGGTGATCTGCAAGTTGGCAGGCAATCAGGCGACTGGTGCGGCGCAGCCGCCGCCTGTTCATTCTCGGCAAAGCGACACCCGGGCACGGATAGGCCCTGGTGGGCACATCGACAGTCTGCTCGGTCAAGATTATGACAATTGAAGGTTGCAGGGGCGCCATAGATGCCGGCCCCGATCTCTGGCCGACGGTCAGCATCCCGCCCTGTTGCCGCGGCAATTGCCGCGACAGGCATCGGCCTGAAAAAAGCCCTTAGTCATTTTTTTCAGGAGATCAAACAGTCCGCTGACCGCGGACCAGATGAAATCCTCCAGGCCGCCTTCGGCAACAAGCTGTTCGCCCCGCATGCTTTCGGTCCCGCCCAGGTGGCGCATGGCGCTGCCGGGGAGATCGGATTTGAAGATGGCGCGCAAGGGACGAATGAGCATGATGTCTCTGTTTTTTATCTTCTGGTTCCGAGCGGTTGTGTTCGGAGACGAGTTTTTTTCGCACCAAGGCGGCGGAAGTAAGAGACAGCGGAAAGTACAGTTTTTTTGCCGCCAGTACAATTTTTTTAATGTTACCACAAGCGGATTGAGAAAGCCAAGAAACTTTCATAAAAAGTGTCATTATCTTGACAATACATCGCAGGTTATTAACTGGGCGGATACGGATGAAAGAGGAGATGGCGGCATGAAGAAAAAATACGCGCTGCTGCTCGGCTGCGCCCTGGCGCTGTGGGCCGTGCAGGGCGAAGCAAAGGCCGAGGTGTGGGAGGGTGTCGTCACCCGGGTGCTTGATGGCGATTCGTTCCGGATCAAGCGGGGAAACCAGCTGGTGACTATCCGGCTGTACGGCATCGACAGTCCCGAGTACGGCCAAACTTTCTGGCGGGAGGCCAAGGAGGGGGCCAGCGCCTTGCTCCTTGGAAAACAGGTCATGGTTGAATCGATGGCAACCGATCAATACGGTCGGACCGTGGCTCTGGTCGGTTTTCGGGGACAATTGATCAACGCGGAAATGGTCGGCCGCGGTCTGGCCTGGGTTTACCGCCGTTACTGTACGGCCCAGCCGCTGTGCAACCGGCTCTATGCGCTGGAGGAGAACGCCAAGACCGGTCGTCTGGGGATTTGGCGGGAACCGCGGCCGGTCCCGCCCTGGATGTGGAAAAGCGGCAAGTAGGGGATCCGCATGTTTCCGGCTGTCATGAAGTGGACCGCACCGGTTCAACCGGCGGCATTTGTCTGGATGATGGTCTCAAGTTCGTCGCGGGAGAGTGTCTCGCGTTCCAACAGGGCAACGGCGAGAGCGTCCAGCCGGGCGCGATGCTCCCCGCCAGCAGACGGCGAGCCGTGTCGTAGGCGGTCTGTCCAGCTTTTTGACCTCACCGTCAATGAGGATGGCGGTTTGTTCGCTCATGATCTGGCCGGGTTGGTCGGCCAGGGAGGTGGCGGTTTTGAAGGTGAGCGGTCCCGCCGTCTCGCTCATCCCCATTCGCACGCCATGCGCCGGGAAATGTCCGAGACCCGTTCAAGTTCGTTGCCGGCTCCGGTGGTCATCTGGTTGAAAACGATTTCTTCGGCCGCCCTGCCGCCCAGCAGAGTGGAGAGGGCGGCGAGCGGATAGGCGCCGGTCGTGGGAGACACGCTCTTCCTCCGGGAGCTGCATGGTCAGGCCCAAGGCCCGGCCCCGGGAAATGATGGTCGCCTTGGGCGCCGGATCGGCTCTGGGCGGCATTCAGGCTGCCAGGAGTGATTGGCCTCGTGGCAGGCGGTGATCCGGTTTTAGCGGTCAGTGATGATCAGGCTGCGTCGTTTTGTTCCCATCAACACATTGTCCTTAGCAGCTTTTAAAAGAGCCATGGCGGCGGCCGGTTAATCGCTCCGCGCCGTCATCAGGGCTGCCTCGTTGAACAGGCTGGCCATTTGGGCGCCGGAAAATCCCGGCGTCCCCCTGGCAATCACCTGCCGCTCCACCTTTGGGCCGACTTTGGCGCTCCTGGCATGCACCTTGAGGATTTTTTTTCCCTTCCCCCAACATCGGGGGCGCCATGACCTGGCGGTCGAACCGCTCCGGCCGCAGCAGGGCCGGGGCGAGGATGTGGTAAGGCCAGGGAGTCCTTCGGCAAAGACGAGGGACGGCTTGACCGCCAATGCACGGGCTGTTCCATGGCTCTGGTTGCGCCTCGATCTTAACGCTGCTGTCAAACTGGCGGATAGTATGTTTTCCAGCGCCAAGACGCTGGAAGGTTTGTTGCCCTGGCTGCGCCGGTTGATAAAAAACGGCGCATTTTGCTTCTTGGCAGCAAGGCGAATGGATCATTTTGCGCCATTGTGAAGGGGAAGGGCGTAGGGTTTGGAGCATTGGCGTGATAGATGATGAAGCAAGGTTAAAATATGATAAATCAGCAGGATTGAGATGAATATTATGGGATAAATGCTAAATTATTATTTTAATATTAATCGATATTTATTTAATATGATAAAAATGA
>Ga0123354_10014102_pt1 | contig 12435 bp, 4 predicted proteins | sample TergutLab28metaG_2_FD_97872 | JGI IMG/M metagenome (GOLD analysis project Ga0123354, IMG submission 97872) | Labiotermes labralis P4 segment gut microbial communities from Petit-Saut dam, French Guiana - Lab288 P4 | ecosystem: Host-associated > Arthropoda: Insects > Digestive system > Gut ... | reverse complement strand
TGATAAACATATTGCGTTTTATCTACATAAAGAAATTTTTCTTCACGCAAATATTCAAAATCCTGTATGCCAATGGGCAATTTCCGTATTGTATTCATAAGCAATACTAAATTACAATTTCATACAAAGATACAATTTTTTTATACAAATATTTATTCCTTTTACAATTTTTAATAATTATCTTTGCATAGTTTATTCTGAATATTGATAACTATATGAAACGCTCATTATTCCTCGCTATAACTCTTGTAATGTTCTGCAAAACTTTCGCCCTGCAGGATAGCGTTGCCGTACAACAAATGAAAAATTTTGTGCGAAACATCTATGTTTTCGACCGCCTGTACCCGCAGGAAAAAGTCTATCTGCATTTCGACAATACCGCTTATTTTCTGGGTGAAACTATTTGGTTTAAATCCTATCTGGCTACGGCGGACAGTCTTAAGCCTTCGCCATTCAGCAAAGTAGTGTATGTGGAACTTTTATCTCCTGAAGGTTATATCATTAATGCAAAGAAACTGAAAGCCGAAAACGGGCAATGTCACGGCGATTTTGCTTTGCCTGACAGTCTTCATGCCGGCTTTTACGAAGTCAGGGCTTATACCCGCGCCATGATGAATTTTGGCGAAGACGTCGTTTTTTCCCGCGTCTTTCCTGTGTTTAATAAACCTGCCAAAACAGGCGTTTATGAAAAGAAAATGACGTTGCGCAATCCACGCCGGAGTATTCCCGACCAGCGGGCGAAAGCTCCCCAATTTGGAAAATTGAATCTACAGTTTTTTCCAGAAGGCGGTAACTTGGTTCAAGGTTTGCTCTGCACGGTAACATTCAAAGCCACCGGCGAACAGGGACAGGGCGTGGAGGTGAACGGAAAAATCTATAATGACCAAAACGAAGCGGTAGTTGATTTAGCAACTGTTCATCAAGGAATGGGTTCTTTCAGTTTCTTGCCTGTCGATAAAACGTACAAAGCTAAAGTGCAATATGGAGGAAAAGAATACACATTTGCATTGCCGCAAACGTTACCGGCGGGATATGTGCTGAACGTCCAAAACCTGCGTCCGGATGAAGTCGGCGTCAAGATACAAAAAACGCCTGATTTGCCTGACTATCCATTAGGCGTCACTTTGATTTGCAGAGGAAAACTTTTGTTATTCAGGACGGTTTCGTTTGATGCTTCCGGCGAATATACTTTGAAGATTTCCAAAGCGGAATTACCGGCAGGCATCAATCAAATCACGCTTTTTGATGCTAAAGGTGAAGTTCAGGCGGAACGCTTGTTTTTTGTTCCTCCAAAAGAAGATGAAGCGGTAAAAATTGAACAGCATATTCATAATAAGCTGAAACCATACGGTTTGGTTAATCTGGATTTTGATGCAAAAAATCATGCCGGACAACCGGTGGAAACAACTTTTTCGCTATCCGTCCGCGATGCTGCAACCGATATTCCAACTGCGAATGCAACTGATATGCAATCGTATTTTTTGCTAACTTCCGATTTGAAAGGATATATCGAACAGCCTGATTATTATTTTGAAGCTGACGACAATCAACATTGCGTTGCAGTGGATTTGTTGATGATGACGCAAGGCTGGCGCCGTTATGAATGGAAAACGATGGCAGGAGTGAAACCTTTTGAAGTGAAACAGCCGATTGAGGAAAGTATAATCGTTGACGGCAGTATTTTATCGTCGGCAAAGAGCAAACCCGTATCTGACGTTGACGTAACGATGTGGGCATATTCTTCGGAAGGAACGTCAAAACATGGCAATTGTACGACAGACACAGCCGGACGCTTCAATTTTGATTTGGAAGATATTCACGGCGAATGGAATATGAACCTGCAAGTGAAAAAGAATAATAAACCGGAGATTTGCCGGATTTTGTTGAACAGGGCATTCACTCCGCAGGCAAAAGCTTTCCTGCCGCTTGAAACGGAATTGTCCGAACGAAAAAATAATGTTCTGACGCCCATAGAAATAGAAGAAGACACAATTGAAAATCAACTGCCGGATGACTCGATACAGGATATACAGAAAGGGACGCATCCTTTGCCGGAGGTTGTGGTAAAAGCAAAAAAGCCGTTTCAGATGGAATCGGAAGGATTGGCATTCGCCGATGTTACGTATGACGTTGGGAAAACTTCGGATGATTTGATTGATAGAAATGAAGATGTTAATATTGATATTTTGGATTTTATTACTCAAAATAATAAGTATTTTACGTATTATGATGAAATTGTAAATAATAAATCAATTCTTCACTGTTCATATAAAGGGAACAGTGTTTTGTTCGTAGTGGATAATGCGTTATGTGATGGTACTATTCATAATATTCGCGACTTTAACGTGTACGACATTAAATCTATTATGATTTCGGAAGACCGTGCGGCATCTATGAGATATTGCTCTGAATGTGATCCTGTGAAAGATTATGTAACCATCTTTCTTTATACCAAAGTTAATGACAAAAGAAAATCTCAGGCAGGAATAAGGGAAACAACATTTCAAGGATATTCAACGGTTAGAGAATTTTACAATCCGCAATACGATAGAAATGCACTTCCGAAGGAACAGGATATTCGCCGCACGCTGTATTGGAATCCCGATGTAAAAACAGATGCAACCGGTAGCGCGAATATTCAATTTTATAATAATGCCGTTTGCAAAGATATAAATGTAGATATGGAAGAATTTGCAAGATAAAAAAACTGTTTTTATGATTTTTTTTATTTAACTTTGCATAATTTATTATATCTAATGGGTACCTTTATTTTAGGAATTAATAATTGCATGAAAAAGCTGATAAATGAAGGTTGTAGAGTTGTATATTTTAAACGTACCTTTCATTTATACTATTTTTTATTCATTTGCTTATTTGGAATAGCACATCCTCTTTCTGCAATAGAAACGGTTCATTTTGAATGGATTAGCGACAAGGACGGTTTATCGCAAAACACGGTGCGCTGTATCATGCAGGACAAACAGGGATTTATTTGGCTGGGTACTATCAATGGACTGAACCGGTATAATGGAAAGGAATTTATTGTCATGCTTCCCAAGAACGGCAATTTTGCTTCTTTACCCGATAACAGGATACGAAGCATGCAGGAAGACCGGAATGGATATATCTGGATTCGTACCACTGCCGATATTTTTTGCTGTTACGATTCCCGCACGGAGCATTTTGTCGATTACGACCCTGAAAACAGGCAAAAGAATTTCACGCACGTCAATATTTTTTCCAACGGCGACGTATGGTTGTGGGGCGCCAGCGGCGGATGTTGCCGTATCCGTCACAACACAAACAGTTTGCAATCGCTCTGGTTCGATGAAGCTGAACTGGGTACGCTTTCTGTTGGTTTTGTCTATGAAGACGAGCTACATTCTATTTGGATAGGCTCCGACAAAGGGTTGTTCCGGTTGAACGGCGACCATGCTGTCAAAATGTCTCCCGAAACGTTTTTTAGCGTTCATGAATCAAGCGGTTATCTGTTTTTTATCAATGGAACTCACATTGTTTCTTTCGATTTGCGACAACAAAAGTTCAGCAAAACAATAGCTTTTCCGGGCGCTAAAACGATTTCCTTGAACATGACTACCTTGTTGAATTCCAATGTGATTTTGATTGCAACCAAAGAAGATATACTTGCTTTTGATTCACGAAAAATGAGATTTTTCCCTTCAGAAACTTTGTTTAATAATCAACCGGTTAAGAATGCCTCTTTTTATACGGATAATACGGGAAATATCTGGGTATATAACATGTCCGGTTCGCTTTGGCAGCAATTTCCTGATAATCATTTTGAAAAACTCGATCTGATTTCTCCGGAAATTCTCTCGGTCATTGACGCCGAACGGTATGAAATCTATCACGATTCACGCAATATCATCTGGATTACCACCTATGGAAACGGATTGTTCGCTTTAGACCAGAATAACCGGCAAACTTATCATTATACGACTGATAACAGCGATTTACCTACCAATTACCTGTTGTCTGTTACGGAGGATAAATCGGGAGAAATATGGGTGGGTACGGAATTAGCCGGAATCAGTAAAATTTCCCTGGACAATTATCCGGTACAAATTCTTTACCCTGAGCCGAAGGAAAGCAATCACCGATCGAATGCCATACGTTTGATATATGGAGATTCGCGCGGACGTTTTTGGATTGGGACGCGCAACGGTTATTTGCATATCTACGATTCTTCTTTTAAAAAACTGAAGTCTCATAAAATTCCGGGAGGATTGCCTTTCGCCGCTACGGAAGACTTGAACGGTAATATCTGGTTAGGAACGCGAGGTAATGGAATTATGGTTTTCCCGCCTTCCGCCGATGCTCCTGTCGCACATTATTTATTACACGATATAGAACGCCAACCAACAAACAGCAACAGTGTTTTCGATATTATCCGAGATTCTCAGAACCGGATTTGGGCGGCTTCGTTTGGCGGAGGATTACATTATGCCGACCTCAATGAGAAGGATATTACTTTCCGCCATATCAATACGCGGACTATCAATCAAGATATGGTGCGAGTTCTTTTGCAGGATCATACCGGTATGATATGGGCTGGAACCAACGAAGGCGTTAATGTCTTTGATCCCAATGAATTGGTGCATGATAATACAAAATATATCAATTTTCATTTTGATGTTAACAACGACCGTTCCCTCAATAATAATGAAGTAAAAGCTATTTTTGAAGACAGTAAAGGGCGTATATGGTTAGGAACGACAGGCGGCGGGCTCAATTTATTAGTCAAGGAGAATCCGCTTAAAAATTCGTGGTTCAAGCATTATACTGCTAAAGAGGGGCTTTCCAACGAAGTGATTCAAAGTATTACGGAAGATAATCAAGGTTTTATTTGGGTAAGCACCGAAGGCGGTAGCGGCATTTCGAAATTAGACCCTGAAAACGGTCGTTTCGAAAATTTCAGTCTGTCTAATCTTAAACGGGGTTTGTTTAACGAAGGCGCCCGGTGGAAAATGAAAAACGGCGATTTGATGTTTGGCAGTTATTTCGGCGCCTTTATTTTCAATCCTTCTCAAATCAAGTCGGATACTTATTCACCGCCGGTAGTGATTACCGGAATGAAAATAAATGGAGTGGACGTGCATCCGGAACAATCCAATTCGCCGCTTTCCGAAAGTATCTCACTGACTAAGAAGATCAAACTGAATTACAACCAAAATTCGTTTAACATTGAGTTTGCCATGCTCAATTTTTATTCTCCCGCTTTCAACCAATACGCTTATTATTTAGATGGTTATGAAAAAACTTGGAATCCGGTTACACGACACAATATCGCCGCTTATCGCAACGTTCCTCCGGGAACCTATTCGTTTAAAGTAAAAGGAAGTAACAGTTTCGGCGTATGGACAGAAAATGAAACGGCGCTGAAAATCATCATTGTACCTCCGTATTGGGAATCAGGTTGGGCTTACCTGCTCTATTTTATCATAGCTATTATCGGCGGCTTTTTCATTTTCCGGCTTATCCGGCAAATCAACCGGCTGCATACGACGGTGGAAGTAGAACGGCAATTGACCGAGTATAAGCTCCGGTTTTTTACGAATATCTCGCACGAGTTCCGGACGCCGCTGACCATTATCCGCGGTTCGATTGAGAATTTATCGGCAATGGAAAATCTGCCGCCGCCGGTTGTCAAACAAATCAATCAGATGTCGAAAAGCGCTTCACGCCTGCTCCGTTTGATAGACCAGTTGCTGGAATTTAGAAAATTACAGAACAAAGGATTGGAATTACAAGTGTCGCATACGGAAGCAGTAAGTTTCTTTTCCGATATTTACCAGACTTTTCAGGAAATGGCTGAGAAAAAGAAAATTGAGTTTTTGTTTGAAACCAATCTGCCGCAGAAAGAAATGCTGTTAGACAGGAATAAATGGGACAAAATCGCATACAACTTATTGTCGAATGCAATGAAATATACGCCTGATAATGGGATAATTATGATGCGTCTGCTTTTTTCGGAAGCTGATGATCAATTTGTTTTTAGCGTAGCAGATAATGGTCGGGGCGTACCAAAAGACAAGCAAAGTTCGCTGTTTGTCCGTTTTGCTAAAATCAATCCATCGTTGGGAGGAACGGGAGTCGGTTTGCATCTTACGGCTGAATTAGCGGCAACGCATAAGGGAAAAATTGAATATTCCGATTCGGAATTGGGCGGCGCTTGCTTTACCGTTACCATACCCATGTCGGATAAAAATTATAAAAATGAAGATATGGACGAATCTCAACCGTCAACAAAATTTACCGTTGCCGGTTCGACTGCCAATGAAATATCTCCGGCGAATTTATATGAAGAGTCGCTTCCGCTTCCGGATAAACAATATAAAAAGTATAAACTGTTGATTATTGAAGATGATTATGAAGTTCGCGAATTTATATCCAACCAGTTAAACGATTATTTTTCGGTATTTACGGCTAAAGACGGTACGGAAGGATTGGAAAAAGCGATGCAGGAACAACCCAATCTAATCGTATGTGATGTAATGATGCCTGATATCAACGGTTTTGAAGTAACCCGCCGGTTAAAAGAAGATTTTCTCACCAGCCACATTCCAATCATACTTTTGACTGCCCATTCGTCGGAAAATCACCAGTTGGAAGGTATTCAAGCCGGAGCTGACGCTTACATTACCAAACCGTTCAGCGTTAAATTCCTGATTATACGTATCGAAAAACTTATCGAACAACGGGAAAAGTTGCAGCAAAAATTCGCACAGGAGCCCGGAATGAACGTTTTACCGATTCATGTTACGGATAAAGACAAAGAGTTCATCGACAAAATCCACGACCTGATAGAAAAGAATATGGAAAATGTTGATTTCTCGGTAGATACTTTTGCTCAAACAGTCGGTATGGGACGCACTAATTTTTATAAAAAGATAAAAGGGATTACCGGACATTCACCTAATGAATATCTCCGCATCATCCGGATGAAGAAAGCCGCCGAATTATTGGCGACAACGAACCTCAACGTATCGGAAGTTTCCTATAAAGTCGGCATCAACGACCCGTTCTATTTTAGCAAATGTTTTAAAGCGCAATTTGGAAAATCGCCTTCGCAGTTTCAGAAAGGATAAAACATTTTGTAAATAAGTTAAAACCCTTACTTTCCACTCGCCTTTACATTCAATTCTTTGAGCGGCAAATTTGGATAAAGTACATTATGTACCTTTTCTACCACAACGGTTTTCGGTATGTCAAAAGATGTCTTTTGCCGTATGTCGTTCGACGATGCGCCGATACGGATTTCATACGTTCCTTTGTCGGTTACCCAACTGCTGAGGTCGGTGCGGAAAGATGCCAAATCGCTATTGCTAAGTTTAAAGGAGACCGTTTCGCTTTCACCGGGTTTCAGCAATCCTGTTTTAGCAAAGGCTTTCAGTTCCTGAACCGGCTTTCCTGTTTCCGCAGCCGGAGCATTTACGTAAAGCTGCACAATTTCTTTGCCGGCGACTTTGCCCGTATTCTTCACTTTCACGGAAACACCGATATCGTTATTGACATTATTGTTGTTCAACGAAATACCGGAATACTGGAACTGCGTATATGAAAGTCCGTATCCAAACGCGTAAGCAACGGGAACGTTGAATGTGCTGTAATACCGGTAGCCAACGTAAATTCCTTCATTGTAAAAAGCATTGACGGGATTGTCTTTCGGTTCGCCGGGAAAAGTGGACGACGACGGCGCATCTTCGTATTTCATGGGAAAACTTTCCGCCAATTTTCCTGAAGGATTTATTTTGCCTTTCAGTATATCCACCAACGCATTAGCGCCTTCCTGACCTGATTGCCATGCCAGAATTACGGCGTCAACATCATCTCTCCAGTCAGCTACGGAAACGGGACTTCCGATATTCAGCACGACTACTACCTTTTTGTTAGCGGCATGATATGCAGAAGAGACGCTTTTGATAAGGTCTTTTTCCGTTTCACTCAACAAAAAATTACCTGCTGTGCGGTCGCTGCCTTCGCCGGCATTGCGTCCGATAGTGATAACGGCAATATCGGAATTTTTAACCTGATCGCTAATTTGATTTTGACTGACAGGCAGTTCCGAATGAAAATCCACCACCCATTTTTTATCTCTCGGTTTTGCTCCGGCAACGAGCGAATCAATAAAGTTTTTATAAAAATCAGACAAAGGTTGTAGCAACTTATATCCGCCGCTCACAAGCGCATCGTTGATAGAAGCCTCAGCGGCAGGATTGTAATTAACCTCTCCGCTCCCCGTTCCACCGGCAATAAAGTGATAGGATGTTTTTCCGAAAAGAGCCACCCGTTTCACATTAGAGGCAAAGGGTAATGCGTTCTTATCGTTCTTCAACAACACCATTGTTTCGCCTGCCGCATCGTGCGCTACCTGTGCATGCGCTTTCAAATCAGGCGTATATGTGGGCGTATAGCCTCTAAAACGAGGAGTTTTCATAATAAATGCCAATGCGCGAGATACATTTTGATCCAATACGCTTTCATTGAGTAATTTATTATTAACGGCATCAATCAGTTCCTGACGTTGTCCGTTGCCGGGCATCAGCATATCGTTTCCTGCATTCATCTGTGCAACAGCATCTTTTCCTCCTCCCCAATCCGTCATCACCATTCCTTGAAAACCCCACTCGTCACGCAAAATGGAAGTAAGCAAATCGCGGTTTTCGGAGGTGTAAAAACCATTGATGCGGTTGTATGAAGTCATCACAGTCCACGGTTGCGATTCTTTCACAGCTATTTCGAAACCGCGCAGATAAATTTCGCGCAAAGCCCGCTGGCTAATCACTTCGTTAATTGAAGTACGGTTGGTTTCGATATTGTTTGCCACAAAATGCTTCAGCGACGTGCCGACGCCGTTAGATTGAATACCGCGAATCATTGCCGCAGCCATCTTCCCGACCACCAGCGGGTCTTCGGAATAATATTCAAAATTGCGTCCGCCCAACGGATTGCGCTGAATGTTGATAGCAGGCGCCAACAGCACATCGGAGCCGTATTCCAGCACCTCGTTGCCCATTGCCTTGCCGACTTCCTCTACCAAAGCCGTATTCCACGTTGCCGCCAGCGAAGTCGCCGTAGGGAAAGCAGTACAATAAAACGGATGCGAAGCAAGACTTTGTTCCACTTTGATGCGCAAACCGGCAGGACCATCGGTCAAAACTGCCGACGTAATTCCAAAGCGGGGAATAGGATATGTCAAACCGGCAGCATCGCCGAGCATCACAGATTTCTGTCCCGTTGGAGGAGTCTTCCATGCGTCGTCGCCCATACCAACTAACAAATAGACTTTTTCCTGTAATGTCATTGCCGAGATGACATCATCAATTTTATCAGTTCCCAATTGGGGAATCTTTTCGTTTTGTGAAAAAGCCGAAAAAGCCAATAACAAGCTAACTAATAATAAATTAATTTGTTTCATACAATTATTTTTTTAGATTTATTCAAGATTCAAAAATAAAATTCTACTAAAAATGAATTAAGGCAGTAAAAGTACATATATTTTTTATAAAAAAAGTAAAAAAACAAGGTGAAATTGTAAATATGTGCACGCTACGCATGCAAGGATTTTCTCAAAATAATATTCCATCCTATTTCATTTTTTTCTGAAAAACCGTTATCTTTGTCGCGAAAAGAAAAAATAATCCAAAAACGCAAATAATATGAATAAAAATTTCTTATGGATAGTAATTTCCATATTTTGCTTTCAATATGCAGAAAGTCAAAAACCTGTTTACGACTATCCTTTTCAAAATCCGGCATTGTTGGTCGAACAGCGGGCTGCCGATTTGGTTTCACGTCTCACGTTGGACGAAAAAATCGCTCAGATGTTAAACAGTACGCCGGCTATCGAACGGTTCAAAATTCCTCCCTACGACTGGTGGAACGAGTGTTTACACGGAGTAGCCCGCACGGAGTACAAAGTGACCGTTTATCCTCAAGCGATCGCTATGGCTGCCGGCTGGGATGCGAACGCTATCCGGCAAATGGGAGATTACACTTCCGACGAAGGACGCGCCATTTACAACCTCTCGCAAGCAAAAGGCGATTACCGGATTTATCACGGTTTGACTTATTGGACGCCTAATATCAATATTTTTCGCGATCCGCGCTGGGGACGCGGTCAGGAAACATACGGTGAAGATCCTTTTTTGACTTCAATGATGGGAAAAAATTTTGTCGAAGGACTGCAAGGAACCGACAAAACCTACCTGAAAGCAGCCGGATGCGCCAAGCATTATGCCGTCCACAGCGGACCGGAACCCCTCAGACATAAATTCGATGTTTCCGTCAGCAATTACGATTTGTGGGATACTTATCTTCCGGCATTTAAACAATTGGTAGATAGCAAAGTCGCCGGAGTGATGTGCGCCTATAACGCATTTGAAGGACAACCCTGTTGCGGAAACGATAAATTAATGATCGACATTTTGCGTAAAGATTGGGGATTTCAAGGTTATGTTACTTCCGATTGCGGAGCGATTGAAAATTTCTATAGGACGCACAAAACCCATCCGGATGCTCCGGCAGCCTCCGCCGACGCCGTATTCCACGGTACGGACGTAGATTGCGGAAGAGAAGCGTATCTGGGTTTAAAACAAGCGGTTGAAGATGGACTTATTCCTGAAAATCAGATTGATGTTTCTCTCCGGAGATTGTTTGAAATCCGCTTCCGGCTGGGAATGTTCGATCCGGCTGATATAGTGCCTTATTCCAAAATTGACTCGACAACGCTGGAAGCTAAAACGCATAAAGACTTGGCTTTGAAAATGTCGCGTCAAGCCATTGTGTTGCTTAAAAACGACGGTACGTTGCCGGTTAAAAAAGAAACTTTAAAGAAGATTGCCGTACTCGGTCCGAATATCAATAATCCGGAAGTGCAGTTAGGTAACTACAACGGTTTTCCATCCCGTATTATTACTCCGCTCGACGGATTGAAAGACGAATTGGGTAAGCAGGTGCAAATCTATGCCGATACGGTTATCGGTTATTATGGAGAGACGCCTTCTTCGTTCGATGCAACTTTAAAAAAGATTAAGGACGTTGACTTAATCATTTATGTTGGAGGTATATCGCCCCGGATTGAAGGAGAAGAAATGCGGGTAAAAGCGCCCGGATTCTTAGGCGGAGACCGCACGTCGATTCTATTGCCTCAAATTCAGACCGATTTGCTGAAGGCATTGAAATCGACCGGAAAACCTGTAATTTTTGTGATGATGACCGGTAGCGCCATAGCTGTTCCTTGGGAAGCGCAAAACATCAACGCCATCGTTAATTCGTGGTATGACGGGGAATTTGCAGGGAAAGCCATTGCTGATGTCATTTTCGGAAATTACAATCCTTCCGGGCATTTGCCGGTAACTTTTTATGCAAGCGATTCGGATTTGCCGAATTTCGACGACTACCATATCACAAACCGGACTTACAAATATTTCACCGGTAAAGCCCTGTATCCTTTCGGTTATGGTTTAAGTTACACTCAATTTGCTTATAGTTGGGGCGTTCAGCCTAAAAATGAATACACGGCAGACGAAACAATCGAATGCAGCTTGAAAGTGAAAAATACGGGAACAAGGGATGGCGACGAAGTAGCGCAAGTATATATCAAATATCCGCAAACCGGAACGGTTTTGCCTTTGAAAGAATTACGTTATTTTGAAAGGAAAACGATTGCCAAAGGCGCCAGCGAAGAAATTAAAGTTTCAATTCCAATCGCTCAATTTGCCAAATGGAATGAGTCGGCAGGAGATTTACGAATTCCCCATGGCGTTTATTCTATTTTCGCAGGAAGTAATTCGGAAAATGAAGCGGTTCAGTCAACATTTGAAATAAAATAAATTCAGAAAATAAGAATAAAAAACAGGTATAACAAATTTTTCAGAGATGAGTGAAACAGGGCAATATATGGCGTATTTCGTTTTTATAAATGAAAATAATCATATTTCTAAAGTATTATAAAGGTAAAAATTAAAGTCCTCAAATTTTGAAAAATTTTGTTATTTATTTTGTCAAAATATAATAAATATTTCTGAGTATTGACAGACATTTTTCAAAAATTTTTAAGACCTTTGTAGTGCGTATAAATTTCATAAGTCTGATGATGGCGGAACGTTTCGTTGGTATAACGAGGGTTCCGTCTTTTTTTAATAAGATTCCTTCTCATTCGGATAATCGCCGCTCTTCACATCCATAGCATAATGCTCTACCGCTTCTTTAATGACGTCGTATAATGCGGCATAGCGACGAAGAAATTTAGGGGAAAATTCCTTGTTGATTCCAAGCATGTCCTGAACAACCAGCACCTGACCATCGACATAAGGTCCGGCGCCAATTCCTATTATCGGTATTGTTAATTCACCGGCGACTTTCCGGCTTAATTCAGCAGGAATTTTTTCCAGAACAATAGCGAAACAGCCT
>Ga0123354_10014099_pt1 | contig 12435 bp, 7 predicted proteins | sample TergutLab28metaG_2_FD_97872 | JGI IMG/M metagenome (GOLD analysis project Ga0123354, IMG submission 97872) | Labiotermes labralis P4 segment gut microbial communities from Petit-Saut dam, French Guiana - Lab288 P4 | ecosystem: Host-associated > Arthropoda: Insects > Digestive system > Gut ... | reverse complement strand
TATTATTTTATTGTACTTCTTATAGGCTCAACATGTTTCGGGCACTACTATGCCCATCATCAGGAGCTCGCGACTATGATGTTGATTACCACATTGGTCTTTTCGTTCTTGGTTTGCTGTATGTTGGAGGTTAGGTGCGGTTAGGCTGGAGTAGTGTCTGGGCTGCCTATAAGAAGTACAATAAAATAGTAAGTGGCATCTAGTTGGTTTTTATTCTTCACTTATACAAATCTGTGTCAACATCGGTATGAAATTCTTCGTTATTTAACGTAGCTGTTACATTCCTGTAATGTAGCACGAGAGACCTAAGCAATATTCACTGTTCATCTTGGGCTCCGAGTTGCAGCAACGTGGGTCCCTTTGTGTCCACATTCCTCTTTCACTCTACTAAAAACAAAAGAAAGAGAATTGTCAACTCTTCCGCGTTCCACGCACACTTCCTTATAATAAATACATTTATTTTACCTACAAGCCGTCAGATAATGGTAAGAGCTTGGATGATGGAGCTAAAATCCGACTCGTGGCTAAAATTTGAATATAAGTGATGACTCCTTTAAGAATTTAATTCATTGTTGTATTGCAGCCTTGTCTTTCATGAAATCAGTAAGGTCCTGTTTGTATGCTTCAGGCCATTAAGATGGTATAGGGACGCGTAAGTAAGTCCGTCTCAGTTTCCATTTCGTCGCTAGATGCGGGTGAGTTTTTCTGACTTAAGGTACCTTAAGAAAAGGAGAAAAATCATCCGGCACGCATCGTAAAATTTTTCGTGGGCCCTTCAATTGGTCTGCAGATTGTGACAATAATAATTTTATTGCAACAGGGAACTTACACGGTTATCTTTGCAACCCTGCATTCTACGTCAAATTATCTACCTATAAGGGCACAGAGAGTTGCTTAAAAATTATTGGAACAAAACGAAATACCTAATCCACAACGGACGTCACCAATACTACCCTGAGCCAAACGAATCCCGTTAACACCCTCACGCCCTATTTAATTTAAGATGACATACAATATTATTCTCCGCCAAGGCTTCCAGCTGACCACATATCTTCAGGTATTTTTACGACTAAAAATTACTATAAACGTGCAATGGGCTACCGAAACCCCGTACTAGAACCCCAAAAAACAGACAAACCGCCAATTCAGATGCCAGTTAATGCCACAGCGGGAATGGCTACGTGCTTGAGCCTTGTTGTGGCGGTATGTAGGGTAAAGTGGTGTCACAGCTCGGGTCAATAGGCTGTCCAACCCTTACTGAATTACTTAGCAAATTCTAAAGTGACACAGCTTAAAGTCGATTGATGGCCACGGAGCTGTTATTTCTCTGAGTACTTAAAGTTAGTGGTAAAGCAGCCAGATAAGTCGTTTTTACTTTTCTGCGACACGACAGTCAAAGGGTTTCAAACCACACAGATTGTTTTAGTGTAACAGCATTGGAAATATTAAAAGGAGTAGTTATCAGACATCAGAGATGTATTGTATTGTAGATACTGCGAATAATAAGAAACTTCTGCCAGCCATATTATTAAGCTGTCCTGTCACAAAGGGATACAAAGAATTAACCACTTAATCGACAGAGTCTGAAAAAAAGAAGCGCGGAGAAACAACTCTCTCTTTCTCTCTCTCTCTGTCTTCGTCTCTTTTCGCGAGGGCGAGAAAAGATAGGAAGCCTCGTGTGGGATTGTGATAGGGTTTTCGGAGGGTAGTTCGTCCCCTTGCTTAGTGACAAGGATTTCGCAGCCCAGGTGTCTCGACGTCTTTTATCATCAGACTGCTCCTTTTTCCACCGTAAAATCCCTTACTTTTATAACCTAAAACTGTACATGCAGGCCTATATGTCGCTGCTCTGTGATGTATCCATCAAAAGAAAAAGAGCGGTGTTACATGCAAGCGTATTGTCACTAGTCAAATATAATGAGACTGCAGTACGTCATTTTATCAAGGCTGTCCACATCATTCTTCAGATAAAGTAATATTTCCTTTAATATTTTTTTCTTCCTCGCAACATCTTGCCTTATTTTCTCTCACGCAACGAGCCGCCACTGCTACACGACACAAGGATTTAAATATGAAGGCTTAAGCCTCCTATATCACGCATCATGCAGCATCGCATCTTCTGCAACAATTCAAAACGACTGAGATAACAAGAGAAAAAAAATGAAGACCGTAACAACAAGCACATAGCAATTTATAGGGCTCTAAAAGGAAAAGGGCGCTCTCAGATTTTGTGCATCTCTAACCGTACCAAACATGGTTAATAAATCATTCACCAAACAATCGTCTATGTACCAGGAAGTTGTGTGTTTTTAAACAGAAATGAATCCATGGCTTTCTCTTAGCTCTGAGTTCGGAGATAGGAGAGCAGGATTTAAATGCTGGTAGAGAAGAGAAACCCATTCCTGTTGCCAATCATTTTATCTCAGGAAGTCTTGTAAAATAAACTGTTACGAACGTGATGTTGGAGAGATACACATATGTTGTTAGTAGGACATAATTATGATACTCTAGGAGCGGATCATGTTGAGCTGATTGTGGTCCATCCGACTTCCAAAATGGAGTCATCACTCTCATCGCAATATTAAGTTCATCAAAACAAACTCACTTGACTCGGATGGTGCGGCCTATCAGAGTGGTCAAGAACTCGACTCATAATCTGGAGGCACCCTGCTTAAATCTCGGCTGGAGTACCTTCGATCATATTTAAGATCTGCCACGAGTTTTTGAGCCACTTAATATAAATACCTGTATTTCCCCTCCCCACGTGGCGCTTCGACCCGATTCCGGGTCATAGGCTCCCCTTGAGGGGCTTCACGATCACACTCATAGGACACACCCCACTCGGTAGAACCCCTCTGGACGAGTGATTAGAAGTGCCCGTACAGTACCTCAAAACAGGCTACGACCTTTTCTATCCCTGCTCGCGACATTTAACAGTATGTAATAATCAGTGATTACACGTTAAACAGTTTCTACAGTTGATTCGCAAACGTTCTAGAGAAATCATCTCGAGAAGGCATTTTCCCAGAATACTGCCTGTAATATCAACTATTCTAAACTGTCCAGAAAAACAGACGAACATATCATATACCATTTTGTGTACTTTTCCTTAAAAACGCCTAAAAGAAGACTCAAAGCAGTTTAGTACAAACTGCAGGGTCTACACGAAACAACTGTTAGAGACACCTTGGAGACAGTTCCCCACCCTCGTCACTTAATGTCAAGAACCTTGATTCATAAGCCCACGCGGGGATTCTTAAAGCTGATGCACCATGGGAAAAAAACACTGTGACACTTTGCATCACCAACTTTCTCATAACCGAAAGCAGGCTGTAAGTAATGACGAAAATTTATCCGACAACATTCCATAAAGTTCATTCGCAAGTGGTAACCTGCAATGTGATTTATGGGATACTGCAACTCTGAGATTACATGAACACGAAACGTCTGCAATGCAGTTATGCATCTCAGCTTGTGCATCTGTCATTTAATTTTTTTTCTTGTTTTGTACAGTACGTGCACATGCATTTGATAAATATACGTCTGGGTTTTGAAAGGACGCAGACGTCATGGATGTTAACATTTATTAATGACACTTCTGTTAAATATACAAAATAAAAATAAAGAAATACTCCACGAGGAATTCTTTACGAAATAAAATAACGCCTAAGAAGAGACCAAGTCTGTCCGTTTGTGACCTATAGCGTGATTGTGAACTCCACACAAAAAGCTACGTAGTTGTGTCCCTTTAAAAATACACCATACACTCGTGGTTACAACTGTTACAAAATTTTAATGTCCACACTACCATTAAGTGCCATACTTGAACACATGCTCCAGCATTGTGTTCACACACGTTTGCAATCTGGAACTCACAGACGCAACACTTTTCCTTAAAAAGTTATGAGGTACACAGGCAAAGTATCTCGAATTTTACGTTCTAATTTATCAAGTGTTACTTTCATTTTTTATCACCGTGCAATATTGTCAATTTTAAAACTATAGTGCTGGGCAGGGCAGCACAGGGCAGACAACGACTAGATCAACCCAGCACAACATAACGTACACTATCACTTCATGCTGCCACAACACTGTTCACATCACATCGTAAATAAGAAGAACCCAATAACTTCATATATAGGCACTCCAACTCCCTGATGATGATCCATTGGGATCGAAACATGTAGGAGGTAATAATGATTTTTAATGTGTTTTAAAGTGTGATTTTACGAAGTGAAATACATTGTGTGCAACTAGTTGGTTTATTATAGTTTTAAAATTATCAAGTGCTCTTGGATTTGATCGGCTGACTACTTGATTGGCCCAAACCGACAAGAAGAAAAGACATAAAATAAAATCCAGACGTCGCGGTGGCAATTCTTTTTTCCTCCACGCCCAATCGACAGATCAGGAAGACTGATTTCAAGGCCATACATGAACAGGAAGCTCAAAATGTGGTGATGCCCCACCTTGCGTGAAGTGCAGTTCCTTATAACTCTATCGACGAGAAACTCTACGTCCAGCACGTGCATTACGACTGCCACGTACAGTACTATCAGCTACTAAACCGTTCTCCGGGTTTTCAAGGAATTTGGCCTAGGAGTACTTAGCATAAATTTGCTGAGAAAGCACGTCTTTCGTGAAATTTAAACTCAACGAGTCGTAATTTACTCACACTTCAAAAACATTGTTTTGAATACGAATATAAATTCCAAAGTAATCCATTTTCTATAAAACATATTTCTTCCAAAAAACGGTGGAAGTCTACACAACAAAACACGTAAGTTTGTAGGTGCCTAAATAAAAGAAAAAATATTATGTGGAATATAATTTGACATTTTAAATACTAATGAAATTGGGGCCGCGGTGGCACAGTGGCTAAGGTGCTGTGCTACAAATCGAAAGGTCGCTGGTTCGATCCCAGCTGGTGTCACTGGAATTTTTCATTGATGTAAAATCCTTCCGATCGCGCTATGGCCCTGCGGTCGACTCAGCCTCTAACAGAAATGAGTACCAGAAGCATTTTCTGGGTGTAAAGGCGGCCGGTGCGTAAGTTTGAGCCGTTGTCATGAAATCTGGGAACGTTAACTTCCTGGAACTCTCTGGGTCACTCCAGGCCTCTAACGGGACTGCTTTACCTTTACGTTTAAATACCAATGAAATAAGAGGGAAACAACTTTTGATATTATCAGTGTTTGAATTATCCTCTAAACAGCAGATTAATTTCTGCAATAAATGATCGTCCAGGTAATTGGCATGTGAAACATCAAAGAACGTATATTTAACAGGAGGTGCAAAATTTACACTGTTGTAAAACACACAATAAACGTGCCAACGTAAAGGTCAATATTTAAAAAAAAAACTGTTGGCTTACTTAATCAGCTCGTTTCCGTTTTGAGGTAACAGAATCTAACAGACTAAACAGAACTTTCTCCCCAGGACCACTGACGTTATGTCAAAGTTCTCCTGTCAGATTTACGTTTAAGACGTTATAAAATCATCTGTTTATGGACTATTACATTCTCTTCAACCTTAACCAGCGGATCAGACCAAGTTATTACTCGTACGTTCGTATGAAACCTGGAGTTGACACCAAAACAATTTATTTCCAGCCGAACAAAATTTCAGAATAATTTCACGCTTCCGCCGCGTGTAGATGAGATCTGCCTTCTTCTGGGTAATTACACAACCTACAGTGGCAATTCTTTACCGACGTTTCGGGACTTTTTAACAAAGGTTAAAAAATCTAAGAAGGGTGGGATGGATAGGTTGCCTGGACGTGTCGGTAAAGAATAATCTCTATACTCTCCGTAATTTCCTTGAAGAACGCAAATCTAAAAATTGCAGCACTTCCTAAACAACAGGTTCGATCCAAAACTTATTCGATGGCTTATTATTTCTAATGACGCTTAACATTCAAATGCAGTTTTGAGGCCTGTTTTACCGTACCTTAACGCATCTGTAGTTTCCCACTGTGAACATCACAGAAAACAACAGGTTACGCAATTTACAAGCACTATTTTCAGTATATAGAGTAAACTTTAACTTTTTGGTGAACTATCTTCATGTTTGCACCGTGCATCAATGACAATTAAACACTTTATTATCTAACTAATGCACAATATATAATTTGTAGATACAATTAAAATTATAAAATATTTAAAAGGGCTCCAAAATGTTTCGGATCACAGAGGATCCATCATCAGGGAGCCTTGTACTGCGCTTGACTAAAAAATACAAGAATGATTCTATCGTGTCCGTTGACATGGACAAGGTCGGTGTTATGGCAGCATATTCTGACCCGTTGTGCGTGTGTGTAGTTCACTGTATATGAAGGCATAGGAAAAGGAAAGGCCTTCCTATACAGTGAACTACACACAAACACAACGGGTCAGAATATTCTGCCATAACACCGACCTTGTCCATGTCAACGGACACGATAGAATAATTCTCGTAATTTTTAACCAAGCACTGTACAAGGCTCCCTGATGATGGATCCTCTGTGATCCGAAACATGTTGGAGCACTTTTAAATATTTTATACTTATAATTGTATCTACAAATTATATATTGTGTATTAGTTGGACAATAAATTGTTTAATTTTTTTGGTGAACATTATTTTTATTTACTATAGGTCTATACTAAAATATTCATTGGGAAAGAATATGTACCTGAATAACGAGTAATTTTACTTAAATATATCTAAGCAACGGTATAGCCTCCTACGACTTCAACAGCCGTGGCCACCTAATCACTATATTTATTAGCGTTTGAAATACACGAGAGTTTCTACGGCCAAAAACAAAGTTTTCTGCCGTAGAAACATTCTACCGAGACCCATTCCCCCTATATCGGTGACCCTATATAATAGGAAATGAGAGGTATTTCATATAGGGAAGTTTGACATCCATAAACATCTAGTAGCAAGGTCTTCCTTCATGATTATTTCCTTGTTGTTATACATTAAGAGCGTCCGTTTTAAGCAGTCCCGTTACAGGCCTGGAGTGGTCCATTGGGTTTCAGGAAGTTAAGGTTCCCAAATTTCATGACAACGGGACAGGATGGTGGTAAGGTTCTCAGTCTTACGCACCGGCCGCCTTTACCCCCAGGAAATGCTCCTGGTACTCATTTCTGTTAGAGGCTGAGTCGACTCCAGGGCCGTAGTGCGATCAGAAGGATTTATGTCAATGAAAAATTCCACTGACACTAGCTGGGATCGAACCAGCGCGGCACAGCTACCGCGGTCCCCCCGTGTTTACGAACTGTTTCAAAAGCAGTATATGATCAAGAAGACTATTGAAATTACAGTTTTTCCGTGATATCGTGGTGAGGCGAAGTGTCTTTTTTTTGGGGGGCTAGAGACTGACTAAATTCGATTCTATGAAACACACATTTGGAAAGGCAGCTAGGGAAGCAAAACCGACTAATTGTTTGTAATTATAACTGAATTAAGATAAAAACTTCTAAATAATTGATAGCCTTTGGGGGTTGAAAATAAATGAAGACGTCGATGCTACTGCATTCATAAAGTTTCAGCTACGTACATATAACGCCCCCGAAGGGGAACAGTTCGGTAAGTTAAATATAAATTATTCACTATAATCCTTGGAATATTATCAATTTATCTCTTCCAATAAACAATATCAGGTTCAAGTGCTCACACTACAAATGAAATTTCAGAAAAACTAAAAGATTATAACTTACTCCAATTCAAAGGCAGTTCATCCCATCCATCTTCCTGGCGCTGTTAAGTTTTATATCAACCTGAAATACAATATCCGTAGCATTAATGGAGATTCAACCGGAGAAAATTGTTACACAAAAAACATCCATTATCCACAGAATTTTCTCTTGGTTGTAACGAAGGAAATGTTCAATTCTTTCCAAGCATGTTGATTTGCTTCAAGCAGTCACCACTTGTGTAACTTGGGGAATGCAGTAAATACAAGTAGGTAACGATTTCCATTGAACTGGCAACTTGAATAACGAAAAAAGACAGAAATGAATGCGGACCGGTAGGCATAATGGCCAGAAAACTAGGCTAATGATGGTGAAACTACAATAACACGGCGCTGAAGTGACAGAACACGTATGTGAAATGAGCACTCGTATGGAATGACTGCTGAAGGATTGTTGCTGTTGAACTGATTGATGAAGGATTGTTGATGTTCACTGATTTGTGTAGGACTGTTGATGTTGGATTGAATGCTGTAGGAGTATTTCTGTTGGACTGATTGCAGGAGGACTGTTGCTCCTGGACAGAAAGTTGGAGGACTCTTGTTGTTGGACTGATTGTACGAGGTCTGTTGCTGTTGAACTGATAGCTGGAGGACTGTTTCTGACTGAATGCATGCTAGAAGAATGCTCTTTATAAAATGATTGATGGAGGAGTATTGCTGTTGGACCAATTGCTCGAGGACATTTCTCTAAAGACAAGGAAGAGCTGGACACTCCATTTTGCGGTTAAGTCCATGCATGTGCGTAGCTGAACTACTGCCTTCACAACGTGATGTGCCAACAGAAGGTGACTGAATTAATAAACTGCGCTGATATCATCACCGGTATGTAGAACTGCACTAGACTGAGGTATGAAGGGTGAATGAAACAGATGCCTGCGTTACCATTTGGATTTATCGGGCCATATTTGCTTCGTTCAGGTTTTTTTTCGTTAGGGGATAGTTTAGGGCTATGGGTGTTTGGATCCAAACCAAACACGTGTTTGAAAAGTTATTTGATTCTCTAGAAGATAAAAGAATCTCGTAGTAATTAATTACACTTATTGAGTCTACCCAGTAGCGGGAACTGAAAATGGAATTTATTAATTGAGTTGGTGGGAGGCATATTGAGGGGTTGGAACTGCCGAACGGTAAGAAACCGGAATGTGTGGTCAGGCAGGACAGAACCACCAACAACGCGAAACATGAGGGAAGAGGGTTCTAGGGTCCTAGGTGTGTGGATGGTTAGAGAATACCACCCCTCCGACAGCTGAGGGGCAGCCTGGCCCAACGAAAGAAAATTCACGCCCCTGACATACTTCGTTAGTAACACGACTACTGCAAACTGCAGACCTACATCAACTGCCGAAGTTTAGAACACGTGGAGCTGTAAATGGTTTGTTCATGGTGTGTGCACAAGCAACACGTCACCATTCTTAGCACTAAATCCGCGGGAACAGAGGTTAGCTATTTGAAGTTCTCCGATTTATGAAATTAAGAATTTCGCACAAGATCACCCGAACCAGTGTCACTTGAAAATATCAAAAACTTCGAAGATGTATTTAATATAAATTTGTGATTCGGACTGAGGAAGAAGACAGTTTTGGAAAATAAAGAATGAAGTGCTGAGGAAATCAAAGGGAAAAAAGTATAGCAACAAAAATATTTATTCACAACAGGCGGTTCTGCAAAGCATGTTTTAAGTTAAAGCTACGTTTGAATTCCGTTATCTACAACAGTACCTATAAATACGTACACAGAGTACCAAGTATTCACTTTATTATCAACAAAAATATTTGTGTGGCCTTGTTCGATGTAACCAACGTATAATAAATGATGTTCAAAATGATTTATAATGCCTCGTTTTCTTGCATAGCTAGGGTAAAACTGAAATGTCACCTTTCGATCTATGTACTTTAAACATCAAATATATAATTACTTTAACTTTACCTGTCATGAGAGGTAAATTTAAGAGCAGACGAATATGACAAACTCAATGTGCTCACGAAATTAAACAAAACACACCAAAAAAAACCCCTTCTGTTTAAATTGGTGGAGGTGATACACGATTGGAGATCATGTTTGAAAAATCAAGACTATTATTTTTATATAGTTCGCAAAATTGCGAATAGCGACTATTAGCTTTGTCATGTCTGTCTGTCCGTCTGTCAGTCAGCATGGAACAACTCCGCTTCCACTGGGAGGATTTTCATTAAATTTGATATTTTATTGTTTTTCGAAAATATGTTGATAAAATTCAAGTTCCGTTAAAATAAAACGAGAATAATGGGTACTTTGCATGTTTGACAATTTTATGTTACTCATACCGTGCATATTCTCAAAATCAGTATATTATCCGAGAAATGCACTTTGTCTTAAAACACGTAGAAGTTTAATGTAAACAACCAACTAGATGCAACAATAACAATTTATTAATAATTTCAATCAGTTCAACATGTTTCGGGCGATAATTTCGCCCACCCTCAGGAGCATTAGACTGTGTTTACAGCTTGTGGTATAAAGCACCGGCAATGCTGACAGCAGGCAGCATCGCCGGTGCTTTATACCACAAGCTGTAAACACAGTCTAATGCTCCTGAGGATGGGCGAAATTATCGGCCGAAACATGTTGAACTGATTGAAATTATTAATAAATTGTTATTGTTGCATCTATTTATTTGTTTAAATTATTGTACCAATGATGCACGGTCACACAAATATGAAATGTAGAAGTTTTTGTATCACAAAGTGCTTTTGTTGGATAATAAACTGTTTGATAATATCTCGCTCAATTATTATTATTATTATTATTATTATTATTATTAGAGTAAGACATTTCCTGGCGAAAGTTATAGAGAAAATCAAAACACGCATTTTATGTTCGGCAACTTTCTCCGAAAGTCGTACCATTTAAGAAATAACGTGGAAGAATACGGTACAGCCAGACGGGCCAAGATGACATTACAGTATGGTGCATGTGCATTGCATGCTGGGTAACTGAGGATACAGACACACGCAATATGTAATACTGCTTGCCGGTAACAAATGTTACGAGAATGTGCCTCACTATTACCTTTACACGTACACTGCCTGTCTTGTTTATAAATCAAATAAAGTTTTGCGTAAAGTCGATTAAGATAAATGAGACACTCTGCTGGCTTATCGCCTAAAATTAAGAGTTTCGTCTGTAAGGAGAATCATTTAAAAACCACCTGCTGTTCAATAAATCCGATAAGAATCAGGCAAATGCAATTTGCACGGCCCACAAGAGGATTGTCCCACTCTTTGGACCGATGGCATCTGAAACTGGAACTCAGAGTGAATTCTACCTGTTGGGAAATTTGACGGTTTTATAGCAACTTCAGCGTTTTATATAACAATAATGACTGCGGAAGTGTTGATTTTTCTCGGAAAAACTTTTTCGTCTCTAGAGGAAAAAGCGTCAAATTAAAATTATAAACCGGTTATGAATGGCGAGTTTCGAACGACGCGAGAGGATATTCGTGGCCTATTTAATTTAATTTTAGGTGTCAAATACTTAAGATATAGACATGGAATGGTTGCTCAGTCTTTCTAAGAGATGAAAATTAAACATATTTTGGAGAGTTTTTCCTCGGATAATTTTTCGCCGCCGCCGCCGCCGCCGCTACCGCCACGGCCACCACGGCCACCACCACCACCGGCACCATCACCACCACCACCACCACCATTACCACCACCACCAACACCATTACCACCACCGCCACCACCACCATAATTATAACAATAGTGTAGGTCAGTATCAGTCTAAATGTTGATACAACATACCGTTGAAAGACAGAAGCAGAATGTTCTACTACAATATGAAGTAGAATGCAATAACTCGAACCATCAGAGACAATTTAATGAAATGAAATGAGTAAAAGATGTCTGTAAGTGTAGATAAGCGAAGTAAAATGAAGTGAAAATCATCTAAAAGCGTAGTGAAGCGAAATGAAATGAAGTGAAGTGAAGTGCAGTGTATTGAAGGGGGTAAAAACGAGACTTTATATGAGTAGTAAAGTGGTGAGAAGTGAAGGGCTGGGGTGAAAGCGCGAGTACAGTATGTGTGGGAAAAAATACTGGGAACTGTATACAGTACTTTATTACCTTGGTGTTGTTTACCTTCTGCACATGTTGCATTTTACGATGTCTTGTGTGTACTGTTGTCATCTTATGTATATTTGCTGTACTATGTGTGTATTGCTGTTTTTTTACTTTAGATGCCAGACTGCTGGCTAGAAGTCAATATTCGGAAGGTCCTGCGACTGGCCTCTTCGACACAGGTTTTTCTTGTTTTCCTTGTATTTATAAGCAAATGCTGAGATGGTTCCCAAGATTCCAAGTTGCCACTACATGCTTCTCACGTAGCCCTCCCGACTTAAATTTATTAGTAATCACTTTCATATTTTATATACATGTAAAATAACCACTGCCACCGGGTGAAAACCCAATTGCAGTTTATTATTATTATACGATGTGGATGTCTCTGGTCACAGGCCTTTTCTTCCTGGAACTTCTCTTGAACCAGCGGTGATCCCCACCGCTCAGGTTTCAAGCTTCACACTGCAGTACTTCCCGTATTATGTGTGATGTTCCAAGTATAGCTGTCTTTTGTAGTGAATCTATCGAATGTTTTCCTGGTACAGTTTCCAAATTTTTCTTTAAGCTTCTCGTTACTATTCCAGTGGCTCCAATTATTA
>Ga0123354_10014098_pt1 | contig 12436 bp, 10 predicted proteins | sample TergutLab28metaG_2_FD_97872 | JGI IMG/M metagenome (GOLD analysis project Ga0123354, IMG submission 97872) | Labiotermes labralis P4 segment gut microbial communities from Petit-Saut dam, French Guiana - Lab288 P4 | ecosystem: Host-associated > Arthropoda: Insects > Digestive system > Gut ... | reverse complement strand
TCATGTATCCCTCCCGATGTAAAATTAGTAGCACAGCTTCAAGTTCTTGTATATGTGTTAAAAACGACTGCCACCGGGTGAAAACCCAATTGCAGTTAAATAAATATTAATAACAGTGTGCAGCTGATCTTAGAGGAATGATGCTAAAACCTTTGGTCTCAGTCTTATCACTTATCTTAGTTGAATTATACGACTTCAAGAGTCCTCAAGAAGGTGTTAAGCCACTCATATGATCTAGAAATTCTCAGCCTGTTGTGCAGCCAAATGGGAATTTTCTTTAACAGCTCTGCTACAGGAACACTATAGATACCTTCCACTTCGGCAAAAAATTACTTTCCTATGATATTTATGTAATATCACACTAAACATTTTGTATGTGTGATGAATACATGTTGTTTCAGGAATTCTTGAAAGCTACTGTTGATTTGGCTGATCTCGGAGGCTTATATTTGGTTTTGATGGGAATTCCTGGCAAAGGTCATGCAAAAGTATTGACAGCTGGAGTGGGCTGGGCTGGAGCAGATATACTACTATCTCGATTTCTTTTGCTGTGGGTCGGTGCTCGTGGAGCTGAATTTGACTGGATATATATACAGAAAAGCTTTGATTCCAACATCAGCCTGGTAAGTTTAATGTGACAAGAGAGAATACAAGGTGCAAGCCAAAAGTTTCCTAACTGGGCGTGTGGAGCCCTAGCTGGATATAATGCAGTTATGTGCTACTAGGTACTGCTGAGTTATTTTATTGTGAATTAGCATGGTGAGTGTTGTTAGAACAGGAAGTTGTTTCTGTGCAGTTGACTTTGAAGTGTGCATCAAGTGCATTCTTTAATTTTTGTTGTAGCCCAATGAAACAGCAACATAATTGGTGTCAAGTTTCTTTTTTTAACCTTGAGGAACCAACTTGTGAGGTACATCACCTGTTGTCAACTTGATCTGACGAGAATGTAAAGAAAATGTGTTAAATTATTCATGAGGACAGATGGCATATTATTAACAATATTTGTTAAACTTTAGGCCTATTATGTAGTACATGCCAACATATTTTAATGGAAGATTTGAATGTGAAATGGATTGCTGCAAAGTGTATACACTGTCTGCTGAATGATGACCAGCAACAAAACTGACTTGTCTGCATGCAAGGTCCTATATCAGCAGGCCAAAAATACGGAAGCTTCCTTCCTAAGGTCACAACAGGAGATGAAAGCTGGGATTATTGTTATGGTAACATTCAAGAATTATCAGAGATATTCAAACTGAATGACAAGCTGTGCTGGACAGCATCATTAAACAGACATTCCAAGTATGTGTTTTGCAGTGAGAGAGGCACTCTTTCTGTTGTATAAACTCTGAAGAGGACAGTAATGCCCTGTAACTAAAGTGAACCTAAAATTGTTATAGTGCCTCAGTATGGAACATTTTGGCTTGCACCTCATAGATTGTATCAAACGTTTGGACAGTTACATGGTCTTTATTGTTCATCGTGATTGTTTTAAAAAGTTAAAAAGGCCAACAAAGCAATGCAGAGGGCTTGAACACCAAAACAAATACATGGGTTGGTGTAAACAGGAAAGAAACATACAGGTCTGTTTGCTTCTAGGTGCAACATATCACAACTGCAACCCTTGTGTGGCTCTGGTCTCGCCATGATCTCAATCGCTCACTATTTCCCATTGTTACAGCAATGCTTATCCTCTGTACTTACAAGATGCTGTTGATGGAAATTTTTGTTCAGGCCACTATCAGCGGTTCATGGGTAGCACTGCTAGTGAGAGCCATCTTTACACTTTGTCTTGGAGTTACAACACTGCAGATTTATGCAGGTTTTGCTCAGTCTATAGGCATTGATTAACTGTTGGATATGTGGTCAGATTTGATGTTATGAACAAAACTTGTCTGTTGTCACTTAAACAGAATTTGGTCATGTTTTGGGATAAAAGTATGCCTCCTTTGTGTTGCAGTTGAACTTGAAATAAGATTGTATCATTGTATTTGAACTTTGTGAATAGGAGAAGGGTGACCAAGTCCCTTGACAGTACGGCTTCAGTTGGGCCTATGACAATGAGAATGGAGCAGCGATAAAATGATAATTTGTAACAAAAAACTATCTTAGTGCTAGTTTGGTATGTTCCATATTCTGTACATTAATTAGATGCATAAAATATATTAAAAGGCCCAACAAATGCACTTTGATTTTATGGTTGTAATTTTATTGCACATTGGTCACCAACATGTTTCAGCCACTCATGAGGCCATTTTCAGAGTGGTGAGATCAAGAATACAATTATGTGTCTAAATCACCCCACAGTTTAAAAATCATATAGGTTTTGTTAAAATTCATGGTTGATTAATAAAATAAAACAGCAATGAGTATAAAATGTCAGAAGTTAAAAGTTGTTGTTTGGTTGAGCTGTCTGGCATTGGAGGCCCTGCCAGCAGCTACACTACTGCTGGTATAACTTTCAGGACCATCTTACCACACAAACCCCACCACCACAAATCTTGGGGAGGGGGGGGGTGATCTTAAATCTATGGTGGTGAAGTTCCAACATAAATTTTGTTTTCCTGAATAGGCATTCTTTATTTCATTATATTACAATGTACATGTTCATAGTATCAGATTTACAGAACTTCTTACTGATAAATACATATCATCATTACTCAAACTCATTAAGTTTCTGTGTTTATCACAAAATATGATTTCTGAACCCTTTCAGGATGAGTGCCATGCATATACATTTTACTATAGGTGCTGTCCATGGCTGGGTGCCATACAAGTATGACGTCTGTTGCAAACAGCCTGGCCAAGTGCCATACACATTAAAATTTTGTGATATATTTATGTGCCCAGTGACAAACATGCATGCTGCGCACTGTACTGGTACATTATTTTTGTATATCTTGAGTAAAAGTCTAACAGTAAAGCATGATATATTTGTACATATTTCACATATACACCGTATTTAATTTTTTTAATAATTTAAGAAACAATATACACATCGAACCCTCTAACCATTATTCCTGTATGCTTTATTTTCCATTAAGTATTGTTAATTTCTTCTGGTCTTGAAAAACTGCCCATATAAACAATGTTTAATTATATAGATGCATCATTCCTCGAAGTATTGTTCACCACATTAGTCATTCAGAATTCTTGATCCTGACCCACAACATTCCTGGATTGATGGAGCCAGCTTGGAATTCTAGATGCCAGAAAAGTTCCATACTGAGGGCCCACAAATATTAGGCACCAAAATAAAAAATTCAGTCACCTGGGCAACTTGGTGCTTGATTTGTGAGCCCCCAGTTTCTGTTGTTATCAATTACTTGTGATGATGGTGGTTGGAAATAAATCATCATTTAAAAACATACAAAACAGCTTCCCATGAAATACTATACAACTGGAAAGCATTTTCAGGAGTTTTGAAGGGCAATGGATGCCTCCATGGTTGTGCATGGTAGAAACATTTTGAGATCTGCGCTTTCCTGGGATATTATGCAGCGTTGTGTTAATCGCTTACTGACGTTTCAGGACAACCTATTGGTCTCATCTTTACAGGTCAAGAAATCCAAGAAGAAAAGAACCCCTGAAGAAGGGACCAATAGGTTACCCCCAACATCAGTAAATAATTACCAGTCTATGCTGTGTAATATTCCATAAGAGCACAGATGTCATCTAAATTGCAGGATAACATTTCTGAGGAACTAAGAAGTTGTGTATTATCCACCAAATTGCACAAGCAGGTTATATATAGCCTTCTCATGTGGGCATCCTAGTCCTAAAAGCTTTGAGGTCTGTAAACATTACATTCCATAGTGGCAGCATGGCAACAGATCACACAGTTGGCAGTTTTGAATTGTTTTAATCAGCACACCTGTCAATCAGAATGTAACACAGACCAATTAGAAGAGGATGATGCCTTCCACAAAGACTGAATTCAGTCAGACACTGATGTTAACTTCAGTTCTTATATATATCTTTATACAGTGAGCTTGCCATATGTGGCATTTCCAGCATCAGTGAATTGTGTGATGATTATGGGTGGCAGGAGCAGTGGGTAAAAGGAAGAGGTAGACAAATGTAACCCACAACCAGTGCCAAACATAAAATTGGCCTGTTTGATCTGAAATGTAAGGTTTCAGATACCAGTTGTTAATTTCAGATTTCTTCTGAAAAAAGTGATGTACACACAGGTAGTGAAGTACTTTTTTCTTTTTATTTGTTCATTATTTACACACCTAAGGGCAACATGTAAAATTTTCATTTTCGTTGTTTTCTGAGGTTTCTGATAAATGTAATGTTATTCTACATCTGTCATTTTCCTGAATTTATCAATTGCCTCCCACGGTCCCATCAGAAATAGTGAATAATGGTTTCACTGTAAATGGGAAATATGTAACACTGTTCTTCAATATGAACTACTGAGCAGAAAACTGATATTTATTTGTCTCAGATGGCAAATGCCTTAGTGCACTCCAGCACCTGTCCTGAATGGGTTGTTTGCTCACAAAATTTTTCATGAAATTAATCTTACAGTACTGGAGACTCCACCCAATAGTAGAAATACAGCATATTCTTTGTCTATTTATGAACATTACACGTAAAGTTGCCAAAGTATCTCGGATCTCCTTCAGATATTTTCTTTAAAAATAATTCTGTATATAACAAACAATTTGATCTAAGTAATAAGAGAAAGAATTCTTCACACTGCTTCTGTTTTCTTTGTTATTAACTGAATAAACACTCCCTATCTGCATTTAATGAAAAAAAAATTACTATAACGGGTTAAATTTAACTTAGTTTTATCTGAGTCACTAGAATTATGTTCTACTCTTAATGTCATACTGCCTTTTGTTTAATAATACAGCAATTTCTTTAGGAAGAGAAACACATTACACATTTTCCAACACTGGTCATAAGTAATGCTGTTTTTCTTGCAGAAGAGACCACAACTGAACCACCATACTTTTATAAATTTTACTTTAAATGGACAGTCTATTTCCAAGGTGTTACTGGAGAAAGACTTTCTCTGAAACACATTTAAAATATGAATTCCCCCCCCCCACACACACACATTTTTAAATGATGAGGTCCTGCACTATGTTCAGGACTGGCAGAGAGCTTAATTTACAATGAATTCACTGAAATCTTATACAGTGGTTGTCTAAACATAGGTAATTGCATTTTTCTTATCAAGTGCTGCATGACTCACACTGGCTCATGATGGGGATGGGGATGATTGGAAGTACTTGACATGCTGTTCTCTCTTCTCATTATCTGGACTGGAATTCTCACTAGTAGCTATATCCTTATCAGAAGATACCTTACAATGGGGAGCAACACACATGCCAGTCTCTCATCACTCTCTGAACCAGAACTGAAGAGCTGTATCATCATTGGGAGATACCTTAAGATGGAGAACACCGCACACGCTGTTCTCTGTCCTCACTGTCTGAACTGGAACCCTCACTGGTAGCTGTATCCTCATCAGGAGCTGATGCAGATGTTCTTAGCCCACCATCGCTGCTGCCATGAGAGACATGACTAAATGGAGCAGTACCAAATGACCAGCTTGGCGAATTTTGATTCTGTAACTCCTGCAATACATTAAATAAAGATACAACATGGACTGAAGAAACAAGTGAATATCACATTCATACAGCTGTACATAAATGTTGCAAATAACACAGCTTCATTACCTATAAACCATACTAGCAGTAGAAGGTACATTCCATGGAGGACACACTTTCAATGCAAATATAGCATTTCCCTGGCATTGGTGATAATTTACTGTAGATATAAAGATATAAATTGCTGTTGCAGGTATATTCACATTGCACAGAAATTATTTTCCATTGTACTTTGTTAAACATCAGTCATATGGAAAACAAAAATTCAAACAAAACCTGCAGGGAGCTTGGCACAATGTAGTCAATGTAGTGACTGGGCTACAGGCTGGATGACCAAAAAACTGTTGTTCATCTGCTGGCAGGGACAGGATATTTATCTTCTGCAAAAGCACCAGGGCCCACAGAGTCTCCTATTCAGTGGGATACTGAGAGGACTTTCCCCAGAGGTTAATGTGACCAATGTGTCAAGCTGAACACTGAATTCCATCTAATGCCACAGTGTACCTCTACTCCCCCACGTACCCTCATGGTGTGCACAAGGGCAGCTTTACCTTTACTTTACAAAACCTGTTGGCACTAATGAGAAAGATATCTAAAGAGTATGCGCAAAGCATACCTTGAATTTCAGTCTCAGGATGGGTACTGTCGTGGAGCTTTTATCACATACAGAGTTCATATGCAGTACAATGCCTATGCAAAGTATGCTCAGAAAGTTTATGTAAACATTTTTTTCTTGATGATAAGGCACCAGCTTTAAAAATAAATGACACAAAAATGCTTATAAGTAACAGGTTATCATGTAAAAATAACATCCCATTTAGTTTTAATTAAGCACATCGGTAACTTTACCTTTACCTTAAACCAAATGCAACTAACTAGTTACGACACTGAAACTTGGGAATTCCTTACCCTCCTACGCTCAGTCCGCCGAATATGTCGCCAAAGAAGCCATAACATCTGACCATCAAAAGCATCTGGATCTCGGTGACGGTCATCTTCACGGCCCTTGTAATTTGACACCACAGTCTGAAACAGTAGTTAGTTGTGTTAACCAACAAGTTAAACTTCTTACCCTGCCAAGCCCATAATGTTACATGCTCCTGCAGTATCATATCCTAGATGTTGCTTGTAACATTACAAGTGCAACTGCATAAACATCTCTCCAAAACTAACTTTCTGAACGAACTTAAAGTCGGCCATCTTTTGTGAATTGTCAGCTACTGGCAGAAATCAGAAAATGCTGCAAAATGCAACAGTAATAGCCTGTAATTTGTATCTCCAGACCTTGGATTTCACAGGAAGAGCTGAAACTGGGTCCACAAGTATGCTTACTTGCAAACCATCTTCATAATATACAGTAAGAACTAGTACATATTAATTAATTTCTACTCAATTTCAAAGTCCCAGGGAAATTGCAAAAATGTGTCAGTACACAGCTATGGCTTGTAACTGAGTATTCAGCAGTGTAAAGATTACTGCAAGAAGAGGGATATAAAATTAATACAAACAAATACACCTTATTACTTTGAATTTGAGATGCACCCCACTTTCATAAAGGGTTTATCAGGGAAAAAATCTGCATGATAATTGGAAAGGAGTAAATACCATATGTACTCGAATGTGAGCTGATGCTTTTTCCTTAAATTTGGTGCTTAAATATGTTAGGTCATCTTAAATTTCTGTATGAAGCAGTGAACCAGCTCTGAACTGTACCATTCAGAGCCAAACCAAGGTCTGTACTGCCAAATCATTAACTGAGATCTACGCTCTTGTGAAATATCATGCAACATTGAGTTGTAATTCCTACAGAAGTTTCGGGACAACATATCAGTCCCATCTTCAAGGGTGAAGAAATCCAAAACAGAGAACAGAGCATGACTGAAGTTAAGTGGCAAAATCTTTTCTTGGAACTTTGTCCATCATCAAATTTCTTAAAGAAGCACGTTATGGAGCTCAGCTCTGTTTTCGTTTTCATACAAAGAAGCATCTAACCTGGTGGACCCCTTAGAATGAGCTATTCCTAATCATTCGTTGCCAAAGAAACAATAACTTGTTAAGGTAAGCACCTGACAACAGATCTAGTCCAAGGGTAGTACCAGGAAAATGGCTATTGAAAAATTAAAAATTAACTACAAGGCTCAATAATAAAAATCGGACCAATCCACAAATTAAAAACCATAACAAAAGCCATGAATTCAGTATGATTAGACCACAGACATGACACAAAAGTCCAGAACACGTGTATTTAAATTCTTAATACCAATTGTAGATAAAACTGTAAATCTCATGGGTTTAAGTAAGTTCATAAACCAAGAAATATAAATGTTTTATTTAGTCAACGTGCAAGATAACAGCATGGCAGTGCGTCTCACCAAGTCACTGTGAAGGGTTTCAAGAAGTGCTGTATATCCAATGCTGTTGATGGGAATGATGATGATATATTGTTGAATGGCAATGAAGAGGATGGGAATGTTAGAAGTGGGTGTGAGGAAAACGTTGGCACTGACTGTGAAGGTGGAGACAGTGACACTGATAGAATCTGACACGCTTAATGTATTAAGTATATGAAATTAATAGTAAATTTTCTTAGCAGACATTTTATTTTTGGGGGACTATATAGATTTGGATAAATACATTTTCCCTTGGCAGATACATTCCTGGGGGGGTCAACTTAGATTAGAGTTGTCTTGAATTCAGGTAAATATGGCATGTTTTAAAGGAGTTTATTATGATACAGCATCAGTCTTTTTGCATCCAAGAATTTTTTCTGCAAGCCAATTCTTGCAAGAAATCCATTTCAGTATCAATAAAATTTTCTACTCTTTAGTGAGAAAGTTTGGTCCTTAAGGAAAACTGTGCTTTCTGAGATCTCAGAGTGAAAAATAATACCCTGTATTTAAGATGCACCCTACTTTTCATTTCAGAAAAAAATGTGATAAAAGATGCACCCTGAACTCATAGCAGAACAATATACTACAGAAACTTTTTGGTTTTTTAATGAATCTTCCATCCATGCCACTTACCTTTACAGAGGGATATGTAAAGGTAAGTGCTGGAAATGTTTTCCTTCAGCTCACAGACATGCGTCACATCTAACAAACACATTCATAAGTTAAGCAAGCCAATGGTAAGTGATTGAAAGCAGTCGTCCAATAAAACAATGTTCTTGTAGTTCCCATTAGTGAGGAAGAACTGACAGTTTTAGACTACAAAACTGGACTTTCATTCCTAGAAGATTCTGAGAATGATATCTGGTTAGACCTGTGTGTATGGTCCTGTTTATGGAATGAAAGCTTAACCTCTATGAATGATAATGTGAAGAAAACTGGAGCCCATGTTAAGCTGTAGATCCACTCTGGCAATCACCACTCCCATGATCGCCCTATGACTGGCAATATGCCCTATCAGTATCTTCACCACAGAAATGAATTCTACTCTTGTATCTGTAAGAGGACATCTAGGGGCACTAGACAAACAAAACCTTCCGAATTACCACACAAATTTACCCTTAAACCACCTCTTATAACCATGAACTGCATACATATCTTACTTATCCATGGAACAGACTCCTTCTTGAGAAGCTAACCGGTTCTCAACTAGTCAAGAAATTCCCTGCATTTTGTGGAACCCATAAGTTCAATACCACTCTTGCAAGTGCCTGCCACCTATCCCTATCATGAACCAGATCATTCCAGTCCATACCCCTATCCCACTTCCTTAAGATTTATCTTAATAGTATCCTCCCCTCTATGCCTGGGTCTTCCAAGTGGTCTCTCTCCCTCAGGTTTCCCCACCAAAACCCTGTATGCACCTCTCCTCCCTCACATACATACTACATGCCCCACCCATCTCATTCTTCTACATTTGATCAGCTGAATAATATTTGGTGGGAAGTACAGATCATTAAGCTCCTCACTGTAGTTTTCTTCACTCCCCTGTTGCCTCGTCCCTCTTAGGCCTAAATATTCTCCTCAGCACCTTATTCTCAAACACCCTCAGCCTACATTCCTCCCTCAGTGTGAGCAACCAGTTTCACACCCATACAAAACAACAGGCAAAATTAGAGTTCTGTATATCTTAATCTTTAAGTTCTTAGATAGTAAACTGGAAGAAATAGATTCTGCAGCAAATGATAGCAAGCATTCCCTGACTTCAATCTGCTCTTTATTTCTTCATAATTCAGTTTTGATTTGTTGGGTTTATTCTTCAATATTTGAACTCATCCACCCTTTCAAAGGAACTACTGTCCATCTTTATGTTGTGACTTTGTCCTGCATTCTGATCTCGAGATATGACCATGTATTAGTTTTATCAGCTTTAACTGTTAGTATAATCTCCTGATTAGCAAGTACTAAAGCTTCTGTGTTCTTCTTTATAGTATGTATGCTTCTGCCTAACATATTAACATCATCAGCATACACTAGAAGTTGATGTGCACCATTCCATTTCAAGCCATTCTGGTTTACATGATCCCTCCTAATGGCACACTCTATAGCAAAGTTGAAAAGCAATGGTGATAAATTATCTCATATCAAAACATTCTTAATAAGAAACATGTCTAGCAAATGTTTGCCTACCCCGAATCTGCTATAGGTTTCAAAATATATTACACATTAGTTCATACTGCTGTACTGTTCATAAAAATGTCAAAGGCTTTAATAACCTTCACAGCCAGAAGTATTATTCTTTCAGGACAATCCTCTATTACTCTTTACTCCCTTATAATTTTTCAGCTCTTCATGCGAAAATCTTGAGCTCTAAACTGATACAATTATAACCCTGAATTTTATATCATAATTTTAATTATGGATTTATTTTTTATGTCTCATCACATGTACCTCAAAAAAACTTGATGAAACAAACTTGTTGCAAAATTTCATAATTTTACATTGAAATTTTGAATGTAAAATGTGAACATGAGCTTTGTACATAAATCTGTGTGATGTACAACAGTGTCAAGTTATCAAATCAATGAATCTGAACCCATAACCCTTTAAGCCTGGTCTAATATACATGTACATATTCATGAATTTCTTATGCTACTGGCAGTTCAACGTACAAGGTATGTTCTGTGCGGCAATATTAGAAAACTGCAGTTTAGTCTCAATGGCTTCTAGGCATAGCATGAAGCTTTGATCTTCACCAGTATCTGTAATTCTCAGGGGAAACCAGATCAATACTCATTCAAAATGACATGAATCAACATGTAAGGTTTAGTATGAGACTATGGCTAGTCCTTCAGGTCCACATGTTACTGGAAAGTGATGATCATAGTGGATCTATAAATTTTAGTGAAAGTAGTCATATTGATGTACATCATACACAGGAAAAAAACTCAAATAAAACTGATGAGGTGGTGGATTAAGTCAAAAATGATGGCATGGTAGCACATGACAAGGACACAAAGTACACACAGCATGCCTTACAGACATCATACAGGGAACAAAAAATTCCATGTACTGAACAATGTGGTTCTCAGAAACATGTTGAGTGTGTTTCAGAGTCATTTCTGATGATTTTTGCCCAACATGTAATTGATCATATTGTTCAGATGAACATGCAATCAGATTATAGTACTGAAAGTTCTACACTGTAACCTATGCCATCCATGAGGAGCTGGCAGCCAGGGATAGGTGATGAAATGTGTACAATCCTTGGTCTAATAATGCTAATGGGCACAGTGCAGAAGCCTACCCTAGAGTCTTATTTCAGCAGGTGTGCATTCAGTATAAAAACTTGTGAACTGTGTGAATTCTGCACTGGATATTTGTTGAATTCCACAGTTTATACTGGAGCAGGTAGTTATATTACGACCAGAACTGATGTACCAGACGAACTACAGGGCTCGCAGAATGTTGTCAGACTTGTAGATCCCCTTGTCAATGTAGCTACACTTTATGGATGGGCATAGTCTATTTAGAGACAATGGAGTAAATGTTGCAAGCATTTTCTAAATGTAAGCAAAAATAAGCCACCAGGAGAGAAGGCTAAGCACCACTTAATTACTGGCTTGAGAAGTTAAGGAACAGTTTATTAAGGAAGAAAGTCTAGGTCATCAAATGTTTATAACTGTAACATGAAAACTTACAGATCTAAGACCAACCATGGTGGGCTCATGTTCACAGGAAGGCACCCATATTTTTACATCATCATCCAGACCACTTGTTGCTAAGATAGGAATCTGAGGATGTGGCTCCAAGCAGTTCACCTATAACAAACATGCATCTTCTAAACACATTCAATATGATATAAACACATTCCACACAAATACGTAATTACTTAGCAGATAGTGTCAAACTTCAATTAACTGAATTCTTGCTTTTAATCACTTGCAGCCAACAAACATAGTCTAATTGATATGGTAAGTTTGTGTTTGAGATTTCATGCTTTCACCACAATGTATACTAGAATCTGGCTTCTGTGGTATAGCACAGTGTGAAGTGGTTAAAATTCACCAGTGTTTCAGGACAAACATGGTGTTGAGGAGAATATTTGGACCTAGGAGGGAAGAGGTAACGGGGGAATGGAGGAGACTGCAGAACGAGGAGCTAAATGATTGGTACTCCTCACCCATTAATGTGCAGGTGATAAAATCAAGAAGAATGAGATGGGTTGGGCATGTGGCACATATGGATGAGGAGAGGGGGTGAATAGGGTCTTGCTGGGGAAACCAGAGAGAAAGACACCACTGGGGAGACCTAGGCATAGATGGGTGGATAATATTAGGATGGATCTCCAGGAGGTGGGATATGGGTCTGTGGACTGGATTGGGTTGGCCCAGGATAGGAACAGGTGGCGGATGCTTG
>Ga0123354_10014095_pt1 | contig 12437 bp, 14 predicted proteins | sample TergutLab28metaG_2_FD_97872 | JGI IMG/M metagenome (GOLD analysis project Ga0123354, IMG submission 97872) | Labiotermes labralis P4 segment gut microbial communities from Petit-Saut dam, French Guiana - Lab288 P4 | ecosystem: Host-associated > Arthropoda: Insects > Digestive system > Gut ... | reverse complement strand
CGTACTCATTTCTGTTAGAGGCTGAGTCGACCCCAGGGCCATAGTGCGATCGGAAGGATTTTATGTCAATGAAAAATCCACTGACACCAGCTGGGATCGAACCAGCGACCTTCCGATTTGTAGAACAGCACCTTAATGGCCTGTACCCCACCAAATATTATTCGGGTGATCAACGCACAAAGAATGAGATGGGCTGTGCGTGTGGCACACGTGGGAGACAAGAGAGGTGTGTACAGGATTTTGGTGGGTAAACCTGAGAGAAAGAGACAACTTGGAAGACCCAGGAGTAGAAGGGATGATAATATTTAAATGGATCTTTAGCAAGTGGGATGGAGGGCAGGGACTGAATTTATATGGCTCAGAATAGGGACGGGCACTGAAAGTGCCTCCACTTTGTCGTAGTAGTGGGTCTTGAGTGGCCGAAGGATCCTAAGAGCTATGCCGGCAGTAGCTTGCTACTGGTAGGGTCTCCCTTACCAGACAGGTCGAAGGTGATGACCCAGACTAAGAGAGGCACTCTGGTCCTCCAGTTTGGGGGTTGGGTGGCGGGCTGACTACCTACCCCTGTAAAAAATGCTTGTTACGAAAACTCAAAGATTGAACCTCGGAAGTGTGAAACGGAAACGAACCTGGTGGTGTTTGAGTATTGGAACTTGGAATGTCCTATCATTATATAGACCTGAAGCAAGCAATATCCTAAAGCAGGAGGTGGAGAAGGTGCAGATGGTCTTGGTGTCATTGCAGGAGATAAGATGGTTAGGAAATGGTACCTTGGAGAAGAAGAATTGTGTAAATTTTTATAGTTGCAATCCTGTGAAGCATGTTTTTGGCGTTGGTTTTTATGTTAACTCGAGATTCTTATCAAATATCCTGCGTTTTGAACCTGTTAACGACAGACTCTGCTGAATCAGAGTTCATGGGAAATACAGAAATTATAGTATAATTAATATACATGCCCCAACAGAAGATAAGGATGATGAAGAGAAGGACAAATTTTACTTAGAACTTGAAACCATCTATAGTAAATGCCTCACGCATGACATAAAAATGGTACTTGGAGACTTCAATGCGAAAGTGAGCAAGGAAGAAAGTAACGACCCCTATGCAGTAAGAAATGGATTGCATGAGGAATGTAATGGAAACGGCTATAAATTGGTGCAGTTTGCCGCCACAACAGACGTGATTATTGGGGGAATTATATCTACCCATAAGAACATACACAAAGTGACGTGGAGGTCACCGGATAGGGGCACTATGAACCAAATTGACCATATTTTGATTCAAAAGAAACATTCCTCTAACATGAAGGATTTTAGATGTAAACGAGGTGTTAATGTTGATTCAGACCATTATTTAGTGATGGCTGAGATTCAAGCCAGAATATCGATGAATAAAACGCATAAGGGGCAAAGGGTGTGGAAATATGTGCAGTCTCTGGAATACGAAGAGGTACAACAGGCCTTCAGAAGCAAGAATATGGAGTTTAATGAAAGCACCTATGCTGACGAGGAAAGTCAAAAGAGAATAGAGAAGCAATGGTCTATATGTGAAAAGATAATGAAAGAAGCGGCAGAATCTGCTGTAGGAATGCAAGGACCTCCACAAAGGAATGACTGGTTCGATGATGAGTGTGCTGCAGCAACCTCTCTGAAGAGTAAGGTGTATAAAAATATGTTAGCCAAGAAGAATACAAGATGGGCGACAGAAGAATATCAAAGGAGGAGGTATGAAGAAAAGAAAATACATAGGCGGAAGAAGAGGGAAGCATGGAAGGAACTGATTGAGGAGATGGAGGAAGCCAGTAGGCAAAAAGAAACTAGGAAGTTTTATAGGAAAGTGAACATTATTAGGAAAGGTTACAAACCAAGAATATGGATGTGTAAGGATAAGAAGGGAAATCTCGTAACTGAAAAAAAGACGGTATTACAGAGATAGGCAGAACACTTTGATGAATAATTGAATGGTCACGGAGACGAAGAGGGAAATAAGGGTGATGGTGATGGTAAAGGTAAAACTGAGGATACGAGAGAAAGCCTGGATAATGAAAAAGAAGAAGAAGAATATGGAACAGATAGAAACATGGAAACGACAGACATACCTACAAAGGAGGAAGTGAAGGCAGCAGTTGATAAGTTAAAGAACAACAAGGCACCAGGCCCGGATGGAGTACCCAGTGAAATATTGAAGAAAGGGTATACAAATATGGAAAACAGAATTTATGAGTTAGTAGTTCAAATTTGAATGAAGAAAGGATCCCATCGAACTGGATTGAAGCCTTAATTGTCCTATACACAAGTGTGATGTTCAAAACTGTGAGAACTTTAGGGGATTTCATTGGTTAATTTTGCATACAACGTACTGTCAATCGTGTTATATGCAAAACTAAAGCCACATGCAAATCAAATAATAGGACAATATCAATGTGGATTTGAGTAGGAGTGTCAACAATTGACCAAATACAAACACTAAAGCAGATTTTGGAAAAAGCATTGGAATTCCAAATAGAAACCCATCATCTGTTTATAGATTTTAAAACAGCGTATGATAAGGTCAACAGGAATCAGCTCTATAAGGCAATGCTAGAATTTGGCATACCACCGAAGTTGGTGAGATTAACGCAAGCCATGCTGGAGGGTACTACTGCCAAAGTCAAGGTGCAAAACAAACTATCTGAAAGTTTTCATATACGAAATGGGTTGAGGCAAGGAGATGCATTAGCTTGCATCTTATTTAATACAACACTGGAAACTATAATACATGACGCAAACATAAACCAGCGGGTATTATATTTTACAAATCAGTGCAGATATTAGCATATGCAGATGATATTGATATTATTAGTAGATCCCCGAAATTTCTTCAAGAGGTTACAATAGCAGTGGATAGAGCTGAAAGAAGGTTGGGATTGGAAATTAACCAAGCTAAAACTAAGTACATTATTTGTGGCACCAAGAAGAAATACGTTGTGAATGTCTTTAAGGTGAAACACATGACCTTTGAGAGGGTCAACAGTTTTGTGTATTTGGGAACATTAATTACAGCCGATAATAATACCTCTGCAGAAATTAACAATAGAATTACATTAGCCAATAGAAGTTACTTTGGGTTGGTGAATATACTTAAAGCCAAAAACATAAAGAGAAAGTATAAAGTGATTATAAATAAGACATTATTAAAATCAGTCCTGATGTATGGGGCGGAAACTTGGGTTCAGAGTAAGCCAGATGAGTTACGTCTCGAATTCTTTGAAAGAAAAATACTAAGAAGAATCTATGGACCTATATATGAAGGGATAACATGGGGCTCAAGATATAATGAAGAACTGTATCATCTGTATGATGAGACTGACTTGGTAACAACAAATAGGATAACCAGGCTTAGATGGGCAGGACATGTAGTACGAATGCAAGATAATCTGCCATGTAAGAAAATCACCTTGGACAAGCCGGAGGGCAGAAGGCGAGTTGGAAGGCCAAACCTCAGATGGATGGACGGAGTGGTGAAGGATGCAGAGAGGCTGGAAGTTAAAAATTGGTGGATCAAGGCCAAGGACAGAGATGGTTGGAGGCAACTTCTAGATTCAGCCAAGACCCTGCATGGGTTGTAGCGCCCAGGAGTGGGTGAGTGAACAGGGACGGGTGGCGGACTCTTGTGTATGCGGTAACGAACTTTCGGGTTCCAGAAATGCGGGAAATTTCTTCAATGGCTGAGAACCGGTAAACTTTTCAAGAAGGACTCTCCTCAGTTGAGTTAGTTAGCGGTGTTTAGAATGGCATTGTAAAGTGATGTAACAGGAGTTACATGTTTAAAATTCAAGTAATTCACATAGATACATTTGCAAAACTTGGGAGTTTTAGTTCCTGCAAGACAACTTGCACTGTACGTTGAGTACTCTTTTCACATAAAAGAGTGAACAGCCTGAAAAGAGCTTCGAGTAGCTGCAACACGTAATTAATACTTCTTCTTCTTCTTCTCTTGGCGCTACAACTTTTGTGGGTTTTGGCCTGTACAGCAATTCTGTTCCGTGCTTCTCTATCCATAACCATCTTCTTCCAGTTATGAATCTTCATTGTTCCCAGATCCGCTTTGACATCGTCCTCCCATCTTAACCTTGATCTACTACTGCCAATGGGTGTCAACCCATTTGCAGTTAACAAATGTATCATATCGTAACATATCATATCATATTTAGTTTACCACTGTGAATCAATGAATCAATGAATTCAAACCACGAGGTACACAAATTCTTATACCACAAGTAAATTTATTGTTTTGGTTGGTGGTATTTGTTATTTGTAATGATATATTCATATAGGTAGGCAAGTGATCAACTTCGCGCTCAGGTTGCATAACCCGCTAGAAAGAACCACAGAATCCATTGACGAGGAGGCTGTATAGACTGAAGAGCCCTTCTGGGCGTTTGGAGGAAAAAGGCTCTTCTCTTTACCGGGATTGGAATTCCGGATCATCCCCCCACGTTCCCTAGGTACTATACGTACCACGTTTTACCGGCTTTTGACTAATTTTTTAGTCTCCGAGCGTTAGACATCACTATGGTCCATCAGGCTGTTTACAAGAATACAATTGCCACCTTAAGGTCATTTTCTGTTCCAGTAACTGTGAAACGACAAATTCTTCTCCCGAGAACTGCGCTCTTCTGAGTTATTACGCAGCGAGTAGTGGTAATTTCTTACCAACGTTTCGGGACAACCTATCGGTTCCATCTTCAGGTTCTATTCCCAAAACGACGGTAAGAAATTGCTACTACTCGCTGCGTAATAACCCAGAAGTGTGCAATTTTCATCTAAGTCGCGGCGGAAGCCTGAAATCACACAAATTCTTCTACTTCTTTTGACTGACTGTAATGAACAGAAAAGACAAGTATTTTTGTATGAATCATATTACAAGCATTTTTGTTGTTTTCTTTTCTTTACTGTGGTTGTTGTGTTCCCGCCACCCAATCGCCTCACTTTCTCACCGTCCAATTGCGTCACTGGATTTTCCGCAATATGCCGGCAAAAATACAGCTTTTTGCTACAGTTTCAAATTTCTGTTATGAGATGGGGCCCAACTCCCTCTAGTCAAATAGTTTTCCGCCATCTGATGAAATAACTTATAACTGCTTGCAAGAGTTTGGAATTGCCGATATGAGATGGCGGATACTGTTTGATCGCAGATTAGTACCCGCTTCGAACGTCACGAAGGTTGTGTGACGTTACGCGCTGTCATTGGTGCAGCTATTCCTGGTGGAAAGGTACAGTGTAAGCGTTCGACCGAGTGTTCTGGCCTGCGTTACAGAACTCGACCTCTCTGTGTCTGCAGCAGCTGAACGGCAGGGTTGTTGCTGTGAGTTCCTCCGCAAAGTTACAAGTTTTTCAGCCCATTGTGAAAGTGACGAATAGCCAGCATGTCTTTAGGAGATCCAGTGGCTTTTCTAAAAGATTTCATCGCGGGAGGAGTAGCAGCGGCAATCTCAAAGACCGCCGTTGCACCCATAGAACGCGTAAAACTGCTGCTGCAAGTTCAGCACATTTCGAAGCAGATCAGTGAAGAACAGCGTTATAAGGGTGAGTACGTGGCCAGCTTATTTTACACAGTGATTGTAGAAGATTCCTCCGATGGTTTTAGATAGGCTTTGTTGAACGGGAAATATTGCCCTATTCAAGGATTCATAATAAAAAGAAAAGGAGTATTTATGTAATTTATTTGCGCGGAGTTTGACAATGAAAGTGCATTACTCGTTTGATAAGTAGCAATGACCCACTTTCCGAAATGGTCGTCTTTGAAATTGATGGAAACGTAAGCGGTGAGAACTGGTACTAAAAGGAACCAAGGACGCTTGCATTCATATTTCGTATTACGTCATATGTGGCATGTGTGCAGAATACTGCTTCCCGTGCCTTCTGTAAATGCAGAGACGGCAAAGTAAATAATGTATGGAGAATTTGAATGACTGATATGGTGACCAGACGTCGATATCGATATTCGTGATGACGTCAATTTTGCGAGCACTGCGATTTTTCTGTTGGTACGCATTCTGTTATGTGATGAACATTTTATTATTCGCAGAATGCGTGATTAAGTAATCTACAATCGTGTAAAAGCGTGATGTGTTTGGCTTTGAGCAGCCTTCACTCGTGACGTTTAGATTTTAGGGTATGTTTCGACTAGGCCGAGCCACCCGCCAACTAAAGGTCTTGGCCTTCGTTTTTGGGCAAACATGGTACACTCCTGTTGCCACTTTTTTTTTATTACGCCCCATATTCGTTACAGTACCCTAAAGTGTAGGAATTTAACATTTTTATGGCGGGTATGTCGCCTGTAAAATAAGGAATATTGTCGCGAGAAGTGTGGTCAGTGATGACATCTCGTCCATTTAGATTTATTTTCGCCAATCTCTGTGTATGGTTTGATAACCTTGGAGTTTCGGTGTAACTCATGAAAACTTGGTGTGAGGAGACAGCACTACCATGAGTACCCTGGAGCATGACGGCATTCTCTGCCCAAAATGCCCATTAGAAATATCCCTCACTGAAAGGCCACTGGTGATTATAAATTTGTGGTTTTAAATAATTGCCAAGATTAATCTATATAAGCATAAAGATAGGTATACAGGGTTTTTGGTGGGAATACTTAAGGAGAGGAGACCATTTGGGAGACCCCCAGCATAGATGGGAGGATAATTTTAAGATGGATCTTCAGAAAGTGGGATGTGGGGGTATGGACTGGATTGAGCTGGCTCAGGATGGGTATGTGGTTGGCACTTGTGAATGTGATAATGAACCTTCACGTTCCATAAAACGTGGGGAGCTTATTGACTAGTTGAAAGCATGTTAGCTTCTCAAGGACTCTGCTCCATGGAGTAAGCAAGCATTCATGAAGATACACTAGAACTCCACTTATCCAGATTAATTGGGGTGGTAAGCCATCCAGATAATTGGGTATTTCTTTGAAAATAGGCTAATTGGCAGTTTGAAGTTAGGCTGTTACTATTTACATTATGAACCTGCATCGTAACCTGTCGACCACATTTTATTTGAAGTTAACAGAAGCCATAAGTGTACTGTGCTTGATCCGATAACTGGTAAGTTAGTTTTGTAGAATTCTTGACAAACATACCCGAACGGCCAAGCCAATCCAGATAACCATCTTCCGGGTAAGTGTAGTTCTACTGTAATGCAGGGATATAAAAATTACGTTACCACTGCTGAAATAGACTCACTCCCTATTGTGAAGACAAGTCAAGTAATGCTTTGCAGTAGAGTACAGACTGGATTTCATAGTTCATATGCTGTTTGGCCTGTTGCATCTAGTGGCTTTGCTCAGTGATATTATTGAGACTTAAGTGTCATGGTAGTGATAGTAGAGGTTTTGTTCAGCAGAATTCATCACTTGGTACAAATACTGTAATACATTGTGACCAGCTGTATCAATACAAGGATGAGGAAGATTTCAGTAGTGACAGTGGGATAGATTGGTGCATGTCCATTGCTGCTGCTGTTACATTCTCCATTACTCTAGCCAGAGATGAATGAACACCTGCAGCACTGTTACAGGATTGGGGAGATACAAAATGTGTAACTCTTTTATGATTTAATGGCTTATGAATGCCTCTGGAGCCAAGAAATGGAGTTAGTGGTTTTAATATCACGGATTCAGGCATCTTAGTGACATATCTGCAGCGTAAGTTATGGCACTAACCATATCTGTGCTAGAATGGGTACACCAATACAGAAGAAATCTGGTGTTACATCAGAAGAGGAGGTAAAGGGAATAGCATAGAAGTCATATACTTTATCATTCTTTTAGCATTGCCATTATCATTTGCTGCCATTGCATTGCCAGTGCTGGCCATATTTGGACCAGTTCCAGTACCTCACTGTGTTCCCATGAATACACTCAGAATTTGTTGGCCATAAATGCACTGGACAAAATGCGTAACTTACTGTTAGAGCAGGTGGTGGTGCTACATGTAGTGTGTGATCAAACCCCAACAGTTATTTACACATACAGCAACCATATCGTGACCGGAGGCACATAAAGATTAAAAGATCGTAAAGACATTGCATTCATAATAATCAAAGTTCTGATAGCAAGGTATGCGCTCATTCCCAATGCATACGAGCCATATCCAAAAACTGGGGGGGGGGGGCTGAGTTAATGAAGTGTTTAGAAAGTTCGTTCATTAACATGCAGGATGGTGGAAACACATTAATATAAGCAATGTGTGTTTCGACAGACACAGACTGAGAACATTTACGTTTGTGGGGTGTTGTTATGTACACTGTGACTAATTCCTCTATGATGAATATTAAGGATAATTCTTTCAGGTTTCTTTATCACACCATGAAAAAGTGTATGGCATATTACATCAGCAGTTGTGATTACACATTGTTTGCATAGGCATGAAGCATATTTTAAAAGTTACATTGACATGTCCAGTAACATTTTGTCCCAAACTCTCTTGTGGCAGTTAGTGTGGTAATATCAATTGCTCATGGCCCTTGAAGTGTTTGTTGATTACCCATTCCTATTAATTAGCATCAAGTTAATTTTAGAGTGCCCTCCCTCCCACATGAGCCCATATTGTTTATTAAGTCCATATTAATGACTCCCTCATACAAGAAGCAGTAGAAATGGGCAACAGTGATGCAGTGGGCAATACTTTCCATAACAGAAAACCTGCCAAAGTACAGCACTCAAAAGATCACATCATAAACAAATGCTTGGTATTTATATACTGGTGGGAAGTTCAAATTTACTGAGTTAACGCCTCAGTAGGAACTGCTATTTCCCATGTAATAACTGCTGTATTTCCATGAGGCACCACTAAAAGAGCTGGCTGAGGCCAGGTAATGTTTGGGTGCAAACACACCAAATCAGGTGAGTCAAGTCAGGATCACTTTGGGTGATAGGAACACAGACAACAGATTTACTTGGCAATGACCCAGCTGCATAAGGCACAGTCAGACAAGACGAGTGCTGTCTGTTGTTCACTAGAGTGTGCACATCATGTTCCATTTCTTGTCAGTGGTCATTCAGGACCTCTTATGTGTGGGCAGGACAAAAGCCGAGCAGAAAACATTGACTTGATGTGATCGAAATTGTTCACGTATAAATGTTTAATGATAGTAGTGTAGCATAATTGCAAATAAAGTTCTGTGAGCATGCAGAGAAACTTGCTTCATGAAATTTGCTGCTCCAGCATGTATCACATTAAATATAGATTTATGGTATAAAACATCAAAGTAATGTGACTTGGTCTGCTATTTGCCACATCATGTGTGGCTACTGAGATCCACAGTCCTTGGCTGTGTTCCTTTTGTTAAGAGGCATTGTGTCCATTGCTGATTTATACTTGTTATGAAATTATGCAAGACAACAGACATTTGTAATGAGTAGTTCAGCCTTTTTGGCAGACTTCCAGAACCCTTACAAGGGCAGAATGTTTCATCTGCTGTAATTGTCATTATACAAGTTGTTAAGAATTAACATATACATATTATTGTCCTGATGAAGCACTGTGTTCAGAAACTCTGATTGAGTGGTGCAGTGTAATGGAGGATGGGTTGTTTCCACTTGGATAAATTGTTCCTCGTGTAGATATCAAGAATACAAATTTAACACTGCTAATTATCAGGCATTACAACTTTTATTTTATCAAACTTGCTTCCTCTTCTGATTGTAACAGATGGGAACAAAAAGCATGTTTTTTCATTGCCACCATCATTGTATGATTGTTGCATTTGGCACTGTCTAATAAATGTCCAAGTTGACTGGTCATCGCAACTGATTTTGTCGGGTTCCTGTGGCTGATGTTGACCGGAGTTGGTCAGGCTGTTATTTTCTTGCCTGAATTGGTGTGCCCGAGCCCTTATTGCCACAATTACAGTAGGAAAAAAAAAAGTCGCAATAGAGAGCTGCAGACGAGAGTCTAGCAGAACTAACACACTTTTAAACTGTTAACTTGTGGCCTTTCCATTTCTTTGTTGTAAAAGAGAGGATGACAAAATTGCTTACAGGTGTAAATATGTTATTGGTTTTACGATGGTTTATATAAAAGTGTCAAATGTTGAAATTCTGGTCACACTGGTCACCACCCAGTGGATCTCCAATGCAGGAATTTCCCACTCCTGTTATGACAGCCGTCAGAGTTGTCTTAGATTAAGTTAAATGGTCTGTTAGATATTTGGAGATGGCTTAAAATGCTTATCCAGTGTTGATTTCTGCTGTGAGAAGATTTTCGGTTCCATGTCCTATTGGATAGATTTCAAAATTGCTGTTATTTACAAAATATCCTTTTAAATGTATGCTGTGTTTTGGCAGATTTTTCCCTGTTACTTTGACCTGAAGAGCACTTTGTCCCTCTAGTAGCACATTCTGACATTTTCCTTTCAAGAGATGCGTTTTGAATTTTTGTGTTGTTCATTTAAGCAAGTGTTGGTAGTATTTTGTGTGACGTAGCAGAGTACTTCGGCAACAAGAAAGGTACTGGAGGGAAAAGTGCCATGTGTACAGTAAAATTGAAGTTCTTAAGGTAACGGAAGTTCATTGGCAGTAGCAGATATATATATACTTGTAAGGGAACTTAAACGCAAATTTTGGTGTTTGAACACTGTACATTTTGCACTGAAACTTTCAGGACATTCGTATTTGTGCAGTGTGCGTTGAGCACATGGCCCAAGTGTAGAAAAGTAACCATTTGGTAGACCGTTCATTGTGGCTGCTCCATAAGAACCACTGTCAGGTGACCGGAAGAAAATAGGCTGGAAAGCTTACGTTTTTTCCGTGCTTTTGAACCACCTTATAAATAGCCATTGGCTTGTGTCTCTCCACCTGTACAGCATGTGCCACCAGTTCGCATGGCTCTTCGTGAGTTGTGCCATTGTGCTCACTCGTGAGTGAGCGGAACGTCTGTATACATTCGCTAGCACTGCAACTGCTACTTCCGCACGGAATGGAACTAAACTCGGCATTTTGAAACCGCAAATTTAGATACAGAATTGTCAGAGTACTACAAACAAGTTACGGGCGACCAGGAGCCCTGGATGTATGCAGGCCCTCTTGTATAAAGTACAATAATTCAGCACTGTGCTTGAAAAGGTTGAACCTCAGTGTCTTTCTATAGTAGTGTCAGTTCTGTCAGTAAAAATGTTGGCCTTCCATGTGGCTCCCAAATTTGACATAATTTTACATACCACACCCAGCACTGATGAAGATGAACACGCCGATATTAATCATATTTGTGGCATGCTAGAGCCTTTGGAATATTCAGGAACGGAAGTGTTATTGACACTGTAACAGTGTAACTGTACGTGCACAAGCAGTAAGCCAGCGTCGTTTCACAAATTGTTCTGGGCTAGTGAACCTTCTTGAGGGCGCGTGCTATAAATTTTGAAGAAATTCTGTCTCCTGCCCATGAGAATTTTGAAAATAAAATGAGGCCTTGTAGCCTTCCGTATTTGTTATTAATTACTGTAATATTATTAATGCTTTTGGTAATTATATAAATGGTACATAGTGTAATTATTATATTTCTAATAAAGTCTTCCTTCTAGGAATGCGATAAGGGGGAAAATTTGGATGTAACTGGGGCTGCTACTACTTCCTGTTTGAAAACAAGACTGTAAAATGTTCTGTCCAATGTCACATATTTGCCCATTCACCGCCACGTCGGCACCCCATCGATAAATATCCAGTCAACACTTCGCACTGCTCCCGATTTGTGTAAAAATGTGCCACCCGCAGTATTATTTGGTAGAAACGATAATTCATATACACTGTCATACGCAGTCAGATATTATATATATATATATATATATATATATATATATATACACACACACACACACACACACACACACTCTTCACAACATAGAGACGCTGGTCGGGCAAAAGAAATAAAAATAGGGACAGCAGGGAATAACGCGCGCCAAAGGTTCATCCGCCGTGACCTAGTAAATAGAACGCTTCGGGGTTACGGCGTCGTATTGTAGTGTAGTCGGTACCCACGTACGGTTCGGAACTAAGCTCTGCGTCTCCAGAAGAAATTGAAAACACGCATCCTCCATATGCAACTAGCAATGGGAAAGACGTTTGCTCAGCATTGCGCGCCCACGGTTTACACAACAGATTTTTTCAGACTTTTTTCCATACTGCCCCCACACTCTTGTAGTAGCCGAAAGAGGTGTTCGTTCCCTGAATTCTCCCGGGCCCACAAAGCTGAGTCCCGAACTGTATTAGACTGTAGCACGGTGTCATTACCCTCGAAGACCAGCAGGAAAAACACAAATGTAACGAACAGAACGATGCTGGTTGCCCCCCCCCCCCAAAGGGGGAAGGGGTTACCGTGGTTGATGATAATTAAATCATTTTAGGGAGGGGGTCCCCACTCGGCCGGGGACCGTGTTGGGTTCTGGAAAAAAAAACTCCGCCCG
>Ga0123354_10014093_pt1 | contig 12438 bp, 8 predicted proteins | sample TergutLab28metaG_2_FD_97872 | JGI IMG/M metagenome (GOLD analysis project Ga0123354, IMG submission 97872) | Labiotermes labralis P4 segment gut microbial communities from Petit-Saut dam, French Guiana - Lab288 P4 | ecosystem: Host-associated > Arthropoda: Insects > Digestive system > Gut ... | reverse complement strand
CAATGTTGTTGTGGCAGCTGTGGGGCTTGGCATCGACACTGATACCTGGAATGCATAGCCCTACTTTCAATTAGCACATAGCACAAATTCTACTGTTAAGGTATGGTGGGTAGGGGGTTGGGGAGGGGCATTAGAGCAGAAAAATAAACAAACCACATGCAAGCAGCATTCTCACATCAGGGGATCTACTATTTGTATCAGGACGATTGCACGTTCGGTCCAAGTATGCATCACACTTCATTACATGAACATTCAAAGTATACAATTTTACACACTTCTGGAAGCACAAAATCTGACAAAAATGTTTTTTTTTTTACTATTTTAACCGACCATTCTGGCACAGGCACTGTATCTTAATGACTGAGACTCAAAATGTATTTTAGAAAAAAAAAATCAGGCCAACAATACTTACTTTTACTTTTCAGCAGTGGCCTTACACATATTGGCCAACATGTCAATACCCACCCACCTTCCACTGCACCATGTATTTTTTTCCTATTCATCTTTTCACAAGTACTGCTGTATGTTTCACAAGTGTACAAAGTTTCAAATACTTTGGAATGTAGAAGTTCTTCTCTTTACCAATAAAACAGAAAGCAATGTTCAGAAACACGATAAACCTCAACATTATGAAATACTTGTTTCAATCATTCAGGGTTCATTATAATCTCAATTTCAATCAAGCGCATCTGCAAAATTATTAAATTGACTACATCTTTGTCATGACTGTCTGCATTGTACAACATGGCTCCCAATGGACAGCTTGTAATGAAATTTGATATTTGAGGATACTTCAAATATCTGCCAAGAAAATTCCAGTTTCAGTAAAATCTGACAAGAACTACAGCGACTCAACATGACAGCATATGAACACTTTTGAGCATATCTTGGTGAATTATTCTTAGAATGAGAAATGTTGCCACAAAAGTTGTAGAGAAATAAAATAAATAAATAAATAAAAATTAAAAAAATAACCACATTTTATGTTCAGTAATTTTTTTTTCAAAAAATCATGCCATTTATGAGATACTGCAGAAAAATTGGCACAGCCAGACAGGCCACAGATGACAATATAAAAGGCACACACATTTTGCATGCCTGATACCTTAATGCAAAAACATACACAAACACAGTATTTTTTACTTATTGCTACATTACTGATTACTTTCATCTGATCTTGTAAAACACTGTGCAGCAACATTCACAAAAACTGTGATAGTGTACAACTTATCTGTCAGTACTATCTGTTTAGCCAATATCTACATTTAAGGAACACCATAAGCAAATGAATAGCCTTTTGTTATATTCTTTCTTTTGGGCAATTCCCTGGCGTCCAAATTTTATGTGCTGACATTGCAGAACACTCAGTCTGTTCCATCTTCATAGGTGAAGTACAGAGGAAGAATAACTGGGATGAGACTGCTAGGGTACTTATGCAGGTAAAAGTTTGACTCAAAAGAAGCCTGGGCCAAATGGGAGGAGGAGGGATGGTAAAGGGTGTGTCCAATCAGAGGAACAGGCTTTAGTGGGCAACGTCCCCAGATGGAGGCCTGTAGTAAGACAAGTATGTAAGGGAGAAATGGCTCCATGTCGGAAGGAGGAAGATGAGCCATGGGATGGTAGTGATCTAACTATTGTGTTTCAGGAGGCTGTCTCCTTTCTTTAAGCATGTGCAGAAGGGGTTTCCAAGATTTGCTTCAGGTCAGTGCATTTACCCCATTCATGTTAGTTGGATGCAATTCCAGTTCGATGACTTCCTTGATGAGTCAATCCCCGTACCTGGTTTCTGCAGAAAGAAGTTTTGTATCCCCCAGTTTAATAACATGGTCCTGGTTGATGCTGTGTCCCACTACTGCTGATTTATGTTTGTATTAGCTGTATGTGTCTACTGTGTTCTTTGATTCTAATTTGACTAGTTCGCTTTGTCCAACATAAACTTGCCACATTCACATGCGATGTATACAACCAGCATTCTTCATCTCAAGGCACCCTTCAACTGGTGGAAGGTAGCTGTAGACTTTCCTTGGTGGTACAGACACTCTTGATGCGTTTCGCCAGGATTCTGCTGAGTCAGTCATACGTCATCTGGGTCTAATGTATCAGTGCAATCGATATGGGTCTTTTGTTGGTCCTGGCAGTCTGTGTTACAGGTTTAAAGGTTCTTCATATGTGCTGAGGGCTTTATCCATTTTCCTTGGAAATAGTGGTGAGAAATTCCAATTCTTGAGTAAGGGGATCCTAGTCACAAAGAGCTCTGGCTTTGTGTATCAAGGAAGCCAGTACTGATTGTTTGCTTGCAGGTTGGTGAAGTGAACCCTGGTGTAGATAAAGACTGGTACGCGTGGACTTCCAATAAGACTCAGACCTACAGAACCATCTGGTAATGTGTAGATGTGAATATCCAAAAACGGAAGGTGGCCTTCTTCTTCCTCTTCCACTGTGAACTGAGTATTCATGTGATATCCAGTGAGGTGGTTCAGAAATTCTGTTAGCTTTCAATGTGGCACAGGGAAGTGAACAATTATGATATCTGTATGTTGTATTGTTGCTGGCAACATACATATGCCATCAAAGCACTGTTGTGCAACACGCAATGTTTTTATGGAGCTGACAGTAACATACAGCTCAGCATCATACACAATATGCACTGTTGTTTTACCAGTGCAATACTGGTTATGACAATGCACCGTGATGTTGTATGTACACTATCTTGTTCCCTCTTCTACACACACATTCACCTTGGGATCATAATTAGTTATCTCCTCACCCACACAACGATGATGAGTTCACTGCACAGCACAGGTAAACTCACTGTCTAAAACAAATTTCAAGCAATGACGTACTAGTCCAAGTTACCCGAAAAATGTGAACACCTTTCAACTGGATTCACATCAACATACAATAATGGATACAATACCAATTATTCACAAACTGTCCTTAGAAAAGTGGAAAGGCATGGGGAAATGTCGTGTTTCCCATTTGCATTTCACTCCATTTCATTTACACTTTTTGTATTTCAAGTAGAATACTAATAAATGGTAGGAGTTTCTACATGCAGACATGAACTAAACAAAAGGGTTAGCAAGGTACCTGGTCATTGGCTTGCACTTCAATCTTGTAGCCAGGTGGGAGGAATGTGTTGAAACCAACAATAAGCTCTGGGTGACCCTTGAACAAGTTTGATACCCGCTGTATAACTCCTGGCGTGTCAATGCTGCCAACAAGAAACAGACGCAACATTTTATTGACTATTTTTTGGGGGGGGGGTCTTCGAAATATACAAATACAAGCAGTGCCCAGCAATAATCTGGCATGGTAATTTCTCCAACCATACACAATAACCCATGGCCATATATATAAAAGATACTCAAGAAATTAAATGTTCTGTCTTCTACTCCATCATTATCATGGGAATCTGAAGATGCTGGGGCAGTTCCGAAGTGCAATTTTCAATATGATCAGCATTCCTTTATAGCTGTTACAGGATAAGGTCTCACAGTGACATCCAACTTGAACATCAAAAAGAAAGAGAAGCAGAACTCTTTCACACTAATAAAATTTGAACTGCTGATGTAACATATATCCAAGCACCTGCAGGAATAATTCTCAAACACTGACTACAGAAACATTTACTGGGCACCACAATTCCAAATACAAAGTGCAAGATTTCAACACCATAATGTCACAAGTCACACAACAGAGGAAGGGGTGACTAAATACAGAAATTACATATACGGTAGGGTCTCATTTTATGACTGGGTTATGTTGCTTAATATTTGGTAGTATATCAAATCGTCTTAAAATAAGTACAATTTAAATGGTTTAAATTGAGACAGGTTCATGGGCCAAACAAATTAGTCAAATAATTTTATAATTTACAATATTTCTTTACATTATGACACACAATTTTAAATTAAAGAATTAGGTATATAGAAAATTACACAGATAATTGAAAAAATATCAATCAAATCACTTTTTATTTTGCTGAAAAAGGCTCAGGCCGTGGTTCAGAAGACATCAAGAAAGAATGTAAATTCAATCTATTTTGATTTTTTCTTCTTTTCTTGCAGGATTTCATAATAAGGGAGTAGCATGACTATTATGCCCCTTTTTAGTGTAGAGTTGTGTTCCCAGTCAGGGATGATATCAAGTGACTTTTCAGCTGCCATATCTATAGTGGAAAGAATATCAGTACGGTTCTTTCGACTGCATTTCTTTGGTTCCACGATCCTCAGCTTCATCTTCGTTCTGCTGTTCAGTCAAATGTTGGGCCAAGTCTATAAAGTTCTTCACTGGACAGTGGCTGGGAGTGACTTTCTGAAACTTCAGTGACACCCACAGGATCAACATTGTCCAGACCAACTTCTTCTGTTATTTCGCGTATCTCCTTGATCAAGATGTCCATATTGTCACAATTTGTACCATAATTCTCCTTGCTAGGCCAACTTCAACTTAAAAGAATTGCACTAAAATAGAAAAAGACGAAACACATGCACACCAGAAAAGAGCCTGAAGTACAGAAAGGACGCCTGAGTTGCAACAGGAGTGCTAGGTCCGACTTGACAAGGTTCGTAAAAGTGAACCATCATAAAATGAACCGTTGCAAAACGAGACCATACTGTATATATAAATTAAAAGGTAAGAAAGAGTGAATGAATGAATGAATGAATGAACAAATGAAAGAAATGACCAAAGTTATTCTGTGCCCCTTCCTTTAACCATCAAATTTTCATATGCGCATTCACAAAACAGTATAGGAAGCACACCTCTGGCTCTTAAACTCCTTCATGATGTCCAAGAAGTCATTGTACACCTGCGGCTGGTTGCCAAACTTGTACTTGACTTGGTCCAGGTAGGAAAGTGCATCTTCCACCTTTAACCTCTGGAACTGCTGTTGCCCAGCACCCGCAGGGCTAGCTGTCACAGACATAGAGGGTGTGGACGGTGGTACTGCAGCTGCCACTGCTGCTGCTGCTGCTGCTGCTGCTGCTGCTGCTGCCGCCGCTGCTACTGCTGCTGTACCTCCTACTCCATGTACCTAAAACATAAACCTCATATTAAAACATAATTCATTACATCAGGAACATGTTCCAATGTTCAATACTAACGCAACAATTTTTATGTCCACCATTCATACATTACAGACAGTTGAAACCAATTAGTGGAAACAGTGGGACTGTAAAGTTGAGCATATGACTGGCAAATACATAAAAAATGCTTCCACTTTGACACGCAACAGTTAATAAAACTACAAAAAATGATGATTACTGCTGTACTTCGCAACAAATGAAATCATTACAAGCAACCCTCTATACGTCTTCACTTTACTCTCATCAAGGATTCAGAAAGACAAGCAGGATTGTGGCCGGTATCACTTGGGTTCTGGGGATGACATTAACAGGGTTTTGGTTGTGGAAAGGTACACTCAAATTCCCAACATGCTTCCTGTACTCATATTTCACACATCCACAAAGCTGTAAAAATGAAACCACCTTCCAGTTAATATGGAATTTGATGGGCAATAAATGCCAAAATATGTGATAATGAATTATTCAAAGAAACTGGTTTAGTTCAATGGATCCCTTAGAATTCTATATAGCATCTGCCCAAGCCAAGAGAGCCTGAGGCACTGTTTCCAGATTCAAAAAGAAACTGTGGCTTCAAATATTTCCTTTTAATTCAAGGTTACATCTCAAAATCTTCTCCTTCAAGAATCAAAAACGCTTACCTTGTGACGCAAATTTTGATGTGCCTGAGCCTGATGCAGTGTATTTTGCTGATGTGCTTGAGACTGCAGACTGCCCACACTGGGGGCACCCCCCTGAAGCCCACTGCTTGGGGTCTGTAACACATACACAAATTCATACACATAAAGAACATGTGACTCACAATGATTACCTTGTAATCCAAGCTTCACATGAAGGAAAGGCACTTGTTGCTAGCTAATACATCCCAGCCACCACACCAGTAACCAGGACAACTTTAGCTGGCAGATTATTCTTGCACCAACGCTTGTCCCAAAACCTGTGGCAGGAAGTGAGTTAGATCCCGGTGCCACAAGACACTTGAAATTTTAATTCAGTTATAAAGAGAATGTTAAGCCTCCACATAACCTGCACATTCTTCCCACAAACGAACAAAATTTTATGTTACAAATTCTTACACATAAAAGCAAATATTTTCTTTAATGAACAGAAGCTGTGTCCTGTGTTTTAAAATATTTCACATATTAACATCAGCACAGAACATCTAAACATGAAATATTCAAATATACACAAATGCATTATGAGTTTTAAAGTCAGATATTTACATTTCTGAGAATGGACAGTATAATTGAAACACACAGCATGTATCAACAAAAATGATAAAATTTGTTATGGCTGACAGGACAACACATAGTGTTTTCCCAATTACAAAACACATTCAACACATGTACAGTTTAAATTATAAGCAGCAGTAAAAAATGAATGCCTATTATTTATATAAGTAATGCCTGTCAATGTGTAAGTGGGTGCATCCGTTAACCCTTTGGCACCAGAATTATATGCCCAATGTACTATCTTCTTGACTGGGAATTTAAATGGGTGCAGATTAGTTTGCATTTTCTTGACCAACAACTTCCAGTAACATTCAGTTTTCTCAGCATCACACTGTGTGTTAACTAAAGTCTTCCTTGGTGCAAGATAGTTCAACAAAATTCTTACTGAACATTAACCTGGCAAATGGACATATTGGCTAAAGGTTACTCTATCTCATGGAAACCAAGTTTAAACTCTGGACTTCTTGTTATGGCACTTCCATGTGACATTCAATTGCTGAAGTTCTGATATATTTCCCTTTGCCAGCTTGTGGACACTGTCCAACAGGATCCAGACAGAAAAGTGGCAATACCGGATCACCTACAGAATTATAAGAGCACCACCAAACCTGTCATAGTATGTTCTCTTTTGGGTAATTCCCCAGCGCCTCAATTTTATATGCGTACATTTCAGAACACTCTAACTGTTCCATCTTCATAGGCAGGTGGATGAAGTGTGACTGGTAGACAGAAAAGCTGGGGTATTTATACAGAAAGGTTTTGACTGGAAATTATGCAGAGCCAATCGCAGGAGGGTGGCAGGTAGGGGGCGGTTAGGAGGTAGAGCAGGTTGTGGAGGGGTGAGGTATATAAGGTGCGTGTCAGGGCAAGGTCCAACTATTGTGTAGTAGGTGACTGTCTCCTTTCCTTGATTTTATGTAAAAGTGTTTCCAGGATTTGCTTAGGGTCAGGCCATCTTCTCTGTTTATGTTGTGTGGATGCATTTCAATTTCAATTGCTTCCCTGACGAGACGATCCATGTATCCGGTTTTTGCAGAAAGCAGTTTAGTGTCCTGTAGTCTGATGATGTGGTCATGGTTAAAGCTGTGTTCAGCTACTGCTGATATGTCAGGTTCAGCCAGTCTTATGTGTCTATCCTGCTCTTTAATTCAGAGGTAGATGGACCGACCACTTTGTCCAATATAAACCTTGCCGCATTTGAAAGGGATCCTGTATATGCCCGGTGTTCTTAATCCTAGTGCATCCTTCACTGGTGGCAGGTAGTTGCATATTTTCTTGGGTGGTAGTGCGACGCTTTTGATATTATGTTTGGTCAACATTCTGCTGAGTCGGCTGTATGTAGTTTGGGTGTAAGTTATGTATGCCGCGGAGGTGGGTTTATCCTTGGACTTTGCAGTCCGTGTTGCTGGTTTCATCGCTCAACATATCAGTTGATGGCTGTATCCGTTTTCCTTGAAGATGGTGGTGAGGAATTCCAATTCTTGTGCAAGGGAATCTTGGTCACAGATAGTTTTTGCTCTGTGTATCAGGGAGGAGAGGACTGACTGATTGTAGGCTGGATGGTGGTGGGAATTCTGGTGTAGGTAGAGAATGGTGTTGGTGGGTTTCCTGTACACTTTGTGCCCTAGGGAGCAGTCCGTCTTTCTGTGTATGTCGATAGCCATGAATGGATGGTGGCCTTCTTCTTCTATTTCCATAGTGAATTGTATATTGTTGTGTAGTCCACTGAGGTGGTTTAGGAATTCTGTTAGTTTTTCTTGTCCATGGGGCCAGATGACAAAGGTGTCATCTACATATCTGTACCAGTGTGCAGGCTTGTGTGTGGCTTGTTCTACAGCTTTTTTCTCAAAGTCCTCCATGAAGAAGTCCGCGATGACTGGGGAAAGTGGTGAGCCCATTGCCATACCGTCTGTTTGTTCATAGAACTGACAATCGAAGCAGAAATATGTGGATGTTAGCACGTGTTTAAACAGTGCCAAGACATCGTCTTCAAAGAGATGACTGAGGAGTGTGAGTCCACCACCGGAACTTTAGTAAACAAGGACACCATGTCGAAACTAGCCATTAGGTTGTACTTGTAGAGATTCCAATATCTGGATGAAATGGAAAGAGTTTTTTACATGGCGTGCTGAATTTCCGGTGAGTTAGTTGAGTAGTCCTGTTAAGTGCTTGGAAAGTAGGTATGTAGGAGCGCCAATTACCCAAAAGAAAACATACTACATTCAGAACACGGCGAAAGTTTGAAATCAAGAATCTATACCGTCATTTGCGTCACATTCGCTTTTAAAGAAAATGAGAGCTATAACATTTCTAATGTTTGTAAGAACATTATGCACAAACTCTCCATAAAGTGATTCCTTGTTAAAAAGTGGGTCACATTACACAACATGAGAATTGAAACGTCTAGTTTTTCCAAGATATGCTTCACCAACACATGGGGCCCACACGTCTCAGAAGTGTTATCATGATGATAATGCAGTGTCAATTGTACTCAATACCCAAAGCATACAGGAGGGATCGGCTGTGATCAAATGATGGAATATACACATCACAAGAGCTGCAACATGCACATGAATTAACACTACATTTATGTTGGCCATCATCATCCAGAAATGCAGGTTCCTCAATGACTGCAGCATTTTCTCTATACAACAGGCAGTGTTAACACATTCAGCAATTGTAAATTCAAGCTGCCCATCAACTGCACAGACACCAGCAAATACGGAGGTCATAAGTGCAGTCATGGGATGACAGCACTTGATCTCACATAGCGGCATGAAAATTTGGAGTATCCCAACTGAGATCCCAAATGTGCATCTTGTCCACCAATTGGATGCATACCACTTCTCACAGAAAGCACAAGTTCCCAACTGTCCTCCAAATAAACTGTACATGTAACTATGAGCTGCCCATAATTTCATCATACCACACATCACTTGACAGGACAAATGTTGTGTAACATCTGCCTCCACTCATAATGACGGATCACCCTGTGGAGAGTCAGTGCACAAAAGAAAACAATATCCATTTATTATGAAGGGAACAGGGGGAAAAAGCAAACATTGGAAAGCATTAAATGTGTCAAAAAAATCAGAAAACAACAGAATATGAAAAATATACAATTTGCATTCAGGCATACAAAAATTGGCAACACAAGGAAGGTTACTGTCATACCCGTGTCAAAATAACTTTACATATCTTTGCAAAGTAACAAACATTGCCCAAGACAGAGAACACAGCTGTCAATCCATGCATCACTAGTATCAGCAACTACACCATATCAGATTTCCAAGAAATTTGATACAGGTCTTTACATAAAGTTGATCACAATTGAGTTTCCTAAAAATCTGTGCAGTAAAATGACATATTTTATGTATGAGCATAAATGAAGTTTTGCCTGTATTTGCTACATTCATCATCCCATTTGATAATATTATAATGAGGAAACGTCCACAAAAATTCACTGAAAAAATGTTTCATGACAATGGGCGAAGTGAAAGCCATATTTTATACTCGGCTACTTAAATGAATGTCCATCTGTACTTTCTCCATTCTTTTCTGACTGCGATATAATTCACTATACAGGATCTGAACATGTTCTTCAGAGTTTGTTGGCAAAGTAATTGCCTTACTTTCCTTACAGGTTTATGGAGCTTCGTGTACATGTGTACTAACAGCCTTGTCAGTGTCCTTCTCCCACACCCCCAACACTCCATCAACGTTTGTCACTTGGCATTCATGGCAACAGAAACGACAACATTTATGAACATCAGTCTACAGATCCCCAGTCTGCAGCACATACTTATTAAAGCAGTGGGTCACGCTCAATTACCATAGACAATAATAATCATGGACACTGATATGGTCCTGTCCTCATCGTGCACACTCAACACTCTGGCACCAGAATTAAATAGCTGCACTGATCTGCATAAGACAGGTATCTAACTTTTATTCTAAGGGATGGGTATTTAGATTTTAGCAAATGGTTCATGAAAAATGTATTAATCGAATAAAGATAAAATTATCAACTAAATGAAGTAAATTTCCTCATTACCTAGAACATAAAATTAATTCCTAGGAGTGTTTTCCAAAGTGTGTTCAAGTCTGCAAAATTAGGTCTTTAGAAGGTTAAATGGAGGCGGCATACAAGAAGATATTTTATATAATGTTCAGCATTTTGAGCATCACACTGTATGTTATAAATATAATTTGGAGCCAAAGAACTGACAAAGTAGTGGGTAATAATAATAATAATAATAATAATAATAATAAATGCCTGTGACAGGAGACATACATATTGTATAATAATAATAATAATGGGAAAGCAAAGTAATGAATGGCCATTATATTAGAAGTACAGATAGACAGGTTATTAGTGAAGAAGACAAGGTCTTTGACCATCTAGGGGAGATATGAAAGAAAGACTGGGGTGAAACAATAGCAGCACAAGATCACGCATTACAAACTAAACATCATGCAACAAAAATATTACAAAGAGAAAAAGACAGCAAATGCAGACTCTCTAAACAATTTGGTGAGACACATCATATCAGCATGCCCAATAGTGGCAAAATAACAATACATAAAGCAGCCATGATAGAATGTGTGCTCAACTGCAATATGCAATGAAATAGTGGAAGAATCAGACAAGTAAGGCTGTGGTGCATCCGGAGCATAAGCTGATGTTCCCTAAGAAGAAGGAGGATTAGAAGGAGGAGGAGGAGGAGAACACTGGTATAAAAACACACCAAAATCAGTCAAAACAAGTCATGACGGTAAGGTCACCATATTGTGGAACCAAAAAGTGCGAACTGACAAAACTATCCTAAAAATAAACCAGACATCAAAATCCATCGTAATAAACAAGGAATGTGCATGTTAATAGAAGCTGCAATTCCTGGAGACAGAAGCCTATAAGATTTTAAAATAAAATACCTGATAAAGAAATTTAGCACATGTGGAATGCAAAAGCAAAAGTGATATCAATAATAATAGGGGCAAATGGAACAATTTTAAAACCACTCCGACAATAGCCATGCTACATACAAGCAAAGCACAAATTCATAATCTCCATAAAACAGCCATATTGGGTACTGTACACATGTTATGGAAAATGCTAATGTAAAAGTATAGAACATATTTCATGGGTGAAACATAACATTACACGTAGCACAAACTGTAAATACAGAACATATGCAACATAGAAATGTCGTTTGCTGCAGGTAAATAATTGTAAATACCCTGCACAAAGGTGATAAAAAAGATTATGATGACAATAATGAACTGGCCCAACTGGCAACACATGCACAAGAGTAATACAGCAGAACACTTGCACAATTTATTGTCAAAAAACATCTGCTGTGGAAGGGATGTCAATGAAAGTTTGGCTTAAGGTACTTGTACAAACATAATGCTAATAAACACACCAATTATTCACACAGAGATGCATGACCAAACCACCAGATTGCTTTGAGACAAGCCATGTACTGTCTGTCACTTCAATCTACTGCTGAAGGCCAAAGAAATTTTCAAGCCACATGCTTACATTATGAATAAAGCCCAATGCTTCAGGATTATCTTCATTTCTTTTACACTGCACACAGAATTGGGGAAAGTACAAAAGAACAATCTGTGTTCCAAATATAACTTAAAAGGAATAAACAGTCCTGCGCACAGAATTCCTAATATCCTTCTCTGCAAGCGGACATTTGCAATTAAATGCACCATTTTGTCAACTGCACAAGAACCACATCAATGCAACTATTATCTGAAACTGTACACGTTTGCATTGCAATGTTTTATGAATTTTCACACACACTGAACTCACGTACCACAGCATATTACAGGTGTCATATTTGAAGCAAGCTGTTCCTCTCTTGGATCCTCTATTACTACCACAAAAACAACCATTTTTACTGACTCTTATCAAACTGATAAGCACTATCTGCCCTTGGCACACATGACCCATGCATACACTGACAACACAAACAACATCAATCAAATTAGAGATGTTTTATTTTTATTGTTACACCATGCATGTTGTCGAGTTACTCAATTATTACACCAACCACTGCACATATATAAAATTTATAAAATTTACGCATTAAAACATTAAAAAT
>Ga0123354_10014092_pt1 | contig 12438 bp, 9 predicted proteins | sample TergutLab28metaG_2_FD_97872 | JGI IMG/M metagenome (GOLD analysis project Ga0123354, IMG submission 97872) | Labiotermes labralis P4 segment gut microbial communities from Petit-Saut dam, French Guiana - Lab288 P4 | ecosystem: Host-associated > Arthropoda: Insects > Digestive system > Gut ... | reverse complement strand
TTTAAAGAAAAATTTGGAAACTATACCAGGAAAACACTCAACAGATTCACTACAAAAGACAGCTATACTTGGAACATCACACATAATACGGAAAGTACTGCAATGTGAAGCTTGAAGCCTGAGTGGTGGGGATCACCGCTGTTTCAAGAGAAGTACCAGGAAGAAATGCCTGTGACAGGAGACATACATATTGTATAATAATAATAATAATAACAGTATTCTTCCAATTTTTTTAACATGTTTAACATTTTAGGCGCGTTCACTTAGCCCCGGAAAGCCCTTATTACATTTGCCGTGTCCGTCCGGCTTTCTGTCTGTCCGTCCGTCTATGCGCATGTGTCGGCATTGCTCCCACAGGACCGACTTCTTTGAAATTTTATATTCGAAGCTTTTATGAAAATCTGTCTAGAAACCACATTTTGTTAAATTCAGGCAAAATCTCGAGAACTCTGCGTGAAGCTGCCGGTAATTTTATTATTGCCGGCGACAGTAAATCGCCATAAAAGCGCTCTATTCGAACGAAATTTTATCAGGCTTGTAGGATAGCCAAGGAGGTATAAGCCTTATGCGAACGTGCCACAACGTTATGTTATATGTACATGGCCCATCTTGTTTATTATTATCGTGTTGACTTATAATCTAGATTAGCATAATTATCTACAAGAATTTGATCAGATGTTTTGCAAAGTTGTTTAGAGTACGGAATAATTCCGTGGCCATTTTAAATTAAGATACAGTGGTCTAGATATTGCATACAAAAGATTGTAGACGGACTGACTTTGCACACAAATTGTCGGAAAAAATTTATAGACCGTCTCCAAGAATTTTCTCTATCACATATTTAACATAACTTAATTAGTTTTAGTCAGGTAGCCTGTTTCAAATTCATAATGACAGAATACTTTAATATTTCTTTCTATTCTTTTATTTTTTTGTAAACTTCACAGCTAGCAGTAAAAAACTTGCCTGTAAAATATCCTCAGTACCTTAACATTGAAGTCAGAGTGGAATTCGAAAACCTTCCCCAAATAAAAATAGCTTTCTGTAGGCCTACGCACTATGCAAGTGGCTTGTAGAATTCCAGAGATGATGTTGAAACGAACACCTTGCATCCACCCCTTAGCCAGCTACCCGACTTGTTCGGTCAAGTATTTCGTACATACTTTTTTTTTGCTGCCTTGTATATCGTTTGACATATAAATAAATACGAGTCTTTATTAGATGACTGTCTTTAATTGTATTCTACAAAACTGCAGAAGAAGCGCAGATATAGATTTTGGAATTTTTTTATGGTGCTAAATACTTCTAAAGGGATATAATTTACGTATGCGTTGCTATAAGAACTGCAGCACAGAATACAAGATTATATCGGCTATAAAACTGGTTTTTTTTTATCCTTGTCTGTTGACAACTTAATTTCCAGTTCTATAACCTTTTTCTGCCTAGCAGATTCTTTTCAGAAAATTTGACCGTTGGTAAAATATTTTCACAAAACATTGTAATTTGGTGTACTAAAATTTCCTAATAAAAGTGGTTTTTGCTTCGTATCAGTCAGATTCAACAACGACTTCACATGAACTCGAATGTAGTTACTCTTACTTGGAAACTGCTGACCCTGGGATAAGCCTGCACATAATAATATGGTGTATATATACAGCTTCTCCTGTCCGTAACTTGTAAACAAAATTCCTTTCGGTAAGGTTTTTAACCACATATTTACCTTTTCTTGGCAACGATATAATAAGCCCTTAAGCCGCAGAGCAAAACAATTACTGCTGTATGTTTGTTTCTGTTTATATTACAGAATGGAATAATATTTAGACATTAGTCTAGTGTTTGTTTTTCAATATGCAGGTCAGTTTTGGAAAATAAGGATAGGGCAAGTAACTTAAAACTGGAAAATTTTACATAATTACGAGCGCTTTCCTTACTTCTGTCATATAAGATTAGAAATGGTCAAATACGCTAGGACGAAACTGGCCTGGCATTTAGTTAAAAGTTCTTTCGATCTTTTGAGTAGAGACCTTGAAGGAAATAGAATATTTGTTTGACCTAGACGCAAATGGGACGATTGTATTAAAATTGAAAATAAATCGTAGGTTTTGAAGGGGTTGGTCAGATCCGTTTAACTGAGGAAACGGACCAAAAGCGAGCGCTTGTTTTTATGGTAATTAATTTTATGGTGACAAATAATTGATAAAATACGTCAGCGTCTCCAGAAAGACTCTGCTGCGGAGAGCCAGTTAAGTGTGACAGAAACAATAATGAAAACGACTGCGATTCATTTTATAGGCGCTACTTAATATAACTACATTGAACCTGATACATTATATCATGGGAATGGTGAAAGAAAATAGCAGCCAATGATAAACTAAGAAGATAATTGAAGTAAACGAGTTTTACGATTGTTAGATAAATATTCTGTACGAGATTTGTTATTTGGGAGATTACACGTGAATTTTAATTTTACTCTTGCAAGACTGATATCAACAGTTGATGAACAATGAAATGTTGGAGGTAGGTGTGATATGAAATAACATGGAACATCTCTGTCATAGTGTATTACAAACATAAGGAAATGAAACTGAACAACGCACATTTTATAAAATTAAGCTTTCTTTCTGGTTTAACGTTAGGTTTTGTGATTATTTTGCCAATACGCAAAACTGTTGCAAACTGAAAGTAAACTTTTGCAGCAGCCAGAGCAGTATGTCCAATTAATTTAAACTTCGAATCCGTTTTCTAATTTGGTTTCGTGTATTTTGCAGCGTGAATGAATTGGTATGAATGTTTTTTTCCCACAAAATTCCGTACGAAGACAGTGTTAATAACATGCTCGAAACTCCAGTAGTTTCTACAAATTTGAGTTTCTTGCACCTATTAATATGAAGATTACTATCTTGTGAAATAAATATGATGTTGTGTAGTATACGGGGTTTTCGTGGGGAAACCTGAGGGAAAGAGACCACTTGGACAACCCATACGTAGATAGGAGGATAATAGTAAGACGGATCTTCAGGAAGTGGGATATGAGGGAATGGACTGGCTTGATCTGGCTCAGGATAGGAGCAGGTGGCGGGCACTTGTGAACGCGGTTATGAACTGTGGGTTCTATAAAATGCGGGGAATTTCTTGACTGGCTGAAAACCGGTTAGCTCCTCAAGAAAGACTCTGCTCCATGGAATGAGTGAGTTAGTAAGTAAGTAGTCTGGCAGACTTGTCTACGAACTTACACGGCGTCATATTGCACATACCACAATCTTGGCGATTACTTGCTGACGTAGTTATTTATAATTTTTTTCTTGTTATCGTCCGATTTGGAAAGATACAGACAGTGAAACTTGAGACATTTGATTGAGCTTATTATGTGTGTCTAGATATGTCAATCGTAGCTATCTGTGAAGTTACATAACTCTGAATCTTGACTGCAAGCTCTATTTTTACATCAGCTTATTCTGTCTGATTCTCATCTCCAACACATAAATAATTACCAAAAATATTTTGTTCAACACATCTATAAAACGCCTCCTTTTTTTCTGTAATGGAAATATAATGTATTTTCTTAGATGTAGGATCCGAGATCTTCGAATGCGTTTCATTCATCGTATAGTTACAAGGAGGTGAAGCATTTTTATTGAGCTGCTAGTTTTTTCGATTCAGGCACCCTGCAACTTGGTGCGAGTCTAGCGGTGCTGGCTTACTCAGGGTTCTGCCTACGACATTTAAATATCGATTCGTATCTTCTGTTTACCTCACCACATTAATTGGCCATACCACTCAGCCAAAATAAACACACCAAAGATCAAAGCAGTAACCTCACCCCAGAGCAAGCATTTCTACCTTACATCGGGCTAACAGGTATAATTTTTAAACCCCCTTTTTATAGTACATAATAATTATTTGAGACGTGCTTGACAAACTGAGGAGAGTAAGAACGAGCAGCAGCATCAGCCAGGTAATGTGTTGTTCCCTGGACGCGCTGGAGCATGCTCAGAGTCACAGACGTGCAAGTGGTTTCTCGAGTTTGTTAACTTCCACAATCGACATTTCTCTCGGAACTAGGCCATTCACCGGTGCAAGACAAGGGATGGTCTAAACTGGGGAATGTTTCTTACGGCGTGCACGTGTCATGGTGCATTGTAACTCAGTAGTGTCACATCGATGCAAATATATCATGTTGTTATTGTAATGGTGTTTAACGTACATGTAAGCTACACATGTTCACATTTTAAGTAGCCCGTTATATATAGACAGGGTGAACACAGAAACACTGCTTGATTTCAATTATGCTGCAGAGAGTCTGGTCCGAGCTAGATTATCGCATCGATGTTTGCCGAGTAACAAGAGGGGGGGGGGGCGCATTGAGTGTGTGTGATACCACATGAAACCGTATGAGTTTACGCAACTGTAGCCACCAGTTTTGTAAGAATATTCCGGTAAGTTTTGATTTTATAACTACTTGAAATCAAGAAGTGTTTTTGTGTTCACCCTGTATATATATATATTCGTGGTCTCCCTCAGTCCCTCCAAGAAAATTCTGTGTGGATCGTTAAACTAACGCAAGAGCGCTTTGTTTTTTAAAACTTTTAGCCTAGATGCACTTATCATTTCCATGAATTTACATTTTAGTGCTACATACACCGTATATTCGAAGTGAGTAGCCTATCACATTGTCCCTTTATCGCTTCCTTTCAGATCCTTACAAATTCACAACAGCCTCATGTTCAGTGAGTACTGGAGATTTTTTCCTGACGGTAAAGCCACCATGTTCTGAGGCTGACCACTCACTTCCACATAATACAGAGGTCTAGAAGGCGTGGAACTATACCTCCACTCCGTCAATGTGTCTTTTTTTACTTTTATCGTTCATAATTATCCTCTCATTCTATATCTTACGATTTAAGTAGATCGTAAAGTATCGTTAACGTAACTTAGGAACAAAGTCTTATATAAACAAATTGTGTTGATTATTTAGTTGGTTCTATAATATTCAGGGATGTTCTTTGCGAATAATACCAGTAACTATTCATAAATTGTTAGAAAAAAGGTGAAGACGTGGACGATGGTTGGTTGTGACACGTACCAACGTACTAGCCCACCTTTCACCGGCATCTACTTATCAGAATGGCCAGATTCATGAATTAAAGTAAATGTGAGACACAGTACATTAATTTTATTGGAGAACAATAAGTTAAAATAATAAGATAAGTGGTCTAAAGACAATATGTGCGAGTCAAGATGGGAGGCTTAATTCTTTTGGAATGTTGTCTCTGGATGCACATAACTTGACCATTCGTGCTACATGTATTGCACTAAAACGAATTAAAACCGCATAATTTGCTGACCCGGAGTGTTTAAATTCTAACATTCGCTACAAAACTCTGTACATATTATGTTCAAAGTTGCCTCCGCTTTTGAATTTTGTGTGCCAGATATAGGGGAAATAATCTGTGGCTTCCGCAACACAAGATTAACAGCTGCTGGAGGCAGCGCCATTCTGAAGACCAAAACGATTTCTCTAGGTTCCAGATTGCCACCCTACGCCTGTTCTTGCAGCAGATTGCTGTATTTCAAAATTTTATCAACAGCGCAGTTAATAAGCCTATAGCATCTAGTAATGAACAGTTCAAATATTTGGCAACAACCGTAAAGAATCAAAATTGTATTCAGAGAGAAATTAATAGCAGACTGAAGTCAGGAAATGCTTGCTATCATACCGTGCAGAAAATTTTGTCTTCCAGTTTGTTATCCAAAAATGTAAAAACTAAGATACACAGAACTGTCATTTTTCTTTTGTGTTTTTTTTTCTGGGTTTCAAATTGGTCGCTCAAATTGACGGAGGAACGTAGGCTGAAGGTGTTTGAGAATAGGGTGTTGAGGAGAATATGTGGGCCTATGAAGGACGAGGTAACAGGGGAGTGGCGAGGACTATATAATGAGGAACTTAATGATCTCTACTCCTTACCAAACATTATTCGGATGATCAAATCGGGAAGAATGAAATGGATGGGGCATGTAACATGTATGGGGGAGAGGAGATGTGTATAGAGAGTTTGGTGGGGAAACCTGAGGAAAGGAACCACTTGAAAGACACAGGCCTAGATGTGAGGGTAATATTAAAATGGATCTTCAGGAAGTAGGAACCCCCGTATGGACTGGAATGTTCTGGCTCAGGATAGGGGCAGGTGGTGGGCACTTGTAAATGCGGTAAAGAACCTCCGGTTTCCATAAAATGCAGGAAATTTCATGACTAGCTGAGAACCGGTTAGCTTCTCAAGAAGGACTCTGCTCCATTGAGTAAGTAAGTAAGTAAGTAAGTATAGCGTCTTGTATTATGATTATTCTGGAGATACCAGGTTCGATGCTCGGCCAACACACTATAATTATTGTCCTGTTCGTTCTCAACACAACCATCTTATGTCCAATATATATTTACCTGTCTGTTGCTTTCTTTAACAGTCCGTCTATAGAAAGACATTACTAGTGTTCCGAAGTAGGCCAAATACGTTTCTTTCACATACCTAACATCATGAACCAGTGGTTAACCTCCTGTTTTATTTACCAAGCCTCTAGTTAGAATGTAAACCCGAAGACTGACTACTCGAGTCTGTAATTTTTCGTGGTTTCCCTCAGTCCCAGCCGTCAATACCGGAATACTTCTTAAAATTTTAGCACATTCAATGTTTTCACAAACTTTCCCAATAATTATACAGTAACCGTCCTGGCATTTTGCTCTATAGAGGGGCAAATTTATTTATCAAAAATGAGATTCCTCGTGTCTCACATCTAGATGCTACTCACCTCTCTCACTGATGCAGCTTTTATCATTCTGCTGAGAATTTGTTTCCAATTTTTACCTTTCGATGTGTATGTACCCGTGTATAAGTGGGTCCCTCCCACCACGGCATGGCGGGTCCTCAGGTAGCTGATGGAGGAACGGCCTCCAGTGTAGAGGATAACTGAGAAAATATTGAATATTCAGTCGCGGACAGCAGACAAGGAGTGGCGCTCCAGCGTGGGGGTTGGGCGAGGTGCTAACTCCTCAACGTAAGAACTTCCCATGTTACAAAAAATTCACAGATGCCTCGTACATGGTGGCAGGCTCTAATAAATGCGGTAATGAACTTCCGGATTCCATAAAACTATCCTCTTCGTCTTCTTTTCTTTCCCTTATACTCTGCTGCAGATGGTAATGTTCTCGAATCGTACGGAGGATTGGAGGTGTAGCTCCACACATTCTTAATCTCTGTGTTAGCTAGAAATGAATGATCATCCTCACGTCCCGGCTCCTGTGCCCTCGGTACCCATTTGGTGGAAAGCTGTTTAGGGCCCAGGGCCGGGCTAGACACAGTGGAGAGCAATAAATCCTCTTGTCCCTGCCAGGAATTTAAGGTCGATCCCTAGGTCTTCCATCCCACAACGTAATCTCTAAACAGACTAAACTATTCCTGGTCCACTCCTCAAGTGAACAATTTTCTAAGTCTTTATTTAAATAGTGGTGGTGGACATTTGTGATTAAGGAACATTTTATCCCTCATCACCCCACGCAGTTAAAGTGAAGAACTGGATTCCAACTTCAGGTCACAGTTTTGAAGTTGTCCACAACGTGCATTACATTCACATTAGTTGTTTTTCTACCAGCCTTTTAATGCACAATTCTATAAGCCAAGTTACACTTATTGCTGTATTCTACCTACGTGACTGTGTTTATATCCATTTGGCGTGCCAGAAGGTCGAAGAATTATGTGGTACTCACCCTGCGGATGACGCCTTGTGTGTAGCTAATCTTTAAGTGTAACTTAGCTTATAGAATTGTGCATTAAAAGGCTGGTAGAAAAATAACTAATTTAAGGTCACCGTGTTTCATCGTCTCAGTACCTTAACCGTCTGAAGCCATGTAGGCCCAGCAGTACGTATTTCGTAGGCTGGTTACTCCGCGATTTAAGTAGGTCAGTTCTTACTGGATACAGTCGATCTGTAATGTCATATGCTTGGCCTGTTCGCACTGTCGCCCTGTGTCATAATTTCATACAGCTTATGTAATTTCCCTTCGCTAATCAGTTTTGTCTCCAACATACTGACTGACGGTTGCATGCGTTCTGATTTTGCTTTAGGACGTTTTTAAACAGTACGTTGATTTCAGGAAATACAGCCCGGGAATGACAGGATACCTACATTTTTGCAGGTTCTGAGACAAACTGCTTAAACCTCCGCAGGACAGTTTCAGTTTCCAGGACACGATTTCAACTCCATAACTTTCGTATACCAAACTAAATATAAGGACCATCTGGAAATTTGCTAAAGGAACAGGGCTTCTGTAATTTAGTAATAGAACATGGGGCGCAAAGGGCCTGTCCTAAGGACTAGGTGCATCGGGCCCGGAAGGGCTCGAACTCAAATACCTTTCATTCATTCATTCATATACCAATCAAGTACACTATGACGACTACATGATCCAAGACAAAAGGGAACTAAATTACGCTGTTTCAATTATTCAAGTTCTTTAGTGCGATTTATGTTAACCTCAGGTATCAGAGTTGTTCTTAAGAGGTAAAAGTCACCCATTCACAGGTGGGTGAGCCCAGGCACAATTTAAGGTCTCAAAATTTGGTATTTTGTATCTCATTTTTTAAGTTTGCGATTTTAAGGCCCTTTATTTTTTTAATTTCAGAAAGTATTATTATTATTATTGTTGTTGTTGTTGTTGTTGTTGTTGTTGTTGTTGTTGCTGCTGCTGCAAAATGGCACTCCAGTCCAATGCGGACCTTCGTCTCCTTAATGGACTTCCCCAATCCAAGTCTGTTTTTGACCTCTCTCTCCAATTTGTAATTTTGCATTTATTAATATCCGTTTGTACACAATTACGCCATCTGTTTTTTGGTCGTCCTCTTAGTCGACTTCCTTGCGGATTATTATTAGATACTTGACTTTTTTTTTACTATCCTTTCTGTTGACATGACCAAGCCAATTCAACTGACTTATTCTGGCAAATGAAAGTATATCTAAATCTCCTAACAGTTTCAGTAATTCTTTATTATATCGCTTTCTCCAATTTTCATTTACTTTACTTCTCCCAAACATTCTTAATAACATTTTTCTTTAAAAAGCAGCCAGCCGTTTAACAATACCTTCATTCAGTGTCAAAGATTCTATTCCGAACGATGCCGCTGGTCTTATGAACGTCTTAGAGATTTTTATTTTTTCTGCACTAAGTACTGACTGGCTATTTAGTAGAGGTAGAAGTACATACTATGCTCTATTTGCATTCATAACTCCTTTTCAATCTCTGGTATTAATTCTTTTTTATTTGTTAGAGATTTGTCAAAATGCACACAGTCTTCCACTGTTTCTGTACCAAGTTTTACATATTCATTTTCATTGTAAGGCTTTCGTGAAACTACACATAACATAAATTGTGCCTTCCTTTCATTTATTTCTAATCCCATCTTATTTGTTTGTGTGACCACTGATAAATACGTCTTCAACATCTTGTTATCTGCTTCCGATAATAACCACATCATCAGAATAAGTCATAATTTGACTCCGTTTGTCATATATGATTCCACGTGTTTCTATTTTAAATCTTCAGAATTGCAGTTTCCAACATTAAATTAAACAGAAATGAGTAATTTCATCTCACACTTTCAAACCATTGTTAACTTTAAATGAAGAGGATAAATGTCTACCAATTTTAACCTTAGCACATATACCATTAGTTAAAATTCTGCAAAATATAACTAATTTTTTGGGAATCCTTTTTTAAAGTCGATAAATAGATGATGTACATCTATAGTTTGTTCCCAATATTTTCTAATATTTCTCTCATAGTAAAAATTTGATCAACAGTTGATCTTCCCCTTCCAAAGCCTCCTTGGTATTCTCCTATTATTTCCTCAGCATAGAGTACTAATTTTCATAAAAAATATTTGGCAGAATTTGATATGTTACACAAAAAGCGACTGCTCTACAATTAACACACATCATCTCTTTCCCTTTCTTATGAATTGGACATATTATACCATATTTCCACGCATGTGGTATAATATTTTCCTCTCATATATTTGAAATGAGTTCATACAGAAACTTCTTGAGCTCCTCTCCTCCCACATTAATCAATTCATCCTGGATTGGATCATGTTCAGTTGTTTTTCCATTTTTAAATTTACTTATTGCCATCTCTGTGTCTACATCCTTTGGTGGTTCAACATATGGTTCTGCAGTCTGAATGCTCATTGTCCACTCTTTTCCACTGCCATCGTATGTTCCATCTTGCGGCTCAAAGTGCTTCTCATTATATTCAGACCACCTTTGCAGGATATTCTCTTTGGCGCTTACTACATTGCCTTCCTTATCTCCAATCATTAAAGTTTGGAGTTTGAACTCTTATTACTCACGTCTTGATAAAATTTCTTCACTTCATTGTTATGATAAGCAATTTCCAGTTTATTCCAGCTTTGATTTAAACAATACTCTGTCTTTTGTGTCATAATATTTTATATGTTATTTTTCTTTTAACCATGTATTATTGTTCATTTTTTCTGTTATTTATGTTACTCATTTTGTTGTAAGCTCTTTTCATCTTCTAATATTATTTGACACTCTTCATCAAACCAAATACGCCTTTGTGGTCTTTCTTCTTTTCCTATTATTTTTCCAGCTGCTTCATTTATTCCTTTTTGTTGTGTTCCATATTTCATTTATATCTTCCACTTCTTCTGAGTATCTTGCACATTTGCTGTTACATGCTTGATGAATTCTTCTTTTACATCTTTCTTATTTACTGTACCAATATCCCATGTCTTTCTTTCACTTTTCTTAGTCTTCTCACTTCTCTTAATTTTCAGTCTAATTTTGGCCCACACTAAAATGGTCTGATTCTATTTCAGCACCTCTCTTACTTCTCACATCACAAACATTTGTGCAGAGTCTTCTGTCAACCAATGTGAGATCTATCCGGTTACACGCTTTGTTGCCAGGTGATCGCCAGTTACCTTGTGAATGTCCTTATGTTGACACCCGTTCCTGTCACAGCTATATCTCTTCCCAGTGTAAAATTTACCTTTCGTTTTCTATTATCATTTGTTTCGTTGTGAAGGCTGTGCCCTCCACATGCTGGATAAAAGTAGGACTCTTTTGCAACCTTAGCGTTGAAGTCCCCTAGTAGTGTCTTCATGTATTATTGGAAAATGCATCACATACCTTTTCCAAAGAACTATAAAATTCTTCTTTGGCTACTTCATCTTTGTCTTCACTTGGGGTGTGTGTTGATATCCGTGCCATATTGAAGTTTAACCCTAATTTTCCACATTCTTTCATTTACAGTTTCAAAATCTAATCTATCATCCTTTATTTTGACTACTAGTAAAAAATCCTCTTCCAAATTCATGTTTGTCACTTTTATGTCCACATTTCCTTTCCTTGGCCATTTAATTTCTTGCACAGCACTTATATCTATTTCATACTTATCCATCTCTTTCACCAATTCATTCATTGCTCCTGCCCCATACAACAAACGTACATTCCAGTTCGCTCTCCTCACGTCATTAATCCTTTTCCACTGCCTAGGTCCATTCCATTCAGTCTGACTGTTCTGAGGCCACAATTAGGTTTCCTAACAGTTAGCTTTTTTGCGGCGACAGGTTGTCGGCCTGTCGCCCAGCCTCCAAACTGGAGGGCCAGTTATAACCACGGACAGGTTTATCTACTCTACCCGCAGACACCGGGTACCCATTTTGGTCGCCATTTACGACCTGAATGGACTGTAGTGGGACTGTTCTTTTACCCGGTCACAACACGGGGATTTAAAAACGTTTAATAGAATTTAATTTCTTTAGTTGGTTTGGTGATTAAAAATAATCTCCTGCATGTCTGGATATTCAATCAGTGTTCGTCTGTAAAAAAAAAAAAAAATGAAAAATACATTTCCCTGGTCCTCCAAGAATGGGGGTTTTGCGGGTAGGTTGGTAACCCTCCCAAAGAAAACAAAGTTCTCATAAGCAAAGAAGCACAGCCTTGGATATCGGCGGATAAACAGATTCCGAGGAATATGCGGCACTATTATGGAACACTTAAAGAAAACCCGTACAGATACCCAAATGAAATTTTATAAAGTTGAAGGTAGACCATCACTACTGTATGGCAGCGAAACATGGGTAACCACGCAGAGAGACATGACTCGCTTAGAAGCTGCAGAGATGCGCTTTCTAAGAAGTGTTACGGGATACACAAGGCTAGATAAAATAAGAAGCGAAGTCATAAGAAAAGAACTAGAGATCTCTGGAATACAAGACGCGAGACTCAAATACAAACAAAACTGGATCAACCACCGTGAAAGTATGGACAACACCAGACTCCCGAAACACGCCCTCAACTACAAACCTCGAGGAAGAAGAGATCGTGGACGCCCCAGGAAACGATGGCAATGCGTCGATGCCGGAA
>Ga0123354_10014089_pt1 | contig 12442 bp, 8 predicted proteins | sample TergutLab28metaG_2_FD_97872 | JGI IMG/M metagenome (GOLD analysis project Ga0123354, IMG submission 97872) | Labiotermes labralis P4 segment gut microbial communities from Petit-Saut dam, French Guiana - Lab288 P4 | ecosystem: Host-associated > Arthropoda: Insects > Digestive system > Gut ... | reverse complement strand
TTATACAATATGTATGTCTCCTGTCACAGGCATTTCTTCCTGGTACTTCTCTTGAACCAGCAGTGATCCCCACCGCTCAGGCTTCAAGCTTCACATTGCAGTACTTTCCGTATTATGTGTGATTTTCCAAGTATAGCTGTCTCCCCTGCAATATTCCTCTTTGTATCTGAATGGGTTGTGATTATTATTATACAAAACACTGAATCTCACTCAGTAGGTCAGTAAGTTTGGGTTAGCATAGTCAGTGAAGTGAACAGGCAATGGGGTGGATAGTTTGGAGTTCTAATCCTGGCAACGACAAGAGATTTTTTTCACTTCTTCAAAATGTCCAGACTGGCCTGGAGGTCAAAGCACTTTCCTGTACAGTGGGTACTGGGGGGGGATCCCTTCCAGGCCGTACAGCAGCTGGTGTGTGAGGTCGTCCAAAATAATATCTAGTTTAAGAGGGCATGGAGCTACACCTCCAGTTCCCCTGTATGCTTTCACATTGTATACAAGGACGGCTTTTGTATCCGTACATTCACTTCATTCACTTATACAGTGTACTGTTACATGCATAGATAACAAGATTGCTACACAGTGCACCCAACACCAGCCACTAGCACAGTAATTGAATGTGCATGTAAAATTAAGGAAAGTCTTTATTAATATCATACTTGAGTACCTGCAATACATATAAGGCAAGACAAAGAACGTGCTCCAGAACCACAGGCGTAACTTGGCGAGTAGTAACGGGGAGTGCAAATCAATCATGGGTATTAGGAACTATTAATTTCTGAAAGAATGAAAAGAGAAAGACGGGGAAGATTGGTGTGAACAAGTGCATAATATAAATACACCCCTTTCACCACTCCGACATGATTTTTTATTTACCCTTCTTCAACTCGATGGTCACAAAAATTATTCTTCGGTAGAAACAATACTGGGGGGGGGGGGGAATTAGGCCCCTTCCCCCCTTCAAATTATGCCCACATCCAGAACCACAAGTAAGCAGTAATTTAACTGAAAACTAGTGAGAAAATTATACAGTTCAAACTTTAAAGTGCTCAATTGATATAGTAGCCAGTTAATCATTTGGACTCACCACTGTAAGGGATTATGTCTCATGACAAAATCTGTATCAGTTTTAACAGCTGATTTTCAGTGTTTTCTATTGATTTGGTTCTTTGTGTACATACCTTTATTTATTTTGTATTATAATTACTGTGCTGCAATATCAAGAATGTGTTACATCTATGCCTATGTTGTGTACTGAACTAGGCAGCAAGATTAAATATATTGTGTAACAAGAATATGTAAAATCAAAGAATGTATTTGATAGAAGATCCTTGCCTTCAACATAAATAAGTACAGTGTGGTGCAAAAATGTATGGTTAATGTACGCAGTTTATTAATTGAACCGAAGTGTATTAATCAGATCCAGTAACCTAAAGCAATATTTGCTAGACTGGTGTACATCCCAATTTTAGAAGGAAAGTATTGGGGCAAAGATCAGTTGTGGCTTTGAAGTGATACAAGATGCACCCATTTTTTTAACAGTATTTTGCAGGAAAAAAATGTTTTGCACTTTGACTATAGCATAGCTTCGTACATATGAGACCTTGAGAAGGTGTTGGTTACTCAGGGAGTTCCCCACCATCATTTAAACTAACCTTACATTGTACAGATTTTGTACTGTCAAGTTTATATGCACAACCCCCCTCAAGTTTGAAATTGTGCTATGAGCACATGTCTCCACAACATCATGGCTGAAGAATGTGGGACATGATGCCCGTGATTAAGCAACCATGGAAAAATTACAAAATTGTCTGAGAGAATGTGACAAGTTTGGTTCAGTATATTTTGTCTTTCACATCAGTTCGTTTTTACCTGTGGCTAAGTGTCATACATTTGTAGGAAGCACGGCCAGCGAGTAACAAACCTCATAAATGAAACATAACGCTAATTGCTGACTGAATTGGTTTTTAAATTTTGAATATTGCTGCCAGCTGATAAAAGTTGTATTACTTTAAATTTTTGTGTTCTTTTGTAGGTACTGTGAGCCAAGATATACTTTTCCATTGCAGTCAGAAACAGTTCAAAGAGCAGTGGAACTAGCAGTTGAACATAACCGTAGGGCACCGTCTACATTATTCATGTGTGGCACCTATACCTTAGGTATGTCAGTGTGGGCATTTGAGAAGACTAGTGGGCCATAATTGGAGATGAAAGAAGCAATTTTATAATTAGATGTATGTGGAGGGCAGATGTTAGCTGCACTTGTTACAGTGACATTGTTGCCATTACCAGCGAGCAGTGTCTGTGACTACAACTGATACTTGCTAAACAGAATTCCCTCACCCTCTCTGTGGCAGAGTGCTTTACAGATTTTTACTTGGTTTTAAAATTAAAATTAATTCCAGAAATATACCTGCCATTTATCTCTTGTGCACTCAGGTTGCCACAATCAGTGCAGTGACTGCACTGTTGGCTGAGTGATCAGGGGTTTGAATCCTCCAGGGCCAAAGATCTTCCACCTTTTCCAAATGACTAGACCAGTTTTGGGACCTACCTTTGTTCCTGCCCTGTTTCTTTGAAACTGCTGTGCTGTAGCTGGAAGAGTTTAGTTGGTATAGTGAGTAGGTCAGAGGCTGAACAACGAGGGAACTGAGTTCCCTTCTTTTTGACAGAAATTTTCTGGTTCCTCAGCATCCACATCTGCTGTGGATATACAGGTGTGTGTCCAGTGGGTACTGGTGTCTCATTTCCTGCAGATGAAGCGACCAGGGTATGAAGTTGACCCAATCACCTCCTCTTGAGCCCACGTGGTCGTCACCCTGTGAGGGGTGAAGCTGCTTGATGGAAATAACAGTGGCTTGGCACTATGTCTATCCCCGTTGGTCGTTTGGGCGGTCAGGTACCGTAGCGATGAACTCTTGTGGGGTCGTGTATGTGGAAAGAGCCACACAATACACATGCAAGCAACACAGTGATAACAATAAATGAGTACAAAATAGTCTTACATAAATGAAACAACCACAAGAACACAGTAATCACCAAAGCAAAACAGTATTGGTCTTTACAGCGGATCATCCAGCACGCGTAGTCTCTCTTGTAACATTATGATGCACCAGCAACGCACATCAACAGGTCTAGCCTACTGTATCAAATTAGTACACAAACTTCAAAACAATGTTACATTAATACAGACTACTGCCTGACTCACACTACCCAGTCGGCGCCCTTCCAACAGAAGCACTATATTATGTGCGTGATCGCTCAAACATTACACAGGCCTGTACAAACTGTCAGAGTGACTTGCATAGAAAATTACAAAACAAAATTACAAAGATAACAATTAAAGAGCACATCGCTTCTGCCTTGTCCCTAGCTCAAGGGGGCTGATGTTGAGTATGAACCAACAGACAACCCAAAATACCCATTTAGAAAATCCAAACCAAAAGCTAAATTTCTTACTTATGTTCATACTTGATCTTCGGTCCCGTGGGTAGCGTGAACAACTCGGCAAACAAGTCCTCCTAGGCTGGCCAGCCCTTCCTCCCAACGTAAAAGCAGAAGTCCAACTTCAAGTCCCAAATGCGGGTTCAAGAGCGAGAGTCTGGGGCTTCAGTCGCCCTACAAGAAAACTCTCGGTAATGCCTCCAACCCTTTCACCCTCTCACAGCGGCCAGTCCCCGGACAATAACGAAGGGAAAGTGGTGACAGGACGGAACATTCGAGAAGTCTAACTTCCGCATGGGGACAGCCTTTGAGCTGAGCCCCCACGGGCACGGCTCCATGGTGCAGTTCTTAGTTAAGCACCAAGACATCTTAGCATTTTTTGTTTAATACTGTTATGGATATATTGTGTGGTATAGATTTTTGGTGAATTTCTTATACTGAATCAGTAACTTTTCCTCTTAGATTTTATTTTCTGTACCACATTTACTGTTTGGGTGACTGACATACAGAAACAATTTTTTCGTTGCTGTAATTAATATCCAGATGTATTTCAAGGGCAGCACTGTGATTTATTTCTTTCACAGGGAAAGAGAAGGTGTTTTTGGGAATTGTTGAGGCTTTGAATTGCAAATTTTGGGCCAGTGATGAAAAACGCAAAGTCCTGGAGTGCCTTGATAATCAGATCATCACTGACAGATTAACAAAGAGACAGTGGGATGCCCAGGTCCACGTGTGCCGCATGTCTGATCTAAATATCAATGTAAGTTGTAAATGTCAGTCTATGTGCTGAAAACAAGTACTGCCACAACCACACCCTCCACCACCACCACAACCAGCCACAGGGTATAAGCCATCCAGGTTTGTTCATCTGCATGGATGTTGGTCCATCCATCTGTACCTAGGTCATCATACATTAATTTTATATTGATATGACCAAATAATCAGTTGATTGGATCACAGATGGTGACATGGACAGGCTATGTATCATGCATGTGAAAAATAAGAAATACATACAGCTTGCTAGGAAACCCAAACGGAAGTAGCCCATTTGGTAGACCTAGGTGTGTGTGGGTGAATATGGAAGTTGTCTGTAAGAAGTAGGCTTTGAGGATGTGGACAGGATTTATCTGTCTCAGGGTAGAGTCCCTTAGGAGGCTGTTGTGAATGTGGTAATGAACGCTTGGATTCCATAAAAGGTGGGATATTTATTGACTGTTCGAGCATCCATCGACTTCTCCGGAAGGGCAAGGTCTTAGAACTCTTAGACACTTGAAGATAAAGGCACCATGTTTCTTCAAAACTTTGGGGACTGATTGTTCAGTGATGTGTTATGTCCCAGAACAATGGAGTCCTCATCCACACTACTTTGAAAACATTAGAACCCACAAGTTATCTGGTCCCTGGTTCATTTTTGTCAGACTGAACAGTCTCACATCCCAGAAGACAGTCATCTTTATCACAAACTGATGACCCTGTACTTAATAGTGACTGTACAGTAACTTTTTGTATGCTTTTGCTGAAGTATTACTGTTGCATATAGCAAACTATCTGTGTCCACAGTAATTAATGACACTTTTTTTTTCAGTTTCTCCAGTGTTATTTAAAGCAGCACGAAGGAATATTCACTCATATCGTGGCATTCATTCCTACAGGCTGGGAGATGAGCCGGAAAAGTAAGACTTTTGACAGTGTCCGTAAAGATTCATATGGAAACATAACCATTTATGGCATACCTTATAGCGAACATTCAAGTTTCGCAGAGTTGCGGAGATTTGTGCAGTTTTTGAAGCCAGCTGAAATTATACCAACAGTTAATGTGGCAGACCATGCAAAGCGAAATGCCATGACAAAATATTTTAAACAGTGGTTATCTGAACCATCAGTATCACCTCTCAAGCGAAAGACTGTTGAAGGCGTGTATGTTCAGCAGAAAATAACTCGGTATTTGAAACCTTGAAGGTCAGAGAAACATGACTTGTGGTGGTAGTACACAGAAGTCTGCAAATCATGAGCCCAAGTGTATGGAAAATATGATGCTGGGTAGCATAATGGACTCAGCTCACATGACGAACATCTTGTCAGTGCTGGCACACAAGGTGGATGCTGAATCATGTGTCATACAGAGTGTTTAATTGTGACCAGAACTTATGTTTTTATATTTGTAAGCAGAGTAACATGCATGGTCTTGTAAATAAAGCCATCTTGGTGCACAATATTTCTTAGTATGTTTATTTCTTTTCTCTACGTGTTTTGGGTGACTATGTGCCCTTCATCAGTAGAAACAACAGTAGCAACACTTGGTACTTGTTATTCTGTATGGATGCATACCAGACAGTCATCCACACAGAATAACAAGCACCAAGTGTTGCATAAATACAGTTGTTTATCTAGGAAGTGTGTCATCCCCATTGTGTGTGTGAAACTAGGAAAAGGTATGTAGCCAAACACAACTTAATCACTGAGGTGTATTTAATGACTATGCGATGGAAACAACTACATGTTTCGGCCTGTATTGGCCATCATCAGGTTGTCTAGGGAACTTAAGGGCTAGCTATATGCATGCTCGCGTGCGTGGTGTAGAGATCTCTTACATACGTATATCTTGACAAACCGAATCAAAACAGGAGTCAAATAAAACACTATAAAGCAGAACAGATACAGATAGTAAAACAAAATACATGAATATAAACCAGACAATAACGCTAGCGGAGGCTTGTTTTCTCACCCATGGCCAGTCCGTCTTGTTGAATTAAGATCTTCTCATTATTGGAAAAATAGTTTTGATGGGTAATAGTGTCATACCAGTTCAGTAGTTCATGTCTGATTTCGGGGTCCACTCCGTTTTCCACTAGGGTGTTGGCTATGATGTCTTTAGTTTCTTTCACTGGGACATTGGTGTATAGGCTGGAAATGTCTAGGGAGGCTAGGGAGTAATGCGGGGAATTGGGGTGCACTCTAGTTTGTTGATGAGTTCTCTGGTGTTGCTTACGGTGTATATGTGGGGGAGTGGGGCTATTAGTCTAATCTTATTTGTGAGGAGCTGGGCCAGTTTGTATGCGGGAGCTCCTCTCCAGTTTACTACTGGGTGAATCAGGTGTTCCGGTTTGTGCAGTTTAATTAAACCTTTGATAGAAGGTGCAGATGGGTTGAGGTCAATGTGTTGCCATTTTTCATCTGGGAGGATAAGTGCTTTGCTGTTGTTTATGACCTTCCTTACTTGGGTTTGAATGTATTCTGTGGGGTTGGTTTTGGAGGTCAGTTCATACAATCCAAAAACTTCCTCACCTCCAAAACCAACCCCACAGGCCGAAACATGTAGTTGTTTCCATCGCATAGTCATTAAATACACCTTAGTGATTGAGTTGTGTTTGACTACATACCTTTTCCTACAGTTGTTGCCCGAAACATGTAGAGAAAAGAAATAAACATACTAAGAAAAACTGTGCAACAAGTTGGCTTTATTTACAAGATTATACAGGGATGTACAGTCAACAAAACGTAAAATTTGACATGTATGGTGTTTGAAATTCCCCCTTCAGTTCATGAAGTTACATTGCTTGACCTCGCAGTTGGGGTCTTTGTGTGTGGTGTGTGCACACATGCAAAATATAGGGCCCTTGCACTATGAAGTAGCAGTAAATTCCTCTCGCCGTCAGTATATCTACCAACCAATGTACTTCACAAAATACAATTCATAACAATTATTAAAACACCTACTCCCTGTGATGGCACTGGCATGCCATATGAGGGAGTTATGGAACATAATAAGCCCCCTCCATATTGAAATTTTATGTTAAAATTCTAAAATACATTAAAAATTGATAAGTATAATAAAATAATATTGTGGTATTAAAATTATACAATGTTGGAATTGTTCCAAAATAAACACCAACAAGATAACACTTATGGACTATCCTTCATTTCACGGTTAGTCGTCCTTTACTCTACATGTTTCAAGCTTCAGGGAGCTCATCATCAGGAGTTCACTTTTTCTACACTGTACAGGCAGTCTCTGGCATACTGTATACTGTAACATGTAATGTTTGTCTTTAGTTATCTCTATGATATAATTTGAATATTACGATTTTTTACAATTTTTATAAAAGATTTATTAAAACTAAAAAGCTTCTGTGGTTAAAAAGTGTAAAAATATATATAGTAATCAAGTGTCTGTTAAAATTTTTTTTTTAGGAAAATGCAGTGTTTTTGTTTACATACATCTTTTGCTGTAGCCCTCCCGTTCTCCTACGTGTTCTGTTCCGTACTGTTTGTGTGTCACAGGTGGTTGACCTGATTATATAACTTATTGGGCGGGTGAGTTTCTGTAGTTTTCCGTGTGTTGATGATCGATTCTTACGTATGTCTGTGGTTGTACTCTGTTATTAACGCGAACAGTGGATTGTGTTCTCCGTGTTTTTGTTCCGGTATTAGGTTTCCTTCCTTATGGGTGGTTTGAATCAGTAGTTGTTCGTATGGTATTAGCAGATTTGTGTTTCGGATTGGTTTTATCAGAGTCATTATGTCTTTAAGTGGGCCATATTCGTGTATGTGGAGCGCGTATGCTGATTGTGGATCATTGTTTTTTATATAACGTATGTGTTCCTTATATCTGAGTGTATCAACTGTAATGATGCACGGAACCATGAATGTAAAAAAAAAAAAAAGTTGGAATTGTATACTTGTCATTGTTTTATGTATTTTATGGTTTTAACATTCTAAACATTTCAGTATGGGCAGTGTAATACTGGACTAATGTGATGGGCTTATATTTCTTTGTTCTGTAACTCCCTGAGGTTGGCAGTCTAGTGCCATATGTGTAGGATTTCTAATAATTGTTATGAATTGTATTTTATTAAGTGCATTTGTTTGTGGATACATTGATTGTTAGCATATACATGATGTGAATAATATAAAATCTTGTTACCTTGTTCAGTTAATCCTGGAACCATTCTTCAGGGAATTAACATAAGAAGGAAAAATGTACAATTGTATCATACAGGACAGTGTGGTGGCCCACACAACAAACTGCAAAATGGCTTCTCTAGATAAGGCGCTTGGTGAATAGCTGATAACTAGTGGATTGTGGCCTTATAGATCTTGATCTGTATGCGTTTGAGTATTGTCTGAGGGGACAACGGCAGTGTTTGCGTGAAAAATACAAATTACAGTCGAAATCAGTTATGATGTCATGGGACGGACTGAATATTTTGTGTCATTTGAAATGAGTTGTTGAAACTGAGGAATATAACGTTATGAATGACAGAGAGGAATTAATTGGTACCACAGAATGTCTGACTGTGTAGATGAGTTGTTGCATAAACCGATATTGTTATAACTGGGTTCGACTGTATTTGCAAGATCTGAAGGACGATATTCAAAGAGAGATATTTCAAAACAAGAGCTCTGCTGTATATCGAGAAATAATTTCAGAAGGTGTGAGGCTTTCATGGAAGTTAGAGTTAAGTTTTTCTCAAGTATCTCCTGTGAAATAAGGTAAGCTGAATTGCAGGGGACGTATGGACTCTGAAATTTCCATTGTGAATGTATGCTTCATGTGTGATAAAGTTCTCATGACAGGTGCGTTGTTCAGGAAAATAATACAACCTCAGTGAATGTGCCTTTGTTACATGTTCATATAGTGACAAGTTCTTTAGACATTTTTGGAAAAACTGAACAAATCGGGTGTATAAACTGGGAAATCATCGTAGAGTTGTAAGCACAAAAATGTGTATATTGTAATTCCATATCAAATTTGACTTTCACTTTAGTGAAATCTCATGTTACTATTTTTCATAGTTTTATAATATATGCATTGTTGTTAATGTTACAGTACTTAGGAAGTTAAACTGCTACACACGTTCTTAATTTCTTAAGTAAATATTATTACAAGTATTGTTTGGTGCTTATTTTAAAAGACAGTAACCATGCGTTTTTGTACGGCATTTAACGGTGCTGTGGGACATCAGAGGTACCATGGAGAAATGACCTTAGGTCTTCCAAGTATTCCAAGGTCATATGACATGGGGGGAGTGTTTTGCAGGCATTGCTGTCATTCCTGTCACTTGTCTTCCATTTTGCAATTGTACTGTGACCTGGCAGATGAAGAGCCTGCACCACAACCATTCCACAAGTATCAATTCTTCTTTCTCGTGTTTTAGCATTGTTATCTTTTTCCAGCTTGGCTGTTTGCTTGCATACTGTTTTGACTATTATGTCTTGATATAATCATGTTTACAGTTTATATAATTTTGTTTACAATTGACACAGACATGCTAAGTTCTTCAGCAACTTTTCTGTGCGAGGAACATGTGGAATAGCTTCTGTGTTCCTTATAATGTCCAATTTTTCTTGATTTGTGGGTGGCTTATATTTTTGCAGTTTTGATGAAGTAGTTATGCTGATCATGCATTCTGTACTTATTTGCTACATGGGACCTTGCGCACGCACGCATGCACACATTTGCACATGCATGCACGAAGAGAGAGAGAGAGAGAGAGAGAGGAATACAAGATGTATATAAATTCTGCACATAACACACTTCAGATTCTTGAAATTAAAGTGAAATGGTTACACAGTCACAACACACACTGTTCAACCCGTTATCTGTATCTTGTAGATTGCCCATATTCATTGAAGCCAATCTGTCAGTTTTTTAAATTTATTAAACTGACTGTTTTGATCTGAATTCTCTTACTGGTTGACAGCACTGACATAAGAGTTGTTGGGAAGGGGCTTATGTTATCAGTGCATCAAAATTATGTTTTCATATTGATCTGTTGTAAGGCTACTGACAGCTAGTCTCTGACACTGACAGGCATCAATAAACCTGGCCCACTCACCAGAACAACAGTGCACATCACCAGTAAATATACATACATCATGTCCTGTGAAATCCACACGTATGGAAATGAACTTGGAGATTGGATGTTAGGAACTGATAATTTAAAGTTCATCACTGTATGTATGAAACAAGTTGAATGAATGGGGGCATTGGGAATTGTTCTTAAGACTCTAGTGTGAAAGACATTAAAAGGGTGACAATTTTGTGGCATCATGAACTTTTTCTGCTTGTAAGGTGAGAAATCCTTTCACTTGGTCATAGTATTTCAAAGGAAGAAGTCGGTATCAGTCGTGGGAAAATTTGGCATTAAATTATTTTGACATATGATGAGCTAAAACAGCTGAAGTGCATTTTATTGTATATATGGCATGTTGTCAAGGTATGCCTGTTGTGTCATGTTACTTAAATATATATGTTGCACTTTATTTATGAGTGTGTATATTCTTTTTGTTGATGTAATTTTTGTACTGTGAAGCTAAGTGATCACTTTACTTCAGCACTGTTTAGAAATTCAAATTGTTAATAAAAGAAATTCCACTTTATGAAACCTTCTAGTACATTGTTATGCTTCACTGATAAGGATTCTGGTCTTCTGGGTTGTTACACTGTAAGATTTCCCCATGTGTTGAAGGAATTGGACGTTCAGGTGACCGTGCATCGTGATAAATTCTTATAATAAATCCAACTACATGCACTAATTTCTCAAATTTATTTTTGGTATGAAACTCTACATGTTTCAGGCAGTTCCTCTGTCCATCATCAGGAGTTTTTCACTGTACACACAACAATGGTATATGTCATACAGGTTTGCTGACAGCTGTCAGCAAACCTGTATGACATATACCATTGCTGTGTGTAGTGAAAAACTCTACTGATTATGGACAGAGGAACTGCCTGAAACATGTAGATTTTCATTCTAAAAATAAATTTGGGAAATTACTGCATCTAGTTAGTTTTATTATAAGAATGTTGAAGGAATGTAGAACCTTTCAAGATGTCAGGATTTGTTAAATTTCCCACTACACTGTGTAACATCCCAGAAGACCAGAATCCTCAACAACAATGGAATGGAGACCTTATTTCTTTTATGTTTCATCATTGTTCTCAAGCGGCATACTCGTAAATGCAATGTAGATATCATGGAACAAGTGTGGCTTGTAATGACAGTCTGATTACTGCAAGAAAAATCAGTATCTTAAGGTTTGTAATGGTATGTGTATGAAAAATCTTAAAGGCTATGAGTTATTTTCAAATGTTTGTCATAATGAATGGTTCTGATTATTATGTATGTTTTTGCACTGACTTCACATGCAGTTTTACATCATCTGTTTGCAACAAGTGATCCATAAAGTTACTATTAATCCATCCTGTGTCCCCTTGCCATATCTAGGAGATTAAAGTCTGCATTTTCAGAATGTGATGAGTCTTCATTTGAGATCATCACACAGATTTCTGTAAAGAGAAAATTTAGACAATATCTGGCGCACAGGAACCTTCCACATTGGTCAGTTTCCAAAGTGTTTCACACATGTAGAAGGGTGCTTTAATGAATTTTTGTGTCCAATCCCTTTTTAGGTGTGTTTGCAAAATTGTGAAAAGTGACTTTTAGCTCTGTCACATCTGTCCGTCTGCACGGAACAACTTGGGTCCTACTGGATGGGTTGCAAGTGTCTGTAACCTTACTGGCTTGACAGCCTAAAGGTTAAAACAAATAATTAACCCTTTAAAGACGAAGTGCAGACCGCTTTATTTAAAGACCCAGTCCGTACCACGCCGTAAACACTTTTCATCTCAGTTATAAAAACCAATCAGTTTATGGTGTAAGTGGCACAAGTTGCTGTTTGTTCTAAGATAAATACAAAACACATAAATACAATGTGGGCAGAGCATACAGTTGTTGAATGTCAAACCTGTTGGTGCATCACGTAACCAGTAGGCTTTAAAAGGTTAATACGAGTATGGGCAGGGACCACAAAATATGACTGGCTGTTTTAATAGCAAAAATTCAAGTACAGAGTTGTTAGTAGCACACAGTTCTGAACCAGACTAACAGCCCCACTTTGCAGTTTGATAACCCATTGGTTTAATGTTTGTCAACTGCAACTTATTTCTGAAAATAATTTAAATCATGCTTGCTTTTTTTTTTTTTTTTTTTTGCTT
>Ga0123354_10014087_pt1 | contig 12443 bp, 9 predicted proteins | sample TergutLab28metaG_2_FD_97872 | JGI IMG/M metagenome (GOLD analysis project Ga0123354, IMG submission 97872) | Labiotermes labralis P4 segment gut microbial communities from Petit-Saut dam, French Guiana - Lab288 P4 | ecosystem: Host-associated > Arthropoda: Insects > Digestive system > Gut ... | reverse complement strand
TGTGGGGACCCGTTGCGCTGACCACGTGACACCCCTCTATCCGCAAAATTTGGCACTAACTTCGCCGACCGGCGGCGGCCGCTCTGTCGGTATAGTTCGCGTGCGGACTAAGGCCACGGAGTTCAGTTAAAGTCGGACATCCCCGTTGTGCTTTCAAATTAATGTACTAAAAGAAATAGTCGACACAACTAAGTTTTTAATGTTTAATAAAAGGTGCTTGTTTCCACCATTTTTAATCGGTTATCATCAGGCTAAACATATGTAATATGAGACATAAAAGAGATGCATAAAATTCCTTACTTGATAGAAATTGGTATAACAATTTAAAAAAACACTATGCATTTTTACATTATAAGTATGGATAAAAACAAGTTTAAATAGTTGAAAATAGTTAAGAAGTACTTTAAATAGGAGATTTGTTTAGAGACGATGTTAACGGTTAGCGGTGTAGTTGCTGCAATATGTTATTTCCACAAACTATGGTATCTGGCATTGGTGATCCTGTACATATTGACAGAGGATAAGAAGGTATTAAGATGGAATGTTGTATTAATTTTGCTTGAAGAACTGGAGAGTTAATATCGTTCCCGTTGGTAAGAGAAATTCCTGTACTCGGGCTGGGCTAAGCCGTCGTCAAGCGTCCCTTAGCTTTACTGGTGGGGAAATTTTTGTGTTTGTTGTTCTCTCGAAGGTAACCTAAGGGCGCTTTAGTCCTCTACCGGGATTCGTAGTGTATTAATTTACAGAAGATCCTACTTCTCAGAAGAGTATTTTTTCGTTGTAACTCTATTGGTCTCCAGATAGATGTAGTACTTCTTCATATTTCGGGTGATGTATAATACATCCAGGATGTCACCAATATTTCCCACGGAATGTCCATTTCTCTTACGTATTGGGCGAAGGAAGAATTATAATTATTATTTTTAAAAGCTAGGAAACCCAAAACGAAGATAATTCTGTTGCCCTTGGTTTGATTTCTCCCTGGCCGCAGGCACACGTGTTGACCATGCTTCCATGTATCTTTTCACAACCCTTGTACCTGCTTGCGTCATCCTGTTGTTGACTTCTGGCACGTTGACGTATTCGTCTAAGTCCTTACGACGATTAATCATCCAGTGCACGGTATACCATTTTCGTTCCTATGCCAGAACATTCCGTAAAGCCGGCAACGTTTTCCCCACAAGTGAACAATGACCCCAAATCTGTTAGATGTTCACTTCCATTTTATGAACATTTGTGTTCATTCGTCAGTGGTATTGAGATATTTCGTCTCATAATTCCTTCATAAGAAGCAGAAATGAATGCCACTTATGGTAGTAGGAAACCTGATAGCCTTTCTAAGGGACATTTTAGCTTCAGCACACACCTGGACGTTTACACAACGCCCACAATGATGTAGCACGTATGGAAAGAAGCCTAATTGCCAATATGACAACTAGTATTTAAATTTTTGTATATTATCATCATTATTGGTTTGTCCTAACAAAATAGACGTGATTAAGGTGATACATCTAAGGACCCAACCACACCACAATCACGATCCTTGAAAACATCAGATAACTATTTAAAAGTCGACAAGGGGTGATATCCTAAGAAGATTTGGAACTCCAGCAACACCCTTTTGAAAACTCAAGTCTCGCGACAAATCCACAGTTCCTAAAACTTTACGATCAAAGATTCGGTGTCATATTTCAGAAAACATAGTGATTTATTGTCCGCAGAAAGTTTCCCCGTATGGCAGCATGATATCGAAGGGCCAGTTACCGCCAAGAATCGATGAGGATTCGGTAATAACTGGCTAGCCAGCCACAGACTAAACTACGCTCCTTGTGGGCGTGGATTACCTGTTGATTATGACTACCCCAAAGTGCGGTAGCTGCGTGGCGAATAGCCAGAACATGTAGACACAACAAATAAGGCCGTTATTACTGGTAGCGGCAGAAGGATCATTAAACAAGGCAGAGGAAGTACGTACAAAGTAACGCAACGTAAAAGGCGCATTCATGTAACCATCGTTGCCGTGAAATAACAAAAGTATTAACACTTTAAACGCCGAGTTAAATCCCATCCGCCATCTGCTGGCATTATTAGGAGCTCACCATATTCTCCACGTTAGCAGGATAAGGGTTAAATATGCTGAGTATGTGTTTGTAGCCTTAGTTATCCAGCATGCAAAGTGCATGCCTATGTTATATCGTCAACTTTTCTATTTTACTCATTAACAGCTCGAGTTCGTAAAAATATATATTGAAAATAAAGTATGTGTTTTGACATTCTCTACAAATTTTTTTCTGAAACGCTTCTCATTCTAAGAAGAAATGAGAACGATATTATCATAGATATACTGAAGTCCCCATGTAAAGTACCGTTATTCTTCACAGATTGTAAGGAACTTGAACATTCTCAACATATTTCCGAAACATGTTAAAATGTCAAATTTAATGAAAGTCCGTCCATTGGGAGCCGAGCTGTTCCATGCGGAAGGACAGATGGACAAACGGACATGACGAGACTAATAGTCTTTTAAGCGAACACGCCTTTTGGAGAAGTCTTTCTATAATAGGGCCACATACCAGTGGTGTTAGGACCCTGTACCTTCAAGTGCACAGTAAACAGTATCAGTCCTAGGATTACATAACACAAACTCTTCAAAAATGCGTAGCGTTTAGTACTTGCTAGTACGGAGATTGGTGTAGAAGTAAATGCTGAGAAAAGTAAGTACATGGTCTTGTCTCGAGATCGGAATGCAGGACGAAGTCACAATATAAAGATTGATAACAAATACTTTGAAATGGGGAACAGTTCAGATATTTTGGTACAAAACTAACGGATCAAAATTCAATTCAGGGAGGAATTAATTGCTGATGGAATTTAGGGAATGCTTGCAGTAATTTGATGCAGAATTTTTGTTTTCTAGTTTGCTACCAAAAATAAAAAGTTAAGATACACAGAAATATAATTTTGCCTGCTGCTTTGTATGGGTGTAGAACTTGGTCGCTCACATTTAGGGAGGAACGTAGGCTGAAGGTGTATGAGAATAGGGTGTTGAGGAAGAGATTTAGTCCTAAGAGAAACCAGGTAATACGGGAGTGGACAAGACTAGATAATGAGGAGCTTAATGATCTGTTCCCCTCACCACTTATTTTTCGGGTGATCAAATCAAGAAGAATTAGGTGGGCAGGGTACATAGCAAGTCTGCGGGAGAGGAGGGGTTTGCGCGGGGTAACCCTGTAGAATTTAATTCCCAAACTCAGAATATATTACAAAAAATAGTTACACTGGTTAGAAGCAACCAGGTTGCCTGCGACTCTAGTCTGAAAATTTCCTGAGCCCAGACCACATCACTGACCAGAGTGACCATAGAACTTGGTCAGTTCAAGAGTAAAACTTCCCACCGTGCAGGTGCGATAGGAAGGTGTTGACTACCAGCACGCCTTCGGACCTCATGGCTGTGAGGTTCCCCTGTTCCGCCAAAGATAAACGCATTCAGCACTCTCTCCCAGTACCTCTGCGAGTGATGGTGTTGCTCTGTACCCTAACATTTTATATCATAATTGTTAAGTTTTTGTGCTCGACTTCGTCACATCAGTTTGTTGTTTCTCGATGAAAGCAAATCTATATTTGTTGATCGTACGTCTTACTGTTTTTTTTTTGACCTCGGTATATGTGTGCAGTCTTCCGAGTATCTGACCATTAGCAAATACCTTGCATTTTAGTTACTTCATAATAGTTGCATTTCAACAAACAGTCTCCAATTCACGACATAAGTGTGGAATTGCATACCAAATGAATTCTTACATCATTCAACCAAAAGTTAAACACTAGATTTATAAAAGTATTTTCTAACCCTCATAACTGAATATTTTTAAATCATTAATATAATATAATATAAAACTCTATTCTAATATAATATATCATTAAAATCAATAGTGCTCCAACGATGATATATGACAAACTCATATAATCTTTCTTATTTGACCATGTCCATCGTCTAATTTGTAATGAAGCAAGACGTTTCTGATCTGCCTCTGCTGCCGTCTTCAGGCATGGCAAATACCTGTTATTTTGGACCCCGTAGACATAGGTATTCTCTGTTTCAAGGCACCATAGTTCAGTATATTCAAATAATATTTACCTGAATTTTCTATTTCTCGTTTCATTATATTACTTGTACGCATGAAGATTCAGAATTTCATCACAGATGGCTTTAAAGATTTTAGAATTTTAAAAACGTGTATTCTGTATTTTGTGATACATCTGTGTCTGCTCAGTCGTAGTTCATAGCTCTTTCTATAATTTTTTAATTGTGGCGTAGTCCTTGTTTTATTTTTGAGTCTTACAACTTACTTTTTTTAACAACCATTTTCCTGTTACTGCCTTTGAAAAAGACTGTTCTCAGGTGCATATATTAATAACTTTACTGGTCCATGGTGTCAAGTGATGGCGAAAATTTTATCTAATTGTTCCACCAGCGTGCTATTCTTGCCTGAAAACGAAAGCAGAGCCAACTTTTGAAAAGTCATTTTTCATTAAAAAAATATACGATTGAAAAATTCCAAAATATAAGGTATTATATTATATTATATTTAAATGCACTCTATGGAATTCCTAGTAAATTTTGCAATTTGTTTTAAAGAAATTCACCTACGTTGGATGGCATCAAGATACTGTATCCCTTTTGTCTGGCTAGTCGTCCATGTTAGAGAACAGAAGGAGTAGTGGTGAAGTGCGTATTGACTTCCCTGCCTGGCTGACAAAGTAGGGTTGCCGGTAGAAGAGAACTTGACTCCACGTGTCGGTGAAAACACCGTGCGTGTGTAAAAGATTTTTTATGTAATGGGAAGCTGTACTTCTCTTTTTCACATTGTCGTCATTTTTTATGTTGATACGTGACTACAACTTGTCCAAATTATACGATAAATTTCACATAATAAAAAGTTCTAAGGGAGATAGTGGGCAGCTGTAATCCTTGCAAAGGACAAGCCGATGAAGTACAAGTGAAGGCCAGCCGCACAGACTTATGAAAATGAAAGTTCTGTAGCTCAGAACATGTTTTGTAACCATCGAGCGAGTCTATTTCCACACACTGAAAAACTACGTAGGTATGTGAAAAAAATGTATCAGTGCGCTCACACCTTATTGCTACAGAGTGTTCTGTATTCTTCCTTTCTCAGGGAAGCACTATAGCATGTATACGGAATGAGCTGTCCCCAACTTCCTCACTTACAGTGATAGCAGTAAGAAACAGCCGCAAATAAGTACACCAGACCGCGTGTAAATAAATATACATATTTTGTCGGTTTATACGTCGAAAATATATCAACTTCTTCTTACAAACGACGGCCGCATTGCTAATCATCACTGCTGGCCTCCCTCTGAAACAGCAGACCTCACAAAATATGTTTGTTAATCGCTGTACCTGACTTGGATAGCAAAGTGTGGTGTCACAACTAAGTTTTATTTTGTAGCATATACTTCAATGCAACATATTTCAGATTAAGTACAAAGAAACGTCATCAAGCACAATTAGAATACAAAAAAAAATTTATCACGTAAATGATATTGAAATAATTGTTAGTGAATGAATTATTAGATGAAGTATCTAATTTACGTTTCTCATAAAATAGATAGCCAAATTCACTGAACTCTTTTGAGCAGACACAAGTTCTACAAAAAATAATAAAGACTTAGGTTTAAAATTCAATAATTAAAGTTAAAATTAACGTCTCGTACTTCGGAATGAAAGCGAAAATCGTACAAAATATTTTTGTTCGGCCTCGAGAGGCAATTACAGAAAATCTTATTTCTCACTTTATAAAGCTTTCAAATGCTTTTAATGTCACAATTTCGATTGATTTGTTTCTAGATTAAAAGCTATACGTATAAATACTGTAAGTCTCTTTTTTATATTAAGAGTGTGCATACTCATATTCCAAATTCTGATCCAACTAAAATGTTTAAGCAGAACTTCAAAATTTTTACATTTATAAAATTACAGATGAAAATCTCGCACTGCGTTCAATCATTTTAAATAAAATTATTTTTCCTATAACAGCAACATATACATACAAAATGAGGCCTTGTAACAGGAGCGCCATCTGCAGCATATTCAGAAATTTTTTTAAAATATACCGAATTCAAAAACATTTTACCTGCATTATAAAAAATATCACTCTGTATTATTCCATACACGTTGATGATGATATCGCCAATGACCAAAACGTCTCTAACATAAAGAGTAAGTAGCTGGGATTCAATAAAATCCAACCAAAGTTAAATTTTACTGAAAAACTTGAAAATAACAGTACCTTAAATTTTCAGATTTTACCCAACCTATGTATCCCATATAAATTAACTTTTATTTGTTGAGAAATACTACCTCTGGCGACTGTACAATCCCTAGATATTCCTGCCATCCATGTGACCACAAACTGTCTGCACCAAGCTTTTCCTGCCCCTTGAAACCCCTTACCAGAGAAAAAACATTCATTATCCTAATATCTTGTACAACTATCATATTCAGTTAATCTTACAAATTCCCTAACCAATTCCTCCTGACCGTCCCTACAACAGTACGGATCAACATGATTGGTATCTTTTCATATATAGGCAAATAAACCACTTATTTTACCAAATTATTCAAGCACACGGTGCTAAAGATGGCGTTTTGAACCAAGAATTCATTATAAAACAACATAAAGAATACAGCATATTTTGATAACACATATCTGTCCTCGGGACCATATCAACTGACAAGTGCAGATTGTCATATGTATTAAGTTGGCCAGACTGGCGTAATATTTCTGACTAGATACTAGTCCTTTCGTACTAATAATTCTAATTCAACTTTTGCGCTTCACCTACACATATTTGCGAATGTTCACTCAACTGGGCCAATTAATAACGTCATGAATGTAAGACATATTTACCTTAAGGGTCCTCACATTGATACACTGTGTTGAATATTTGTGCCAGTATGCATTGTACTACTGTTTTTTTTTGTAATCCTATCTTGATTTGTATTGCCACGTGTTTCTTTCTACTTTTGTTATTCTGAGTTTACGACACACATGCCTGCTGCGACCGCAGAGTAGTCTGGGGTGCGAAGGTAAAATTTCGACTGGCGACCGCTGGACCCGTCAGCTGATGGTTAATCGTCTGTACCCTTTCCTTAAGCCTTACGTTGGATTATACGTTCACTCTCGATCTAGTGGCATCCGAGAAAAGGCGTCCCGAAACCATCTGGCTAGTCCGGTGGCAGCAGTTGTGCCTACTTAGTCTCTTTCCGTTTGTGTAACCGCTCTTTACTATTAAAGACTATCATCTGATGTCCATTGACGCTACACCGTGTGGCTGTCTCCCCTCGCCCCTTCTAAGCAACGAAGTCAGATCCACGCCTTGATCAAACAACATCTGAGATACGTCCGATCAGAGTCGTATCCTCGGAGGATACAACAGAAACTTCTTTCTGGTGTCAGAAGTGTGGTAGGAGGTCGTAGCTTGAAGCTAGCCGTAAACGAGGGAGGAAGGTACGACGTAGAGACAAGGAAAGATACCAGAACAGAATACTGCTTCTGTGGAGCGACTCCGGACAGGGTTTCGCTTTAAGAGATCGTCCAGAAGAGGCTAAGCGGGATCTTGATTAGCTGCGGAACAGTAAGGACAACCGACATCCGTAGTCACGGGAAAGCTACGCTTATCAGACTGGAGGATCAGAAGGGAAGTGCTGACAACAGGATTCTTGAGAAGCCTTGCCGAAAAGAGCGACGCATGAGCCACGTTTACTATACGGGTGAGTCTTTACTCAACTAACCATGTCTGTTGAATCCACCAGTTGCAATTCCCAAAGTACAGAGGCCCGTAGACCACCCACAATGAATGGGAGTTTTGTAAGTGCGGGAAAGGCACTTAAGTTAGTTCGCTATTTTAAGGGTAATAAACAAGAAGTACTGGCATTCATTGGGAATGCAAACACGGCAGTCGCTTTTGTATTTCCAATTCAGGAGGATGTGTTGTATAAGTTTGCGCTGACGCGGATAAGTTGGGAACCCCTGACCGTAATAAGTCACAGAAACTTAGATAACTGGGCGGAATAGTTTCTGAAGAACTCGGTCATCGAGAAAAGGACGCTAGATTTTTATGCGAGCCCACTTAAGGTGTGAAGCGGACTCCAAATTAATGGGGCATTTGTTGAACAGTTGTGACAATATGCCCTGTACTACTGTTTTATTGTAATCCTATCTTGATTTGTATTGCCATATATTTCTTTCTACTTTTGTAGCTCTAAGTTTACGACACACAGGCCAGGGGCATAGTCCTAAGATTCTGTACACATATGCCTGCTCTGACGTCAGAGTCGCCTGGGGTACGAAGGGTAAGGTTTAGAAACTTAGGGCGACTGGCGACTGCTGGACACGTCAGCTGATGGTGAGTCGTTTGTACCTTTTCTTTAAACAGTAAGTTGGATTATACACTCACTCTTAATCTAGCAGTCTCCGGGACAAGGAGTCCCGAAAACATCTGGCGAGTCCGGCGACAGCAGCGGTGACTACTTAGTCAGTTTTCTTTTATGTAAACACTATTTATTTTGAAGATTATCATCTGGAGTTTGTGGAAGTTACACCGTATAGCTGTCTCCTCTCCCTCGCCCCTTCTAAGCAACAAAGTCGGATCCACGCCCTGATCGAACAACATCTGAAATACGTCCGATCAGATTCATCTCCTCGGAGGATATAAAAATTGAACTAATTCCACATTTTTTTTTTTTTTTTAGAAATTAATAGATGCAACGCCGATCCCGATGGCCGCGTAATCTAAGGTGTGGGTTTACGGCAGCTCGCTTTCTGAAATTGCAGTTGGAATCCTGCCAGAGGCATGGATGTATGTCTCTTGTGACTGTTGTGTGTCGTCGGGTAGAGGTCTCTGCAACGGACCCAGCACTTGTCCGGAGGAGTCCTGCCAATTGTGTTGTGTCTCATTAAGTGTGATCTCGTAAAAATCGAAAAAGAGGAGGCCTAGGCCCAGTAGGAATTTCGAACCATGAAAATTAAATCTGTATCCAAATAAATTAGGCACATATATGACGTTTTCATCCAGTACACGACTACACTCTAAGATACTTGTTTTATTTAGCACTTCCCTTGCAACTGTAATGGCAGCAGGTATAGCTAAGAAAAGCCCAACTAAGGTTTTAATTAGTCTTATTTACAATTTTAATATTATATATTTTCCGCGCAACTATATTAACAATTTATTTAATACACCAACAGATGCACATATATTCATTTAATGATCTAAAATTCACATTAAAACACTTAAAACGCTCCACATGTTTCGATCATACGATCATCCTCAGGTACCATACATTGTTCCTGGCTAAAGTTATAGTTTAAAAACACTCAGTGATTTACAGCGTTACGTTGAGTTGGTGCTGTGGCAGCATGTCTTGTGTCTAAAGATGTAAATCACTGAGCTTTTTTTAAACTATAACTTTAGCAAGGAACAATGCATGCTCCCTAAAGATGATCGTATGATCGAAACATGTGGAGTGTTTTAAGTGTTTTAATGTGAATTTTAGATCATTAAATGAATATATGTGCATTTGTTGACGTATTAATTAAATAAACTGCAGAATGCACGGTGCAACGATGAAGATACATTAACAACTGCTTTCACGATTCAAAGTAATTTACAGCTTAAGCAACAGTACAGATAAAAAATTAAATGAAAATAAAACAAGAAACGGCTTAATAACTACAAAACCCTCAATTTCAGAACGGAATTCAGGTATCGGAAAAGTAAGTCTTCTTAATATTTTCACCCTTTTACAGTTAATAATAAAGTCCCTGTTTGCTATGGCATAAGGTGTGAAACTGAACATTAACTTTCCATAGTTACAGCACGTCTCCCTCGAGGCAGAACAAAAACATATTATAGAATTTTCATTTTCACCCGAAATTATTAGACGCTGGTCTTATCCCTTAACTACTCCGTTTTAACCCCTTATTTTTATTACTTTATGTGAAACTTCTGCCTGCTCAAAAACTTTAATGAATTCATTTTACGAGGGCAATTCAATAAGTAAGTTACAAATCGTGATTGAAATTAATCGAATGGAGATAATGACATACAAACAACATTTATTTTTCAACATAATCTCCATACAAATTTAAACACTTGTCCCACCGTTTCACAAGTCCCTGGAAACCTGTGGCGTAAAATTATTTTGATTGCTGTCGGAACCACGCGCGCGCTCGATGTTCGTCTTTGATATTTGTCCGCCCTTCCGAGAACTTCTGCACCCAGTTATGGACTGCCTAACGTGACAGGCAATGTTCACCGTACATGGGCAGCATTTTTTTGTGGATATCCTTTGCTGCCATATTTTTTACCCACAAAAAACGCACAACGCCACGCTGTTCTATCGTGGTACATGTATTCAGTGGCGCCGCCATCTTGTAACAGCTGCTACGTCTGTACAGTCATGCGCATACCGATCTTTGTGCGTCACAATAAAACTAGATAGTGCTGCTATCTAGCGGGGACAGTTTCCCGCACTTAATTCAAAAACGTAGGTCGCAACTTGGATTTGTAACTTACTTACTGAATTACCCTCGTATCTTACGAAAAATGTAAAGCTGAGACAACAACTACATATACCGACATGAACAGTGATTTAATATTGAGCGGGTGATAAACTCGAGAAGAATGAGATGGGCTTGGCATGTGGCGCATATGGGTGAGGAGAGGGGGGTATATAGGGTCTTGGTGGGGAAACCAGAGGGAAAGAGACCACTGGGGAGGCCTAGGTGTAGCTGTGTGGATAATATTAGGTTGGATCTCCAGGAGGTGGGATGTGGGTTTATGGACTGGATTGGGCTGGCCGAGGATAGGGACAGTTGGCGGACGCTTGTGAGTGCGGTAATGAACATTCGGGTTCCGTGAATTGAGGGGAATTTCTTGACTAGCAGCAAACCAGTTAGCTTTTCAAGAAGGACTCTGCACCATGGAGTAAGAAAATAATCAATTTTTATTTGGTTCTCTAACTTCGACTGATGATGGCTCTTTTTTATTTAAGCTTAAACATGCTGCAGCAAAGTCATATAATAATATAATATAAAACTTACTTGCAACTTACAGCATTCACCTCTCTACCCTGTGTCTTTATGACAACTGTATATCTATCGTAAAGAAATGCCCGCGATTTAAAAGCCCGGAGGGATAATCCTAACAAAATAAAGTTAAAAGTCTTAGGTTTTTACAGCCGCGACACTAAGAACATAATTTTAAATCAATTTCTTGTTAAATAAAATATGTATGTGGTATGGTATGGAAGAATTCTTATTCCTCCTCAAGACAGCAAGTTTGATTGCTGTTCCGTACGAAGACAAATGCCCGCGTTTTACCTGTGCCCGTGCTGTCCCTCAGCTGCGGGCCGATTCCCGTTCAAGGAGTAGAACCAAATGTTTAAAAATAATCTAAAGCTTCAGAAGTTAATTATGGCGGAACATTCAATAAGGCTTAATTCTTAACAGATAAAGGAGAAGAACGACAATAAAGAGATTACGTCCAACAATGAAGTTCCGCCACTCAATGGTTCGTGTGAGTGCGGGTCATTGACAAACAGAGCAGTACTTTGGTGAAAAGGTCAAGTTCTCCCTAAAACAGGCCACGAAGGCCCAAAGAGGGAGTAGAGGTATAGTTCTACTCGTTCCTTAACCTCGGCGTTAGATGGGGTGGGTGATCAACGCCACGCCCCGGCCGCTCTACCCCCAGGAAAGACCCGGTATCCTTTGTATAGGAGGCGGCGTGGGCCCCAGGGCCGGTCTGGACTGACGCGGAAAATCTCGCTTCCACCGGGATTCGATCCCCGTACCGTCCATCACGTAATGAGTTGCTATACCGACTGAGCTATCACGGTCCGTAGTACTTTGCTGTAACAGATGTAATTCTTGAAAACTCTTCTTCACACAAGAATGGATAGCTGTGAAAATTCTGTATATTCATTATGGAAACACCCAAAACTCAGGAGGCAGCAGAGCGTAAGCTTATGGCTAAAGCATGTATCGCAAGCAAAATCCGTAAGACATTCTTAGAATGTTATACAAACGTGAATTACCTTCTTACTGACATTAAGTGAAAATGGATTTCGGATCCAGTCATGTTGAGAAAAAAGTTTAGTCTAAAGAGCTACTTTTAATGTACTAGCGACGAGGCTCAGAACTTGAGGCATTTTATATATGTACAGGGCGTCCCAGGAGGAATGTGCCAGACTTCGGGAGTGTGTTCCTTATGTTAAGGTATACCGATATAACCCAAATCACCTATACCCAAAGTTGAACGGTTACGGAGATAATGGCCAGAGAAGTTTGAAACTTTGACAGCTGTTACACACTTATTGATTACCAAATACATATTAAAACTGGCAGGAATATGTGGTTTCT
>Ga0123354_10014086_pt1 | contig 12443 bp, 5 predicted proteins | sample TergutLab28metaG_2_FD_97872 | JGI IMG/M metagenome (GOLD analysis project Ga0123354, IMG submission 97872) | Labiotermes labralis P4 segment gut microbial communities from Petit-Saut dam, French Guiana - Lab288 P4 | ecosystem: Host-associated > Arthropoda: Insects > Digestive system > Gut ... | reverse complement strand
GTGTGTGTGTGTGTGTGTTATATGTGCAACTATAAACCAACTTAGAGAACTAAGCATGTTGAATCACGAAGATTAAGCAAAGAAATGTTACACCATGTAACCCCAAGTTTCAGTTTATCAGTACCTGCTGTTCAGTCTTTCTTTCTTTCTTTCTTTTTTTTTTGTACGAAATGTAATTTTTCACTGTGTACATGTTACATCAAACTTTACAACAACAATAACAGTAACGATAGTCATATAACTCCATACAGCAGAGCCTTTCATAAGAAGCTAGTAGTTTTTCGCATATTCAAGAATTTCTTCGCATTTTATGGAACGCGAAGCTTCACAGCCGTGCTCACAAGAGCCCGTCATTTGTCCCCAGTCCTGAGCCAGATTAATCTGTGCCCGTAAGATTTATTTAGTATTATCTTCCAATCTACGTCTAGGTCTTCAAGTGGTATCTTTCTGCTAGGTTTTCCCACCAGTACCCTATATGCATCTTTTCTGTGCTTTGCACCTGCCACTTGCCCCGTCTGTTTCATTTTCCTTGATTTGATAACCCGAATAAATGATGTAAAGCACATATGTGAAGCCCTTTATTGTACGGTGTGTCCCAGTCTCATGCTACTTCCTCCCTCTCGGACCCAAACAAACGCAGCATGCTATTCTTCGACAACCTTAATGTGAGGAATGTTTAGAGATCATTTTTCACACTTATACAAAACAAAAGGCAAAACTATAGTTTCGTATATTTTAACGCTTAATGTATATTCAATAATAATAATAATAATTATTATTATTATTATTTGAGGAAACATATTGGCACAGGCGCTGTGTCGGTTGCTTATACGCCTGTACGTCTAATACTGCTGCTCCTGCTACCACTACTACTACTACTACTACTACTACATCCTCTAGGAACATGTGTTTGTGCAGTGTCAGTTTTAACCCACTTTTTTTTGCTTACAGAGGCAAAGGGTAGTCTATCTGTGTAACATCCTTTCCACTCTTGATTCAGTTAACTAATTTCATTTCTGTACGGGTACGCTATTAACGTTCCATGTGATTTTTCCTCAGATTTACTGAAGGTGCAGTTTCTCTCTTCCACCCCACCCCTAAACCCCCGCCCCTTCTTCCAATTTTTCGTTCCCAAGGTACATATCGTCTAAGGTTTTCTTACGCGCGGATTCATTAGACTGTAGACAGTAAAGTCTAGTTGTCTTTACATTACCGTGTTACTAATTACAGCTTTCCTGCGCCCCGTCCCAAGGCCTTGCTGTGCAGTAAGTCCTTATACAAAGCGAGGGGCGATAACGTTAGATGCCCGTCGTGTCGGACTTTGCTGCAGTGTTCCTTTGCTCTCCTTGAGGCAATGGAACCGATCTGTTTCAGTACTCCACACATCGCCCAGTAGAGGCAATGAACCTGTCCTGACAGCCACTTGATAAACAGCAAACACCTTCCGGCTGTCCACCTTAATAGGGTTGCCGTCTCGAGTGATGCAGAACCATCGGACGGTTTTTTATTGCCTTCTGATCCTTAATGCTGGTGAATGTGACGTACGAATGGGCCACCAGTGCACATTTGATCGAATCACGTCTGGCCATCTATTCATTCACTCGTCCTTTTCTTCGCCACATTGTCCGTGTGTCCTTTGTTGTAAAATGGCCCGGAATTTTCGAACACCGTTTCGGGTGGAGGGTATCTGTCACTCGGGACGTGCAGTCTAGACTGTGAATTCGAAATTAATCGTTTATTGTACCAGCAAATAATGGTATTTTTGAGATTATCATATTTCGCGGTGCTTCTGTTGTATTATTCGGATAATAGCCGTAGGAGAATAATACTAAAATGAATATTGAAGTCAAGCATTTTGTCAGTATCAGTTGGATTGAACTGGCTGAGGGTCGTGTTATGAGAATATCATCTTCTATGTTTAAAACTGGGGATCGCGGTAGCACAGTGGTTAAGGCGCTGTGCTTCAAATCGGAAGGTCGCTGTTTCGATTCCAGATGGTGTCACTGGAATTTTTCATTGACATAATCCTTCCGATCGCACTATGGCCCTGGGGTTGGCTCAGCCTCTAACAGAAATTAGTACCAGGGGTATTTCCTGGGGGTAAAAAGCGGGCGGTGTGTAAGGCGGACAAGCTTACCACCATCCTGGGTCATTGTCACGAAATCTGGGAGCCTTAACTTTCTGGAACCCTCTGGGCACCTCGGGCCTGTAATGGGACTGACTTACCTTGATTTTTAAAACTACGATTAATTGACTGAACTTGTTCGTAGGTTGGTATCACTGGTTTAGCTGGTTAATTAGTGTTCCCATTTGCTCATCCAATCGGTTTTAAATTCACCCTCTCACAGAATTATCAAATCGCCCGTGCACCTGGCACTAATATAGAGGCATGAATGACTTGTTATGGTGCTGTTGTGTAGTTGACACACATTGATTTTTTTATTGTGGTTTTCTTTTAGCGTTCTTACATGTACTGTATGGTAGTCATAAGCTAAATTTACTCATGCTTAGTTCTCGCCTCTCTTAAGACCAGGCATGGGAGGAATATAATTTCCTTACATTTCTTTTGTTTATAACTGGACTCGTTAAGTGTATCGCGCGACCAGTGTGTGCAGCAAGACATGTGACAATAGTTGCTTTGTTCTGCGGCAGCAGTCTGCTGCGTAGCTCGAACTGTGTCTGAGCAGCAGAGTACAAAGTTATTCAGTCAGTGAGTGCGAAAGGTAATGAAGAGTCCACTGGCGAGAATTGTCACTTACACATTTTAGTTGTAAATGCCATTACTCCATACTCTTGCACAATAAAACTCCAATATATTCCACTTGGGGATTATTGAGAGTGTGTGCGACCTGCCCAACTCCCCGTCTTAACCAGAGTCACGAGCTCCGTCCTCCTTGGGAACAACGTCTAAGATACGTTCCTCATCGGGTCCGCAACGGATACAACAGTGCTGCCGCCAGTAAATCCTCTCTCTTTCCAGTGTTTTCAATGATCCACCTCTCGATGCATTGTTGATCATTCAGATCAGACACGGCTTGTCCATTCTTACAGCACTTCCGCGTCACTTCGCTCTCGCAATACAGATCGTTATGAAGCTGTGGGAGAGTCTATGTCCACGCAGATTCTTCTTGCAGCGTGATGCCGGTAACACGCTACTCCCGTATCAGACGATTAATATGCGCTGCTATTAAGGTTATTAGAAAATGTTGTCCTTGGAGTTGGAATAATCGTTACTTCTTTTTGATAGCTTCCCGTTTCCATTCGTTTTACCCATATTAGTTTCTGGACTAGAAATCGGAGTAAAAAGAGGAATATTCCGAAGATGTGAAAATTTGATGTATTTCTGGTTTCCGCCGCGAAGTAGATGAGAACTGCGGTCTTCTTGGTTATTACGCGGTGAGTGGCGGTAATTTCTTGCCGACGTTTCGGGACAACATGTAGGTCGCATCTTCAAGGGTCAAGAATCCAAAAAAGAAAGCCACTCGTCCTAGCACCGAGTTTATATAGGGAAGAATGTGGGCGGTGATAATTTCTCACTGGAGTGGTGCCAGTCAGTAAGGTTGAAGCAAGTGGATGGGAGAGAGGAAGTGTAGTTGTCAGTGCTGTTTTGAAGAAAGACGTTTCGGGAGGAAAAAATTCTAACCGGTGCGTTATCGAGACACAGGAAAACATTTGCATAAGCAAAGTGGGAGTAGGGAAAAAGGAAAGAAAATGAAAAGTTTGTGGAACTTGAAGGTTGTTTGACCATGCACTTCCTCGTGAAATAATGTGAAATTCCAACTTGATGTAACAAGGTAATTTTATTGATGTATTCTTAGTTCGACATGTTTCGGGTACATACGCCCATCATCAGGAGCATTAAATGTTGAGTTGCAGCATATGGTTTTCTGCACCGAGTTTTTGGATGGGTGGTCATCTTGAGAGCAGCTGCGTAGGTCGTGTGTACGGTGCGGACGGCACCATCCGCACCGTACACACGACCCACCCAGCTGCTCTCAAGACCACCACCCATCCAAAAACTCGGTGCAGAAAACCATATGCTGCAACTCAACATTTAATGCTCCTGATGATGGGCGTATGTACCCGAAACATGTCGAACTAAGAATACATCAATAAAATTGCCTTGTTACGTCAAGTTGGCATTTCACATTATTGCAAGAAAAATGTGATTAATTAATGGATAAATACAAAAAAGAGGATTCTTGACCCTTTGAAGATGGGACGGATAGATTGTCCCGAACGTCTGTACGAAATTACCACTACTAGCTGCGTAACAACCCAGAACAGCGCAGTTCTCATTGGAAGATTTATAGACTATTGGAAGTGAATTTGTACGTCTGTTTGTAAGTGGGCTTTATCGGATGCTGAATTTGGCTCATCGACTTTATTGCGTCAGTTCTACAGTGTTGCCAACACGTGTACTGTACTTTATAAGTTTCTGAATTAAAGCAGCAAATATCAACGTGTACTTGTGATAATATGCAATTCCTGGATTGATTTAGGATCGGATTAGAAATGGGAAGGACGATATTTCCCTGTACACACCATGAATTTAGCCTGGCGACCGGCGGTATAGTTCCATTCATCCGTAACCTTGGCAGTCGATGGAGATGAGTGGTTAGCGTCATGACCTCTCCGGTTTACGGCCTAGTAATGCCCCCTTTACGCATTGACTATTGGGCCGCCTGGGTCCTAAATCCGGTCTGGACAGATTGGAGAAGAGAAAAATCACTTGTGCCTGTCAGGAATCAAACTACGATTCCATAGTTGCGTAGCCCGTATTCAATCACTGTACCATATAAACTGCAATGAATTGTAAGGTCTGAAGGAGCGGTCGTGGCATATTTTCAGATTCTGGTTGATACCAGTTTTGAAGGACGTTTGAAGTTCGGAAATTTCCATCATCACAAGAGTCTTCCAAGTATGACGGTGTTACCGCTGAAGTAATTCATTATTATCATCATCATTGTAATCCCGTTGGCCTTGACTGTTCCATTGTGGCCTTGAACCACACTTGTTAGTCTTCTTCATTGCTTATAGTCAGATTACTATGTTTCGATTGGCAGTGCTCGTCGTGCTGTATTTGGTACGTATTAGAGAAGTATATTTCTCCGTGCTTTTAAAAGCTCTGCGTAAATTTCAATTAGCCCTTTTCCTAGCCTCTCGTTTCCTTTATTACTCCGCTATATTACCGCATAAACTCGTCTCCACAAAGCTTGCCGGGAAATTATCCAAGTAAGGTTCTGTTGCTATTTGCGTGTGATGTAGGTCAATTTCTAATTAAAATTTGACATCTCATTTACGCGTATGATATGTATACTTAGGAGGACGCAACTCCTGCAGTCGGCAAAATAATTTGGCCTATATAGTACACATGAAACTTCGTGTATGTAAAATATATCAATTTTTAACATAATATAGGTATGAAACACTGTTAACAAAGATTTGGTGAGTGGTTAATTTTAGGACTTATTTGCCAACCGTTCACAGTTGATATAGAAAGACTAGATAAGAAATTAAAACAGGTCTAATTATTGGATTCAGAATATCGTTTATTTATGTTAGGATAAATTTCGCCTTTTTGTTTACACCGCGCATCTTTTACCAAGTTATTTATATAAAAAAAATTAGTCCAGCAATATGCACTATATAATGATTTTTAAAAGTTGATTTTATAAGAAGTTTTTAAAATCATTGTATAGTGTGTATTGTTGGAAAAATATTTTATGTGAAGATAGTTTCAGTTTTGTAGAATTACAAAATAGAGTGAGGAATTTTCATAATAAGCAGACAGTAATTACGTCGGAAGTCTGTTCTTGTGCCATATTCTTAAACATGACAGGAATGAGAGAGCTTTGAGGTTACTTTCCATCAGTCACGTCCCCTGCCAGACTGTCTGACTGTATTACTTGACCAGCTTGTGGGAGACACACAGACACTGGATACAAACCGACATCAGAAGCGTCTTTAGCGATTTCTTGTTAACACGCCAGTCTTAGCATTTTAATTCATGTTAACTGTGGATTCTAAAGTAAGGAAGGTCAAAATACCACCTGCCACCACGTTAACGCCTTATTGCTTTTCGTATTATTATTATCATCGTTAGTTATCACCTTTATGCAGAGTATTTACAGTTATATAGCTGCAACAAACTATGCCTCTAGTGTACATAGTTTTTGCAGCTGTTGTATAGTTACAATTTAAGGCACATGTAATGTTAACTTCCCATGTTACATGTTTTGTACGTTTACATCATTACTTTCCGAAGTATGTGTGCAGTGCCCAATTTGGCTGTTTTTTTGTAGTTCCTTGGTTTTGTGCTTTCTGATTATGTTCCTGAGTTATTTTCTGAATGATTTTGAGATCGTTCTAGTTGCCCCTATTATTACTGATATCACTCCTGTTTTTACATTCCACATGCTCTGTATTTGTAGTATAAGCCGTTCATATTTTAAAATTTCCTCGGCTTCATTCTGAATCAAATTTCTGTCCCCTGAAATTGCAACAGCTCCTAACATACATGTTCCTTCTTCATTATCACGATTATGATGTCCGGTTTATTGTTAGGAATGGTTCTACAGGTTTGCACTTTTTGATTCGCCAATATGGTTACCTTACCTTCATGACTTGTTTCTACTAATTTTGGTGCATGATCATGCGAGTGTTCATTGTCTAATTTTACACCCCCCCCCCATTTCCTTGCGTATGTTAAAATGTAGTTGAGCACACACTGTGCGATGTATCGTTATGTATTGTTCTTTTGTCAATATTGGGCATGCTGATATGATGTGTTTTACTGTCTCATTATATTCTTGTCATGATCTTCTTTTGCTGTGTATATATGTTTGCAATATTTTTGTTACATTATTATTCTTATTATTATTTCCATAATCGTGTAGATCACGTGGATGCTAACGCTTTCAAAATGTCGGGTCCCATTCGTTGCAGTACATCCTCCTTTTCTACTATTGACAGACAGTCTTATTATTTTGTATTGTGCCCCTGTGCAGTACAAACGCGAATTTGAATCTGTGGCATGAAATTCTGTTACATCGATTCGTCTAAATCTGAAATAATGCAAAGAAAACTTGCAGAGTTTTGCTAAAATAGGTTTCTCATTAACAGTTGTACTATTAAGTAGAATGATATTTCAGCCACATTTAATTTGCCAAAACTACAGTGCATGCACCTCGATGCCTTGTTGGTTCTTATAAATATCGGTACTATAAAATCTGTATTCTCGATACAGTCAGTATGCATGTAGCCACTAAAGTATTCGGAGAATACTCTGCATCGCGCAAGGGTCAGTGTTGCTGCGGCTGATGCTGTCTGTAGGAATGTCTATGCTTGCAGCCTCATCATAGCGTCTCGCTAAATCTCACAATTAAATGTAATGCCTTTGATTTCCAATTCTAGTTACGCATGTTACTTATCCTGTAGTTCATCGTGTTATTCACTGTCAGTTCTCTTTCCTCATTAATTCCTTCTTTTCTTTAAAGGACTTTGCAGGTGTTATCCTACACTAATGTAAATGCTTACATCTTGTTTTCTGTAAATTTTGCCTATTGTTTTTGTAATTTAAGCATAATACTTAATGTGGCCTATTTTGCCTTTAGCCACCTGTATTTATAACTTCCTCTTCTTAAACTTTGTAATGTTTCTGTTTTTAATGTCTGAACGGACATGAATTTTAAACTTTGGTTGGTATATCCCGTTGTGAAATATATTGACTAAATTTAAAAAAAAAACCACAGTCACAACGTCTGTGTGTCTGCTAATTTATTATAATTTTATACTGCATGTTTTGGCCTCTTCTGGCCATTATCAGGTGTACCTGAACACATAAAGTACTAGCGGCCTCAGTGACTGCTTTACAGTAAATATGTGTTACGTTTAGCATGTCTTGGCACTAAAAACTATATTATAAACCTTTAAAAAACCAGACACACCCAAATCAGTATACAATCGAAGAGTGTCAAGAAATGACGAGCTGCAGAACAACCTACACGCACAAACGCGTCGTGTTTTACAACTCTGCAAAAATTAATCACCTTCAAGGGGCAATAACTACGTACAATAACCAAACCTTCATATCTCGAACACCGACAAGAACGTAAATACTTCAGTCACCACCTGTTAGTCTAACGAACACAGGAAATAGTTTAATATTAAAATACGTGTGTGTACCATACACCAATATACCCGACGTGTGTCAACCAGTTTTATAATTTAACACACCTGTGTACAAATACACAAACGTGTAGACTATAGTGCAAGCCAGGTGCGTGTGTGTATCACCTTGAACCTGATGGCTTATGTGACTAAAATGTTTTTTTTTGGGGGGGGGGGGGGGGGCTTCTAATGGGGTACAAAAGTGACCGTACGACCGATATATCTTCAACAGTACATCATTGTACCTTCTTATCTGATTAATAATACTCATACTTGTTTTTAGATATACCACATCCCATTTTAACCTTTACGAAAAAAAATATGTTCTTAATTGCTTTCACCTCCACCTTGTGCGTAATATGGGCTACCATAGTGCACAATACGCACTGATTGTACCTTTTACGTATGTCCGTTGGTCTGAAGTTGGTCTAAAGAACGACCGCAACATGTTGCCATAATAAGACACCAATATCATATATTATTGTTCTGTTCTTGACGGAATATGCTGTTTGTTTTATAGTGAGAAGAATATCAAGCTACTCTCCACATGAAATACACGTAATTTAATACCACGATGACATATCAACTGAGTGCTGTTAAAAAGATTAAAAAATCTTAAAAATAACTTAAACTTATGCACATATCTGAACAGGACCATGCTACAGATTTTCGCAGTGTAACGTTCTCTGTGCGTTTATAATAACAGCATTAGACATACCGTACTTTATTCTTATGATGTTCCACTTTAACACTACAGAATAACATCTTTTTCTAACCTTTAAATTTTGTGTTTGTAATTATCCTTCCTACTAGTATTATTTGTGTTGAGATATACATTCTGGTAGCCAGAGGAGGCGGAGAGATGTCTACAACTATAATAAATAACCAGATATACCAGTGTGATCGACATATTTATTCAATTCAGTTTATGTGCATTTCATGTAGTTGACTTTTCTCCCTTAGTATACATTTGTGCTGTTTCTGTAATTGGTCCTCGCGCTGTTGAGTTAGCACATGAATGAACTTGAATTATTATTATTATTATTATTAAGAAACATAATATCTGTTTTTTGCTGGGGGAGTGGTAACTCCTTTAAAAAGAAGGAAGAACGCTGATATCAGGATATGAAAGTTTCTAGTAAGGTATACGTACAGAACGAGACTTAGAATGTCGTCCTAAACCCTGCCTTGTTCTTGCACATGAATAATAATCATTTTTACCGTGCATATTAAAAAGGTTACGAAGGAAATTTTATATTTTTTTCTGTGTTAGGCCCGTGTTGAGGGGTGGGAGAATTGTGTTCTTTGCGTGTATGTAATCATCCTTTTCCAAGTTTAGCTTTTTGACACATAACATGGGGAAGACATTGTGCTTGCAATAAAATAATGATAAGTAGGTTATGGTGATTTAAATGGAACTGCCAGTTTGGGGGACCGATATATGTGCTGTACCAGGATTTACTACTTTCGTTTCGTGTTCGTACGACTGTAAGGCTAATAACCCCGTATTCCATGTTAATATTTGATTTTCTGACCTGCGAGAATAATTCATGGCTGTGGGGGTGTTCATTACAAAGTACAACGTATCACGTTTGGAGGTCCTGTTTCTCCGTCCCTAATCCAGAATCAGAGTCTAAACTGTTGGACAGCTTTTCAATAATTCTACTTTGAGGGCCTTCGCTGAAACGTATCTTGCATTTCCAATGTGTTGAGCCATAATCCTAATCTACGTATGACCGTAGTTGCGCGAAGCGTAATAATATACAGGATGTTTCTTTTATCGCCGCTCCGAGCAAGGCAGCTTTTATCGCTCAAAACCATGCGCAAGCCGGTAAATCCCGTGACCGTTGCAGTGCTGAGGACAGCAATAAATAAAACGCCATATGTTTAAAGTGTCACAATAGCGCCCTGATCGGTCGATATGATCCCAAGCGTAAAATATGATTTCATATAGCACGAATTTCTTGTATTAAATTTCTTCAAAACTTGTTCATTGAGGGTTACGAATGGCAGGCGGTTGGACGCCACTTTATAAGCTGTTTTACCCTGATGTTTATTGGACCGTGCATCGTTGTGATAACTGAAGAATAAAAAACCAACTAGATGGCACTTTATTTTGTTGTACTCCTTATAGGTTCAACGTGTTTCGGGCACTACTATGCCCGTCATCGGGTGCTCGCGACTATGTTGTTGATTACCACATTGGTCGTATCGTTCTTGGTTTGCTGTGTGTTGGAGGTTAGGTGCGGTTAGGCTGGAGTAGTGTCCGGGCTGAAGGCTGCAGCCCGGACACTACTCCAGCCTAACCGCACCTAACCTCCAACACACAGCAAACCAAGAACGATAAGACCAATGTGGTAATCAACAACATAGTCGCGAGCTCCTGATGATGGGCATAGTAATACCCGAAACATGTTGAGCCTATAAGGTGTACAATAAAATAACAAGTGGCATCTAGTTGGATTTTTATTCATCTGTTTTACCCTGTGTGTAAAAATGCCTACTCGCTGGTCTGTGATAGACTTTCCGAGTGATAATTTTCAGTGCTTTCTTTCGGCAGACGTTCCGTTCTGTATTTGTGTTGGTATCCTCTTGTGAATAAGAACCGAAGTAATTGCAGCATCAGACGCGGAAGCTTACTGTAGCCTAACGAGGTCGCCTGTGCAGAATGGGAACTGAGGAGAGAACGTACAGTGATATGTGCCGACATGTGGGAGAGAAGTTAATCTGCCGCAGCGTTTCTCAATCTCTCTGGTACCGGCGACACTTTAAAATGCCTCGCTTATTCTACAGACTCCTCCCTAAAATTATTGTAACTCTCGTTACCCTAAAGCACATCTCGTTACATCATTTAAAGTCAATGTGCGGTGTTACACCATTATTCCAGAAAAAAACATGTTTTGTGAAATATTTAAAATATTCAATACAGCACTTGCTCCTTCTAACTGAATCATGGGAAGAAAAATAATCACATGGACTCCCCGGACAAGCGGTCCACCACCATACTTTGACAACCAATTGTTCACAGTTTTATTTAGCCATAGAAGTTGGCACCACGTTGCCTTTGACTTATCGTTTATTCAAGACGGGATACAAAAATTATAATTCCATTTGTTTTCCTTACTTAATGTAGTATATCGGAATCTAATTTGTATATTCCCACCATTTTTGGCGGATTCAGCATCCAAGGATTGGTGAGGTTTCTCCTCTGTTCCCTTTGATTACTAAGGGGAAGAGGTGCTCATTGGGCCTTATGGTAAGGATAACATTAACTGAGTCTGATGTCTGAAGGCAGACGTGCGCTTAACAAACGACGCCAGAATTAGTTTTTGGTTGCTTCTGGAACACAGTAATATAAGTCTTTTCCGACAAGCTAAAAGGTATTATGTCTTTTTTAAATCAGGACAGTGGCGAATCCCGATTCGGCGGTAGGGTCTAGCGGAGTGGTATTCGGGAGGAATTGTGTACCCTTCCGATATACCTCACCTTCAGGCCAGTATTCGCCACTGCTTGGGAAGCCTGGTAGGAATTTAGTAACCATGTAGTATATTGTGCACAATATTTTTTTTAAATAGCATTAGAACCTGACAAGTACAATCGCTTGTCGGTGTAGCTACGTATGCAAGTGGTTAACATTTGACATTAAGAAGCTGAAAACTCCTCACTTTGAACATAGAAAAGTCACTAACCCCGAACCAGGATCGCTTGCACACTGTCCGAAACTAAAACACATTTCCATTTCACGGTTATCGTTACTAACTCGTCTGGGTTTCGCAGCAAACTTTCCCACCATATGCTATATGCAGCCATTGTTTGCCAGCCACATGTTTGAACCATTGCACCTCCTTTATGTGCGTACTTTTCCCGCAATGTCAGTGGGGGATACTAGGCTCTGTGGATGTGGTGTTGGTTGTGTAGTATATTTCATTCCAAACTGCCTGTCGGAAGTTAATACTGTGCCGTTATAGGAACGCGGAGTTCTAACGGAGAATAAACTGCGAAATTCCACTGGACGTATAGTTACCTGCCTGTGTCGACTAATGTGGTAATGGAGAGGAGTCTGTTCTGTTGCTGAATCCTAAAAAACTTCTACTCTCAACGTTTTTTCTGTAGGGGCTGCACCGACGGTATGTGTCATGCAACATGAATTCCACATTCATTCATTCCGTAGTCTTCCTACAGGTCCAAAGCCTCTTCCAAAGCGAGTTCTCCACATAGTGCGATCTCATGGTTTTCCACATTCATTCATTCCGTAGTCTTCCTACAGGTCC
>Ga0123354_10014083_pt1 | contig 12444 bp, 4 predicted proteins | sample TergutLab28metaG_2_FD_97872 | JGI IMG/M metagenome (GOLD analysis project Ga0123354, IMG submission 97872) | Labiotermes labralis P4 segment gut microbial communities from Petit-Saut dam, French Guiana - Lab288 P4 | ecosystem: Host-associated > Arthropoda: Insects > Digestive system > Gut ... | reverse complement strand
TATAATTCATAGGACCATGCTTCCTTCAGTAACAGTTTGGTATGCCTATTTGCTGGAGTATAATTCATAGGACCATGCTTCCTTCAATAACAGTTTTGTATGCCTATTTGCTGGAGTATAATTAATAGGACCATACTTCCTTCAATAACAGTTTGGTATGCCTGTTTGCTGGAGTATAATTCATAAGATCATGCTTCCTTCAATAACAGTTTGGTATGCCTGTTTGCTGAAGTATAATTCATAGGACCATGCTTCCTTCAATAACAGTTTTGTATGCCTATTTGCTGGAGTATAATTAATAGGACCATACTTCCTTCAATAACAGTTTGGTATGCCTGTTTGCTGAAGTATAATTCATAGGACCATGCTTCCTTCAATAACAGTTTTGTATGCCTATTTGCTGGAGTATAATTCATAGGACCATGCTTCCTTCAATAACAGTTTGGTATGCCTGTTTGCTGAAGTATAATTCGTAGGACCATGCTTCCTTCATTTTCACGACAGTATTTGCGCTAACCCCCTGCACGATTCTTGTATTCCGATCTCGTAACTTGAAAGATCATAGTATGAATGATTAATTTAATTTACTTTTCCCCCGTTTATAATTGGATGTCAAGAAACGTATTTTTTTTGTGTTAATCAAAAACTTCCGGCAGATACATCTCTTCTGTTTGTTGCTAATCGCACTACGTATTGCGAATCGGCAGTTCTCTACCAAGAGGTTTATACTTAGGCAACTGACTGTAGGGAATATGTGCGATATAATTAAACCTAATAAAATTTATTAACACTTAGCCGTGTCTTAAGTCATAATTTCAGTTCTTTACGAAATTATAAGAGAAATGGGGGTCTAACTTGTCATATTAAGTAATTTCATTTTCATTACTTCCGTGCTGCTTTATTTCTCCTAAGAAATGAAAACAATAGATTTGTATTGGAGAGAAGTTTTTGAATACTTGGACAATAACACAATGGTACGTCCCCGAAACTGGAAATATTTTGGCGTTACGTGAAAGACGATATATCAGTGTGTTGTGCGGAGCGGAGTTTGGGCGCATGCGTGTGGGTAGTTGAATCGATCAGCATATGATATAACGAGGAATAATGTCTATTACACATATACCTCGGCTCTAAGCGATAAGTAGTGCGTGGAACGAAAGTTTTTAGGCTAAAATGAATTTAATTCACAACAAATCAATTACGAAATTTTTTATTAAATGTCAGAAAGCGGATTGTGCACGTCGCTGACAAGGAGATGCAGAAATGATGTTACGCTGCACGTTTGAAAAGCGTTAATCTCGATACGAATAAGAAAGCATGTTAGAACCGTTTGTGTGTTGTTGGGGTGTGTGTGTGTGTGTGTGTGTGTGTGTGTGTGTGTGTGTGTGGGTGGGTGCATTAAATGAATGAAATGCAGTGTTAGAGTGAAGCAAGCCGTTTTAGCGGCGTTAAAAATCTAGAACAGAACTTTTTTTTAAGATTTCCTTTTCCCCCACTGTGATCGGAATAGCCCATCTTTTGAGGTTTGGGTTGTGTAAAGTAAACTGTAGTGTAGTCTGAAGTAAGGCAACACCTAGAGCTGTCTGTGGTCAGGAATGTGAACTAAGTTCCTTTGGTACGTGTGACATAGGAAAGTAAGCCTTAATAGTTATTAATTATTGACGTTTTGCTGACCGTGTATCTCAGTATAATCTTAGAAATTGATCAACTTAAGTTTATTATTATGAAACAAGAATTTGTGCATTAAGTTGGTCAGTTGCTAAGATTTAATAATTAGTCCATTATATCTAATTATACAAGTATCAGATCTTATTCTGAAGCGAAAAGACGGAAGTTGCAACTTAACCTTACTGTCATGTGCAGTAACTAACTAACTAACTAACTCAGTGGAACGCGGTGGCGCATTTGGTTAAGGCACTGCGCTACAAACCGGAAGGTCGCGGGTTCGATTCCCGAGGGTGTCATTGACATCGTTCCGGCCACACTGTGGCCCTGTGATCGACACAGCCTGTAACAGAAATGAGTGCTAGGAATATTTCCTGGGCTAAAGTCGGCCGGTGCGTAAGGCTGACAACCTTACAACTTTCATGTGCCGATAGTCACGATACTTAGAATCCTTATCCTCCTGGAACCCTCAGGGCCTGTCCAGGCCTGTACAGGGTTTGCTTTTCCTTTACAGATCATTTAGCCCCTCGTTGTTATGAACACTGGACTGTTGATTAGGAAGGACAGTGAAGAGACAACTACCCAGCCCTTGAATTGTAAAGACAGCTGCTTTTCTACTGTCGCAAAAAATCGCGACTATTGAGCAGTGGGCCAGCGCAGTACCCGCGTTTCTTATTTCTAGCGCAGTAGGCCCGTGATCGGAATAGCTCTGCCCTACCATAAGGGACAGTAAGTCAGTATGCGCCCTACCTGTTCGATTAATGTCTCGCAAAGCCCACTTAAATTATTCTTCCGTTTATTATTTGGATTTCAATAAATCTTCTCTGGAGAGAGCCAAGTCTCTCTTAGTGTACCTCTCATTGGAGACGAATAATTAATTTCTTGTGTACCTAAGTGAAAATGGAAACCGTAAAGGGGGACGCTATAATCACGACCTGAGGTGCTCAACTTTGTAAGGAAATTCTATTTAAATGATTCCCTCTTGTAAGTCTTTGTTTTAATCTCCTCCGCCTCCCCCCAGTCGGAATAAACAGGGAGTGCCAGATATGCTTTTTTGTGTTATGAACTTCTGTATAGGGATTTGATGAAGATTGTGTTGATGATGATGATGGTGATGAGGCGGGGGAAGAGGAGGAAGACGAAACAAATAGTAAGGAAGGGGAGATCCTGAAAAATGAGGAAATTGAAGGAAAAGAGCTGGAAAATAAGATTAAAAGTATGAGCAAATATAGGCAGAGTGGATCCGTGGTGTTGGCAGCTGTAACGTACAGAGAGAGACAGAAGTTGTCGAACCTTTGAATTCTGGGCGTCGCATTGCCGACGAAGCTATTCAGAGAGCAATTAAGAATCGCACTCGCGGGACTTAGCGGAAAGTAAATTAGCACAATCAGCACTGAACGTCTCCAGGCTCCTATAGACTCTCGTGCTGACTACAATTCCACTTTCTCTTCTGCAGAAAAAAAATTATTTGAAAGTTAGTGCCCAAACTTGCAGTGATATAACGGGAGACGTTTCAAATAACTTGTTTTTGACGTGACCGTACTTTGAGATGGCCGGTTATTCGCCGAAACGTATTGTCCCCATTGTTTAATACGTGAATAGTTATAATAAAAATTCCAAAATGCCTTTATATTGCGTTATTTATTTTCAACTATTAAGAAGAAGTGGGATTTAATTGTGTTCATGTCTCACCACTTTTCCACGTAGTCCCCATCTTTAGAAATCCTTGTCATATGTCATTAATCATCGTGTCACAGCTGTGGCCGTCAGGATTTTGCTTCAGCGCTGGAAACAAGACGATGATCTTTCGATGATGAATTCCTCACATGCAATGAAATCGGTTTAGTTGCTTTGATTACGGAATTATGGGCCATGTAATCTTATTTTCTGACCGGTAACCGTATTAAGTGGTATCGATGCTGTGTATAAGAAATTTTACAATGTGGAACATTGCTGTGGTTCAAAGGAAATTGTTTGTATGAACAGCCTCTGTTGTATTTTCAACGCGACAAAATTATGACGTCGTCTTTCTGTTTTTAAAAACATGGGCAGTTACTTGTTTGTAACCGAAAAATCCATTAGGGTGTTTAGTGAGAAAACCTGAAGGCAATGAACCACTTGGTATGTATAGATACAGATATGAATATGATATTCAAATTGATGACTGAAGAAATAGGATATTAGAGTGTAAACTGGATTTATGTTGCTCAGGATGGAGACTGGTTGCGCGCACTTTTGAATACAAAATAAATCTTGATACTGAAGATAGTGTGTTTGCTTGAGTGATTTTTGGTCCTGAGAGACTTTTGCGTCGTGGAGTTGGTATTTTTAAGCTGTAAAGTAAGTTATTATGATTCAGTAAATAGTGTTAAGGGAGACTGTAATTATTTTCGTATATGAAGAGGATGTACACCTCCAAAAACCAAGTAAATAAGATTGTCAGTAATTATCCAACAAGATATAACAGAATACATTTTATTTAAATCTGTCAACTGCTCAACATGTTTCGGGTGGTAATGCATCCATCATCAGGAGCTCATAACACTGTATCTACAGTATCTGGCATTAATGAGACGTGTACTGCTACCTGTCGTGAACGTGGCTGGATGAATCATCCAGCCACGTTCAAGAAAGGTAGCAAGGTAGATACAGTGTTATGAGCTCCTGATGATGGGTGAAATACCACCCGAAACATGTTGAGCAGTTGACAGATTTAAATAAACTGTATTCTGTTGCATCTTGTTGTATAATTACTGCCATATTATACGATGCACAGTCCATTGAACATAAATAAGATTGTTGTATTAATGGATTTTTGCCGAGTTTCAAAGAGAGATTAACAAGATTTACATATTTAATTACACAAAGAAGAAATAGATTTTAACAGCGCACGCTTTGTGATGCTGTATGAACGTGATAGTTATGAAATTTGTGTTTCAAACTGGAGCACAACTCTTCACTTTCTTAATAATCGTAATAGGTGGCATTCTGAATACACAGTGTTTCTCCTTCAGAGACTTGTAAACGAATTGTGCAGGCGCGCACACACACACACACCCACACACACCCACAAACATCATATCCAATGAGGTATATCAGTATCATAGTCTGTGATTAATCCGTTATGTAGGACTCGGTATGAATGGCATGCCACGGAAGGCCTTCTCATCTCTTCTGCAGCGGCACTGTCTTCGTTGCAGAGTGAATTGGTTTTGTGCGACAGAAGAGTTATGGTGCCGGGAATGTAGGGTTCTGTAGATGTGTGCTCCAGAATTTTGGTATAGAATTTCCGCTGCGAAATAATTGTTAACCCTTCCTTCATTTTTCATTTTATTTTGGGTCAACACTAAAAAAAAAAAAAAGGAATTCAAACGGGATTTTGGCCAATTTAAGATTACCTGCGTTACCGCTGTGTCGCTTTTGAGGTAAATTAAAAATAATGCGACAATGTCTAGATATTTTGGTTTGACTTTACAAACAGTCCGTCGATGTAAATTCATTATGTGTTCTGATGTTTCTGGCACGTCTTATTTGTAACACAAATCTAGTAGACTGTTTCTCCACGTCTGTGAATCGGTAAGAATTCCTAATCTGCTACGAAGCGTCAGACCGTGCTAGAGAGGTCAAGGACGAGGTATCTCTGAAAGAGCAAAGTGGATTCAACAGATTGCTTTGGTCTGGTTTAGGATGTTACATAAGCCAAGTAAGTTTAGGGAGTTCAGAGCATTTCTTCTAAAATTTCTACATTTCGTAAATAGAAAGAATAAGACTAAATGGAAAATGTTGGGACTTGTTCTTTTCTTAATGTTGCTACCACGATGCTCAAGATTTCCAGGAAGCCGGGTGTACTGCGCTTTATGATAATTGTCACACTTCTACTTGAACCTGTGCACATGATGAGCTGTTCAGTCTTTGTTCCAGTGTGAGCGACATTGGCACAAGTAACATGGTACGTAAGGTTTAATTCTTTCGAAGGTAAAGCAATCCCTCATATAATTACTTCTTAAGTTGTGTCACTTGTCCTTACATTTCTGGGAGTCTGAGAAAGAAAGTCTGTTGCAGGTATCTTGCCAATGGGGAATTACTTGCGTCTTTGGGATACTTTATGAGTTGGAAAGAATACAGTACAGGGCATTGTAGGTGAGTCCGGAAGAGCCATTTGGAAGGTACTGCAACCAATATATACAAAACAGTCCGTACTTCCGAAATATGGCTGCGCATTGCAGATGAGTTGAACGAAATGCTGAGCTGGTTCCCAAGATTCCAGGTTGCCACTATATGCTTCTCGTGTAGCCCTCCCGACTTAAATTTATTAGTAACCAATTTCATATTTTGTATACATGTAAATTAACCACTGCCACCGGGTGACAACCCAATTGCAGTTAATAATAATAATAATAATAATAATTATTATTATTATTATTAAATTTATAAAATGTCTAATTGCATAGGAAGCAGAGACGGGACACACTGTCGCATCAAATGACCATCATACGCCAAATTTTTTGTATTTTAATTACAAACGTTTTCACTCAATGAACTTGTTAGGTGTGGCTGACACAAAATGCATCTTTGCACTGACTGATGTGGAAGACCATGGAAGTGAAAACGATAGCAGTGTTTTTAGTAACTGAAGTTTTGGAAAAGGATGCCACAGGAGAGAACACCAAAATTAATTATGGATTGGATACCATGGGAGAGAAGGAAAAGAGGACGTCCAAGATAAACGTGGATGGAAGGAGTACACACAGCCACGACAACAAGAAATTTAGAACCAGATCAATGGAGAAACAGAGAGGAATGGCGTTTGGTTTCCGGAACACGGCGACAGCTGTTAAAAAAACCGGACAGATAGAAGTTTTGGAAAGGCGTTCAGTTCTGGTGACCTAAATATTCCTTCAATGAACAACATTCCAGATACAAGCATAAGTAGCCCTTGTACTTCGTAGGGGAAAAAGCTTTCCTCCTGAAGCCACGAACGTAATCTGAACATAATTAACTTACAGCAAAGAAAATATTAGAAGTAGCACATTCCGTTACTTGTATTACTTCATTCTTTCACCTCTCCCTTGATTAAAACAATGATGATGACGATGATGATGATGATGATGATGATAATAATAATAATAATAATAATAATACACTACAAACATATTACACTATCTTTAATTTGAAACCAGTTGAAAGTCGGTTGTCACTCTCCTACGCCAAAAATAACGTATACAAACTTCAAATAGAAGGCCTAATAACAATAAGAACATTATTACTGTTGTTAGTGGTGTTGTTTTTGTTATGAACATCATCATCAATGTAAGACGCGGTTCCGGTGTCCACAGCGCGAGGCGTCGTAAATTGCCTTGTGGTCCTTAACTAAAAGAATACGTTTTTCCACATTCATTGCTTCCTCAAGATAGCAGCCGTCACGAACGATCACTAGAGTCTAACAAAAATGGAACATGCGGCATCAAGACTCATGACTCGGCAAGACTCGTGTGACCTGACTCGACTCTACTCTGCTGGTGTGAAAGCACTGCCGCAGCTGCCATTGTAAGCCACAGAGTCACTGCCGCGTCTTTGTGAGTCTGAGTTGACTGGACTGGACTGGACTCGACTCTGTTGGTGTGTACGCACCCTGAGGTTGAGGCTTCCAGATTTCAAGACATTCGACACATGAAGATGGTAAAGTTGTCAGCCCTAAGCACGTCTATACCCAGGAAATACTCCTGGTACTCATTTCTGTCAGAGGCTGAGTCGGCCCCAGGGCCATAGTGCAATCGGAAGGATTAAGTCAATAACAAATTCCAGTGACATCATCGGGAATCAAACCCGCGACCTTCCAACTTCGGCTAATTGCAAGTGTTTTCTACAAGCGAAGTCACACATTTACTCCACGTTTTCTTACTTGTGTTTTGCTGCAAAATGAAGGTGAAAGATTATTCTATAGTGGATGTTGTCATCTGTGTTCGCCTTTCATAATTCCGTCTCGATATACAGTCGATTAGGTTTTTATGTTATTGGCAGATTGATCTCAGAGTTGTGTGAATTTAATCTGGATACGTATCGGTCTGATCATTCTCTGTAAAAGCTTAATTTTTTTTGTCTCAGGAAAGGTTGATTTGTATACAGTAATTTTACGTAATGTAAAATATGTAAGTTATATGGAACACACACACCAAATTACGATTTACAACCGTCGTGTTTTTAGAACAGTTTCATGATGGGATGCAGAATGAAGACAGAGATAAAAGATGAAATGTTACTGACCTATGCAGAATGAATTGCTTTGCAATGCCTTCTTTTAATATAAAATCTAAAATTGAATTTCAAATGTAAAAGTTTTCTTTTAAATAATCAAGGTGACTTCCAGTTCAGCAGTAGCTGGATCAGATATTCCGTACTGTTGGCGAAATATCTGAAATACTAGATTTGTATCAGCAGTGACTGAACATATATAATTAGCAATAATATTCAGTAATATTCAAAAACAACATTCATATGGTATGCTATTTATTAACTAATAAACTTGGGCGACATGTTTCGATTCACGTGGAATATAATCAATCGCTCTCTAAAAATCATAGATCCATTACATAGAGCCTATGTAATGGATCTGTGTTTTTTTTTAAAGAGGGCCTGATGGTGATTCCACGTGAATCGAAACATGTCGCCCAAGTTTATTAGTTAATAAATAGCATACCGTATGATTGTTGTGTTTAACTGAATATTATTGCTAATTATATAAGTATCAAACACTTCGGGATGGAAAAATTTAAGTGACTGAAAACCTGTCTTAAGGAGATACGCAAAATTTCGAAGATAGCAGTTGGGAATTTTATTCGGGGGGCAGACGTTTCGGCCGTGTGTGTGTGTTTGTGTATACCTGAAGATACGTTAATGGTAGTAGACACACGACACCTTCTGATGATATGAAACTTGGTACTTCAAGGTGCCATAATCCCGCGTGGAAATTTATAAATCTTGCGTTTTGTGAGATCTGCTTAATGGCGTATTATATGACAGTGCACAGCAGTCGTTCAGATGCTATGTTGTCAGATATTTACATGCTAAGTCTACGTCGTCTTACGTAAGTCAAAGACACTGGTTAGATTATACAAACAATAAATTGCGAACCGTGGGTGGGTGGCAGGGGACGTCCCGTTAGACTTATGTATGTATATAGCGACTTTTTATGTGTCGAGATTTGTAATTTAAGCAGAAAGTGTTCTGGTGTTTTTAGAATGTTGATAGACCCAACCGTTTCTCTTTCAGTCTGCTTCCACTAACATATTTTTATGGTCTTGCGTTTTGTATTTGCTTGTTCTCAAACCGACAACCGATACGTGATACGAGCTTCCAGACAGCCGTGACGAAAGGGCTTGTGTAATTTGCGTCAGCCGTGCAGTTTTTCCTCTTATTGTGAGGCGCCTAACAGAAGATTTTTCAGCTACTATAAAAATACTTTGTACTGTTCAGTACTGATTATCAAACTGGAAGAGGTTATAAATATTTTAGCTACTAGAATATTTTGCGCCGATCAATAATGAACTTTGAAGTGGATGGTTTTGTGCAAGAAGGGTATAACAAGGGGAAGATGGTTTTGCACATACAGAATCCTCGATATACGTAAGTGACAAATGATTATATATGCCCACATGTATAATTGTACGTGCGAATATTAAGTGTCGACTGTTTCGAGGTTTCCTCGAATTTAATGCCATGTAGTTAATTTACATATTGCAAACAAACGCATTTGGAAGCGGTAATAAAAATTATATTGTTAGGCTGTTAGGTGTAATTAATGGGTAGGGTAATTACAGTCAGTAACACAACAATGTGTATCTAATTGATGTTTATTAGACGATGATAAAAACTACATGTTTCGGCCAGTGTTGGCTATCATCAGGTTTTTCATCAGAAAGAAATGTATGCTGTAGGAGTGTTATATAAAGCATTCAGCCGGGTGTCGATGTTGAGATCTCATCATCGAGGATTTGGAGTTAAACCAGGCGTATAGCCTGGGTGTGGAGCCTAGTGAAGTGGGCAGGTAGCGAGTTGGGGGGGGGGGGGTGGCGTTGTAGGTTGGTGTCCGGTTTTTTCCGTTGTAGATGCCGTTGTGGGTTTACTCAGCATGATGTCTCTCCTTCGTAGGTGACTGTCGTCGATGGGGTGTTTGCTTCTTGGGTTCTTAGTGTGTATGCTTTGTATAATGGTAGTTTTTGCGGAAGAAGAAGAAGAAAAAGAAGAAAAAATAATTGTGTGTGTGTGTGTGTGTGTGCGTGCGGGTTGGTAACTCGGTGGAATGAGTTTCTCTCTCATGACTAGGGGACGAATAAATAATTGGTACTTACGTGTCTGTTACTCTTATATCTCTTTTTGGTGTTTCTAATGTGTCCGGTTGCTCCTTATTGTTGGTGTGTGCGTGTGATCTCTTCGTTTTGGGCGTGCTCGGCATTCGTCGTGTTATGTGTTGTTCTCGTGTCCATGTGAGATGTATACTTGTATACGTAACAGTCTAACAATTGATATTGAAATGAACGTTAAAGTAACAAGACATGAGACTGTGGGCTGCAGTCGTGTGCCTCAGGTTAGAGTGCGGGAGGGGGCCGGGTTGAATGCGGTAATGAACTTTCAGGTTTTGTAAAACGTGGGAAATATTTGAATGAGATGAGTGGCTATGCCATTGTCTTCTCAGTACAGACTGTACTCGAACAAGTATTTACCACTATGTGTTCATACAGAGATTCGAACCCGCAAGCTCCCGAATAAAAATCAGAAGCTTTACGACCCTGGGTAGATTCCTTGCACTATTTCGGGTACATAACTGATCCATGTATTGGTAATTTATGTTTAATCGTTTGTAGATTGCCGTTGATCTAAATTGTACGTAAATGTGCAGGTCACACCTCACGGAAAACTCCGATCATATAGACCAGTTAATGTTGTGTGGGAAAAATAATCGGTGTTTATAATACGAAACATTTAAATTCTTACACGGAAAAATAAGGAGTTTATTAATGTCACAGAATATGGTGCCCACCGTTACTTCTAAGCTGTAAACGGCTAAGCACAGGCGGTTTAATGTAAGAAAGAGAAAAATTTGGCACTTAAGAGAAATCGGCATAGGTCTGTGCCCTGAATATTTGGGCAAGATTCCGTATTTTACTAAGGCGCCACGCATTCTGTTTGCGTTTTTCTCTGCTTTCAACTGTCTCTAATTTGCCTGGCAAGATGCCTGCGCTTCCCTCTAGCATATGATGAGACCAGCACCTAGGCTGCTGCTCTCTCGCGTGCTGTGTTGCAGTAGTCGATTTTAATAATGTTCATTGAGAAAATCTGACTTCACGAAATTTACGCTGTGCAGTCTTAGTAATTGACCAACTTAATGCACAAATTCTTGTTTTATAATAAGTTTATTATATTCCTCTACATGTTTCGAGCACTACTGTGCTCGAAACATGTAGAGGTATATAATAAACTTTTTACCAAAAAAGAATTTGTGCATTAAGTTGGTCAGTTACTAAGATTATACTTAGATGCACGGTAAGAAAAACATAAAAAAATTACTCTGTGCAGTTTGACGTTTGCAAAGTTCAGTTCGATATGTCGAATCCTCGAAAATCATCCATACTGATATTTCACGAGTTTATTAAAGGTGTAATAATTTATTTTAATTAATATACTGATGTTTCCTGAATAAATAGAGTAAGCGGTACTTCTGAAGTTAATTTGTTTCCGTTTTCAGTAACTAGACACCAGAGTAGAACAGTTTCATTGCCGGTACTAAGGAGCCAGATTAAGTGACCACAATTAGGGAAACAGAATACAGTAACCGTGAAAGACCGTCGACAAAACGTAACATCAGAGAAGGCTGTAATTTTCATCAACACGGCTATGGTAACCTCAAATCTCACACACGCAAAGTTATTTACCAGTGGACAGTGTCCAGGTCGTATATGGGTAATGCTGTAAGCCTACTGCCCTTGTTCATATTACTATGACGTATCAGGTTTTGGTGTTCGTAAGCTTATAATGTGTTCTCTCATGTAAATGATTGGGTGTAACAGATTATTTTTCATATTAATGATTGCGTATAACCTGTTTTGTCCGTGTCAGTCGTGGCTCTTAAGGTTTTTCTATGTTACTGATGCTTTGTAACCTGTTTTTTTTTTCGAATTAATAATGACCTAACATTTTTCTGTGTGTGAATGCTGTGTAACGTGTATTTATGCGTATTAATGATGGCGTGTAACGCAGTTTATTTATATTAGTGACGACGTGTAACGTGTTCTTGGTCATGATAGTGATGGCGTGTAACATGTTCTTATTCAAGATAGTGATGGCGTGTAGCCTGTTCTTGTTCAGGGTAGAGATGAGGCGTGACATGTTCTTGTTCATGGACATGATGGCGTGTAACGTGTTCTTGTTCATGGTAGTGATGGCGTGTAACGTGTTCTTGTTTATGGTAGTGATGGCGCGTGACGTGTTCTTGTTCATGGTAGTGATGGCGTGTAACGTGTTCTTGTTTATGGTAGTGATGGCGCGTGACGTGTTCTTGTTCATGGTAGTGATGGCGTGTAACGTGTTCTTGTTCATGGTAGTGATGGCGTGTAACGTGTTCTTGTTCATGGTAGTGATGGCGTGTAACGTGTTATTGTTCATGGTAGTGATGGCGTGTAACGTGTTCTTGTTCATGGTAGTGATGGCGTGTAACGTGTTCTTGTTCATGGTAGTGATGGCGTGTAACGTGTTCTTGTTCATGGTAGTGATGGCGTGTAACGT
>Ga0123354_10014082_pt1 | contig 12444 bp, 6 predicted proteins | sample TergutLab28metaG_2_FD_97872 | JGI IMG/M metagenome (GOLD analysis project Ga0123354, IMG submission 97872) | Labiotermes labralis P4 segment gut microbial communities from Petit-Saut dam, French Guiana - Lab288 P4 | ecosystem: Host-associated > Arthropoda: Insects > Digestive system > Gut ... | reverse complement strand
TGGAACGGGGTCCACTCAGCCTCGTGAGCCTCGTGAGGTCAATTGAGGAGCTACTTTAATGAAAAAAGTAGCGGCTCCAGGTCTAGAAAACAGAGATTAACGGCTGTGGGGACCCGTTGCGCTAACCACGTGACACCCCTCTATCCGCAAAAGTTGGCACTAACTTGGCCGACCGGCGGCGGCCGCTCTGTCGGTATAGTTCGCGTGCGGACTAAGGTCACGAAGTTTTATATATATATATATATATATATATATATTACACGTGTGGCTGCGGACCGCATGTGACAAGCCGCCAGCGGGTTGAATACTCCTGCCTTAAATTAACGTAAGAAATTAGTAAGGTACGCGTAAATTAACAATTGTCATGTTTCGCTTCCTTTTTGTAAGTATATAAAAAACAACAAGGTTTAAGGAAAATTTATATTATAACAATTGTCATGTTTTCCTTTCCTTTTGTTTAAGTATATAAAAAACCATAAATTTGAAGGAAAGTTTATATTACACTCAAAATATGCTCCATTTTTGTTTCACATTTATATCCGAATCATTTTCCACTGCTACGAACATTCGACGAGCTTCGCTGGAGATTCTTGCAGAAATGTATGTAGTTTTTCTTATAAATGTTCCTTGTTTTTGGCCAAAATTCTAACTTACAGCCACAGTTTAGTAAAGTCTTCAATACAAAATGTTATGAAAATCTGTTCCATGGTCCCTGGAGTTCTCTACGTGCGGACAGAATGACAGACAGACAGACAGACACACATAAGACTAGGATAAGACCTCCACTTTTTAAAGTTTTTTTTTTTGGTGAACGCGGAGAAACTTCAGTGACAGATATAATCTTAGATTAACATGAAAATTAACGCTGCTCAAAAACTATATTTGTTATGCAGAACCAAACAGCTGCACGTTTCGGGTTTTTAATTACGCCTTCTTCCGGCTGTGGAAGTTTTAAAGAAGGTGTCAGTTACAATCATGCGAAGCAATTACTGGAATTCTTGAAAAACTTTTGTAACTTGATGATAACTTAGTTAAAAGTCGAAACATACAGCTTTTGTTTCCCTATGTATGTAAAAAAAAAATATATGTTTTTTTTGGTCGAGATATTTATTTGGTTTTAGACAGATATGGCATTAGTGAACAACTCCAATATCCATGAATGCCACTCGTGAAATAGCGGAAGAGAAAATTTTTATTGTATTTTGTCTCAGTACTTATTTGCCACGTTAGTTTAGTCCGGCAACGCACCGACCTATGCGTATTGTACATAAGAAGTTTTGACCACACATTTTCAATCAATTAAAGAAACCCCCCCGAAAAAAAAAACCCTTTTTGTCGAGTTTGTGTTTGATGGAAGGCATCACGATGTGCTACGAATACACTAAAACATTAATTATTATACGTCAGCATAACTGTATTTATTATACAAGACTACATGTTTCGACCTTTTAAACGGTCATCTTCAGGCCTTCTAACAGAGTGAGTCAACAGATGCTGTGTACATGTTGGGATCCCAATATGTTTACATCGCTTTAATACATAAAATCAGGCAGGTCAGTTACCTAGAAAGGAGTGATACACATATATATATATGTATTGCATAAATATATGTAGTTAAAATATTTAAAATGGTAGTTTTATAAACGCCAAACTATCATTTTAAATATTTTAACTAAATATATTTATGCAATACTATTTTGTCAATATAAACATATTGGGATCCCAACATGTAAACAGTATCTTTTGACTCAGTCTGTTAGAAGGCCTGAAGATGACCGTTTAAAAGGTCGAAACATGTAGCTGTGTATAATAAATATAGTTGTGCTGACGTATAATAATTAATGTTCGAGTATGTGTTGTTTGAATATAGCAACAGGTACACAAACCAAAGTCTTTTAGATGGCAAGAGACTAGTGCGGATATAAAAGATGGTAAAATCTTTCGTGAGGCACCTTGAGACTTATCCTATGTGGGCATGACAGTGCAAGACTGAGTAGGCGGACAGTGGGGGATGGAGCATGAAAAGGAGTCAAGGAGGCAAATTGGAACACGGCCGAGCGGCGTCTCGCTTCGTGGCGTCGTCTTATGAGATACAAAATAGCGTCGTCGTCGTCGTCGTCTTCACGATGACGCAAATGTGTTGTAAGAGAGGGGTGGGAATGATTGCTTTGAAGGGTTGGGGGTAAGTGTCCACATTTTTCAAACATATGTACAGAGTGCAACTGGTTGCGTATTGGCAATAGACAGCAGCGGCGGACAGCCGAGATGAGGAGGCTGTGATCTTACTACAATTATTCTGCTAAGAACAGAAAACGCGTATCTGCAATTATGTTCAAGAGATGTAATATATTTTCTTAACATAAAATTGGACCGAGAAAGGTTGTTCAAGTAGCGTCACTTCTGCCTTGTATAAGTACCATTTTTCCTTAGGATTTTTGTAACTTTCCTCAGCTTCTGCAGATAATCCCGCGATATCATATTAAACTATATCCCAACCTTTATTTGTACATAATCTAAAATTTCTTCTTCTTCTTCTTCTTCTTCTTCTTCTTCTTCTTCTTCAGGCACTGAGCTTCCTTTAGTGGTTGAAAGTTATGGCCTTCTCAATGATATCTTTCCATTTCCCTCGATCCTGGACGAAGGTCATCCAATTTTTAACCTTCATTTGGCAAATGTCCTGTTTGATGTTGTCCTCCCATCTGTACTTGGGTCTTCCTTGTGATCGTTTGGTTAGGGGATTCAATTTAAATATCTTCTTAACTGTTCTGGTATCTGGCATTCTTTGTAGGTGACCAAACCAGCTTAGTCTTTGAGCTTTAATATGATTGACTATAGTTTTATGTTTTATCGGGTTGTCTAATTCTTCATTAGTCTTAATCCTCCATATTTGATTTTCTTTCGTAGGCCCAAATATTCTTAAAGTGAGTAATCTACAACTTATTATCGAATATTGTCCAGTCATTTGGTGCTAATAAATCTGATTTACTGGAGAAGTCTTTGAATGAACTACGAACAAAGAAACAAATAAATATAATGCAGTCTTGGCGTGGAATTTGTGTTTATATACCTTTATATAAGTACATGTATAGTGAAACTTCACAAGTCTTATATTCATTTAAGCATTTAGTTTATAATGTTCATTTGAATTGCATGGCAATTCTTCCACCTTCAGTAAATTTGAAGGATCAGTGGCGTACTCACAACAGCAGATGTTTGGTTCCTGTCTTCAGCCAACTTAATAAATGTCACGTCCTCACATCATATTTATTTGTTTCAATAACTTTAAAATTATTTATTCTGCAAATTTTAATCAATAATTTCATTCAATGTAAGTGAATTTAGTTGCTACATGACATTAATACACCCACCTTAATATTTTTCCCCATCTACGTTCAGACCGCGGTAGCTCAGTGGTTAAGGTGCTGTGCTACGAATTGGAAGGTCGCTGCTTCGATTCCGGATGGTGTCATTGGAATTTTTCATTGACATAAAGTCCTTCCGATCGCACTATGGCCCTGGAGTCGACTGAGCCTCTAACGGAAATGAGTACCAGGAGTATTTCCTGGGGGTAAAGGCGGCCGGTGCGTAAGGCTGACAACCTTACCACCATCTTGTGCCGTTGTCATGAAATCTGGGAACCTTAACTTCCTGGAACCCTCTGGGCCACTCCAGGACTGTAACGGGACTGCTTTCTCTCTTTTACGTTCAGATTTTACAAGCCTTTTTTACCTTCCGGCCTGCTTTTTTACTAACATTTTATATGCATGTCTTATATCCCAATGCATGTTACATTTACTGCTCATTTCATCTGCCTTGATATTCTTACACGTTATTTTCACGAATTTCATAAATGAACTCGATCGGAACGTCGCTCCTGTCTATTTCCTGTAGGCCCGCATGGTTGATCGGCGATGAATCAATATTTACGAAATCTGGTATAGGAAGTCAGCACTAAAATTTGTCAGACGATATTAAGTCGGTTTATATCAGTCAAATAAACGCCATATATTACCTGCAGCTCAAATAAGAATTTATCGGTTGTATAAAAACGACCCAACATGCAAGAGAGTGAGGAGGAATCAGTCGTAGTTCAGTAAGTGCAACCCTCTCTCATTTGCCTGGATGGACTGAGGAAGACTGTGAAAATTCTGAGTCAGGATGGTCGGTGCCTTGCCGAGAGTCAAACAGAGCGCCTCCTGATTACAAGTCTAAGACGGTACCAGTATACCACTCTGCTCGATAAGCTGAGCACTGATGTGCCTGTACCTGAAATAATTATTTTTTTTATAATTATTGTCATCTTAAGCTTCTCGTTGGTAAAGTTAACCGGTTTTACAGTCACGTTTAAGGTATACTTAAATATTTTCGCGGCGTATAGAAAATGATGTTTGTATCTAGAGTAAAATTAAAGGTAAATTGCACCCTTGTACAGGCACTGAGGCTCTGTACAGGCCGTACGGCCCATAGGGGGAGTAGAGGTATAGCTCTACTATTTCTTGACCACGGCGCTAGAAGGGGGTGAGGGGTCAGCTTCACGCCCCGGCCGCTCTTCACCACCGGGAAAGACCCGGTACTCATTGTACAGTAGGATGGGTGGGCCCCAGGGCCGGCCTGGACAGGTGCGGAAAATCTCGCCCCCACCGGGATTGGATCCCCGGACCGTCCAGCCCTTAGCCAGTTGCTATACCGACTGAGCTACCCGGCGCACATGTTTGTATCTACCATTAATAAAAATAATGGGAGTTGAGGGTGGAGAGCCTTTCTGAGGCATGAGAATTGTAGTGAAATTCACGTGCCTGCTGGTGTTTTGTGGTTTCATCGGTTGACTGGACAGTGAAACACGTCCGGAAATGTTCCAGTTATTTCTCCAACTCATCCATTCAGTTACGGAACAAACTTACAACAAATGAAGTTGTCGTCTCGTAAAGGAAATTAAAATTCATTAAATTTGTTTTAATAATCAGTACCGATTAATATTTCTATTTTTCATACTAAATTGGAATATTTGAGGCTTAAAACCGAGTCTTTCAAATGGTCCCACGAGATAAATGTATATTCATATAAATATTACAGTATTTTAAATATATAGCCTTGTTTAATAATTATTCAACATAGTTTCGGAGTAATCTGCTACCTTGAAGTTTAGGGGAATGTGGACCACAAAAAAAAAAAAAGAAAAGAAATCAAAATTGGAACTCAAACGAAAGTAAGGAGATGTGTTAATCTAGCACGCAATTACACGGCGTCACATCCAAGATATGACATTATTTGTATTGTCCGCCATCCTATACTCACTTCAAATAAACCGTGTCCCTACTTAATCAACGGAACATAGAAGGAAGTGGGCGGCTTTAATGTGGGCCAGAAAATTTTCTAGAATCAGGCAACTAGCCAATCAACTGATTAATGAAACCAGCATCCGTTTAATTGGCCAATGGACGTGCAGCATATCAGTTGGTGAGGTTATAATTCAATATACCAGAAGACCGATGGGTACATCATTCAATCAGGCGGACAGCCAGTTATTAAAAGCATCACGGCATGCCCATCAGTCACGTTATTGCCTCTATGGACCGGGCGTGGGCACAGCAGGGAACTGGTACTCCCTATTTACGCAGTCTACATTTATTTTCCATGCTTTCTTTACCACGTGTCTAGTACAAATAAACCATAAGGACAACAAATCCACATTTATATTGTCTTGCAATCCCTGTTCTTGTTGTTAGAAATCGACGTATTGTGTTATGGGGTATCTGGCCACCTAAGACTATCAATGTTCCATGGTGTTTCTTTAATCTTTATCCTACATAGACGTTTTGTGAAAAACAGCTCGTTACTTTGAAACCGAACATCTAATTTATTTTATGTTTATGGATCCGTGCATCGCTAATATATATTAATAATTGTCCAAAGATATGCAACACAAAGCAGTCTATTTATTATTCTGCAAGTTCACTCTACATGTTTCCGGTGTCAAACACACCCATCATCAGAAGTAAACAAAACTGTAACTACAGCCTCCGGTACTGTGCAGCTACCTCCCTCCAACGTGGCCAAGCTAACTTGGCCACTTTGGATGGAGTAGCTGCACAGTACCGGAGGCTGTAATTACAGTATTGTGTATTCCTGATGATGGGTGTGTTTGACACCCGGAACATGTAGAGTGAACTTGCAGAATAATAAATAGACTGCTTTGTGTTGCATCTCGTTGGACGATTATTAATATTAATCTAATTTATTAATTCAAGATGATAATCTTGCGTTTGTTGCGAAAAATTTCAGCACCTGATAAACTTCCTCTATAGCCTGTCGTGCATTTTAAAGCGCATGCGAATTCGAGTCTATCGCTGGCAGTAAATTCCATGCCAAGAGCACTCGGAGCGATAAGAGCCCGTTTAGGAAAAAGCTTATTACGCTCCATTGTTTTCCCAGCTTATCTTCGTTCGAAACCTTCACCACAGTTTTTGACGTAGAAAAATATCATACATGTACGTACATGGTAGCAGCTGGTTCCCCCCGAAAGGTTTGTAACTCTTTACAACACTACACGGCGTCACAACCCCGAATAAAACAATCCTCATATTTGCTGCAGTGAGAACTTCTTATCTTGTTAAGTTCAGTTTGGGGCTAACATACGGAATGTTGTCCAAATAGGTCTCATGTTTATGGAGGGGCGGGCAAAGCTGTGATTCTTGGAGTTTTGGCTTCAAATGACATGTTCAAAGTACGACATTCACATTACGGAAGTCGAACATGATGGAAATATGACTATTATGAATCGAGATGGACATGATGTTGCATGAGGCATCAAATTCTAGTCCTTTGTATTCAGAGGCGCATTAAGATGCTTGCATTACATTCTCTTTGTACCATGAGTCACCAAATTGGGTTCGTTGTATTCAGAGACACATGATTGTCCCTGTATTGCATTCTGTTGCCTCAGCCACCAAATTCTGTTCGTTTGTGCTCAGAGGCACTTATGTTATTGTGCTTATTTTACAATAGGCGTAGAAGGCAATAGAGTTTAAGCTAAATCTGATCTGTTTTATTTCACAAGAAACTAAATCCGCCCTCCAGTTCCTTGTACATCCAACACCTTATAACTTGTGATGCCGGATTACTTTACTTTTATTTCAGGCGTCTTGTGTTCCTTTGACTTTCGTTTAATGCCCACCTATTTTACAGGGACTTTTATTCGCGGTACTTTCCTTTTCTACATCCAGAGCTGTGACGTCCCACTAACGCATGTAGTATTACTTATAGGGAAACAAAAATGAATTCTATCATGTGTTTATCTCCACTGTGCATACAGAAAACTCAAGGGGAATATTTTTCCATTTTAAATGTTTATTAAAATAGAGAGTAAAGGGGAAGGATATTGTTGATTCGAATGCAGCAGAAGCAAATAAGCTTCTGTTGTATTCCTTATTTTTGGGTGATTCCCTGGCGTCTGAATTTTACGTTCTGACGTTTCGGAACACTCAGTCTGTTCCATCTGTAAAAGATGGAACGAATAGTGTTCCGAAACGTCGGCGCATAAAATTCAGACGCCAGAGAATCAACCAAAAGAAAGAATACAACAGTCACAACACGCAGAAAGTTCGAAATAAAGAATGTTTTAAACAGCGAGTTTCGAACGGAACTTATACATCCTAATTCCTTCTGCTGCATGTATTTCTATTAATAGGTATGAAGCTGCTTCTATTTTATTTTATATCTATCTTATTTTTGCGAAGAATTGGTTATATAAGTACAGACTGCGTTAAGTAGTTGGGCCGGGTAGCTCAGTCGGTATAGCGACTGACTACGGGCTGGACGGTCCGGGTATCCAATCCCGGTGGGGGCGAGATTTTCCGCAACTGTCCAGACCGGCCCTGGGGCCAACCCCGCCTCCTGTGCAATGGGTGCAGAGTCTTTCCCGGGGGTAAAAATCGGCCGGGGCGTGACGTTGACCCCTCACCACCTTCTACTGCCGTGGTCAAGAAAGAGTAGAGTTATACCTCTACTTCCCCTATGGGCCGTACGGCCTGTACAGAACCTCAGTGCCTGTACAAAGGTACACTTTACCTTTTACCTTTTACGTTAAGTAACCTGAAAGTTTTACATCGTCACCGTATTTGGTACTCGCGACTTCTAAACGATACTTAACACACGGTATATAAGTACGTTTGTTATATATCTCCACATCAAATACAATTGACTTAGCCCCAGTAATTTATTAGGTGTCGCCATAAAACCAAGAACATTACCGTAAGTCACAAGCATCAGGTCCATTTGAAACTTTAGTAACCGTCTGCCAAATTACACGGCGTCATTTCACAGAAGAAAGTAATACTGTTAATCGCTGCTGGGGGCTGTGATAACTTCAAATATCGCACACATACTTGTTTATGCTTTCCATGAAGTTACTGCAATGCAACAACACCTGTGGTGGTTACACTTCAGCGCTGAGGAAAGCAAGGTAGTGCAGATCAAGAAACTGCGAGGCAGTGATGAGTATCAATGAGGAAACCCTAAGTAAATCCTTTGGTCTCGCAGAGAAGTCCTATTTCCTCTGCCTCTGCTCTCCTCCGCCCCACAGTATTCCCGCTGGTTCTGTTTCAGCGTTGGAAATGAAATACTGAACTCCGTTTCTGGAGGGATTTTGTACAGGTCTATTGGTTCCAAGAAACTAAAAAAATATTCTCGAGAATATGTGGTTTGAATCTCCACGTACAGTTCTTTCACAAAACATTTCTTCTCTTTCAAGTTATTCGAACTTTTATTCCGTTATTTCTGACGTAAAGGGCTCCTAAACAGAAGTATTAGAGGCCAATATAGACACGAAGTTCTTTGTCTGGTGTAGATGCGTTGACACTGAAGCTTCTGTCCCATGCACGATGAGCCGCTGATAAGTCATTAAGTGTCTGTACTCTCTATGTTAACATTGCAACGTCTGTAACTTGCACGGTGAGCCGCTGATAGGTCATTAAGTGTCTGTATTCGGTACTACGTTGACATTGTAACATTTGTGACATGGATGATGAGCCCTTACAAGCTAAATTACCCCACTGAGCAGGGTCCTTCTTGACTGGCTAACAGTTGCTCAGCAAGTTAAATTCAGTGCTTTTACAGAACCGCAAGGTTTATTACCCTGTTCACAAGAGGTCGCCATTGGTCTGCAACGTGGGCTCGATTATGTCAATCCATACATTTTTTTCCCATGGCGCAACAATCCCTAGTGGGCCAGAGCCTCGAGGCTTCGTGATCACACTCAGACACAACACACACGGTAGGACTTCTCTAGACGAGTGATCAGCCCAACGCAGAGACCTCTACCTGACAACACATGACACTCACAAGAAACAGACATCCATGTCTCTGGTGAGATTCAAATGCACAATACTAGCAAGCGAGGGGTCGAAGATCCACACCTTAGACCGCGCAGCCACGGGGATCACTTCAATCCACGAATACCTACACTGTTTCTTTTAAGTTCTTTTTAAGTAGTTTTGTGGCGACTGATACTTAAATGTGGTATCTTCCATTACGTTTTCTGACGAAATTGTATTAATTCTGATCTCTGCAACAAGTGCCACTGACCATCTGCATCTCCTCCGCATTGATTTGATCACACTAATAATTTATGATAAAAAGGTAAAGCAGTCCCGTTACAGACCTGGGGTGGCCCAGAGGGTTCCAGGATGTCAAGGTTCCCAGATTTCATGACAACGGCACAGGATGGTTGTAAGGTTGTCAGCCTTAAGTACCAGCCGCCTTTACTCATTTCTGTTAGAGGCTGAGTCGACCGCAGGGCCATAGTGCGATCAGAAGGACTTTATGTCAATGAAAATTTCCAATGACACCAGCTGGGATCGAACCAACGACCTTCCGACTTTTAGCACAGCACCTTAACCACTGAGCTACCGCGGTGCTCATAATTTATGATAAAAAATATTAATATTTAGACTCCTCATTAAGCGTTTATTTCAAGCATCTTGTCAATGCTTCTGTCTTAGGTCTAAATATCATCCTCAATATCCTGTTCTTGAACATTCTAATTCTTTGTGGTTCTCTTACTGTGAGAAACCAGTTTTGACAACCACATGAAACAGAATTATGTTTTTTTTTCTCTCTAGTGTGTACACTTTAAATAGCACATGGCAAGACAAGTGATTCTGATTTTGTAATTACAGCCAACAGGATGAAAATATTTTTGATTATCTATTTCTACACGGATATACATGTTTCGGGCGGTTCCTCCGTCCATCATCAGGAGCACATTACTGTACGTTCAGCTTCAGGTATTGTTAACCAATAATGTTGCATATCAGCCTGCAACAGTATTGGTTAACAATACCTGAAGCTGAATGTACAGTTATGTGCTCCTGATGATGGGCGGAGGAACCGCCCGAAACATGAAGAGCCGTTTAGAAATAAATGTTAAAAAATAGTTGCATCTTGTTGGTTGTAATTACAAAATCATACAAAGGATGCATGGACAAACGAATATCAAAAGTGATTCTGAATTAAATTGTAACATTTCCTACGAACCTTTACTGGCTCTCAGTACCAAAGTGCAGATTAATTGCAGAGTATAATACATGAGGAGATGTTGGATGTGTTAAACGTATAATTGTGTATATGCCTACGTAGCCAAGCACCTCGCAGTGAATGTGGCAAAACACACACACACACACACACACACACACACACACACACACACACACACACTATCCAATCAGCAGAGGGGAATTTACTCGGTGTGTGGGCACGTGTGTGTAGCAAAAACGAGCTGAAGGGAAGTGACCAGCAATAGCAGTTACTACACATGATGTATGAGACTACGCTTTTTAGGCGCGTTCGCAAAATTTCGAAAAGCGACCATTAGCTTCGTCATGTCTGTCCGTCTTCCTTCCGCATGGAACAACGCGGCTCCCAGTGGGCGGATTTTCATGAAATTTGATATTTGAGTATTTTCCGAAAATCCACCGAGAAAATTAAAATTTCATTAAAATCTAACAAAACTAACGGGTACTTTACGTGAGGACTAATACATATTTATGACCAAATCTTGCTCACTTCTTCTTAGAATGAAAATTTTTTTTAACAAAAGTTGTAGTGGAAATGCAAACACGTTTTGTGTTCAATATCTTTTTTCTCTAAAATCATGCCGTTTATGAGATAATGTTTAAAAATATTGCGTATTACATTCAGGTTACCTAAGGTTACAAACACGCACTCGGAATATGTAATACCTACTGCTTGTCCACATCCTCAACGATACGCGAACGCGCCTCAATGTTACGTAATATTAACAAGTAGTTATGAATAGGAACAGAATACAACAACGGTAGAACGGCAGTGGAAAATATGCTTGAGTCGAAATTACAATCTGCACATTTTCTGAAAATCTGACTGTTTATCACTGGGGGAGGTGCTGATTACTGCCAATCTTTTTATCCATCTAAGTACAGTGGGGCATGTTACAACGAACAGTTTTTATCAATAGAATCAGGATGCCACAAAGAGCCCAGATGCCACAACGAACACGGAGGAATTACTAACGGCCGACGTAGCACGCGCATGCGCGTGACATGTCGGGCCTTCCCGCTTTGATTAGAGCGTCATTCATCACCTTTGTTATCGTTTGTAAGGTTCAGTTATAAGTTTAGTTCAGTTATCTGCTTATTTGCGACTTTAGCAGTGAAAATATATATTTTTTAAATTATTCTGCTATATAATTTTAGTCATTAGCCGGCAAAATAGAGCGAGAAAACTAATTAACTTAGACATTAAGATAGAATGTTGAAATGTTTAAATGGTTGCATTGGATGGTGACTTTGCTGTAGGCTGTGGGCCTGCAACGGATTACCCCTAGATACATATACTTCAGTGTATGCTAGAACGAAGAGATGGTATAAAGAAAGAGGTTCTAGAAAAAATCACGTTCCTTCTAGCATACTCCACTCCATAATATCTCAAAGTAATTGTCTTTCCAGAACTCTTCAAAGTTCACGGCGAACAAAACCATTGGAATTTTCATTTCCAAGTGTTCAAAATGATGTAGTGGATAAAAGACTTCGATGTTGATAGACTATGGTACTGATAGCGTCGTTAAAGAGGCCATACATGTATAAAGAATACACATAATTAATTTAACAGTATAAGGATAATCACAACAATTTCCCTTTTAAATGTGAACAGACTTATGTTCGTTTGGAATAAAGTACGCCTGAGGAGACATACCACGACGTGAGAGCTTTTGGAACATCAGGTACAGGGTGGTGCAGGAAACAGGAGCCCGGTCTTAGAGTCAACGTCAATATCAGTTCTATTGATGTTTTGCTGACCGTGCATCTCAGTATATTTATCTCAGTATTTAACCAACTTGATGCACAAAATTTGTTTCACAATAAGTTTTATTTCGTGCCTCTACATGTTTCGAGCACATGTGCTCATCAT
>Ga0123354_10014081_pt1 | contig 12444 bp, 12 predicted proteins | sample TergutLab28metaG_2_FD_97872 | JGI IMG/M metagenome (GOLD analysis project Ga0123354, IMG submission 97872) | Labiotermes labralis P4 segment gut microbial communities from Petit-Saut dam, French Guiana - Lab288 P4 | ecosystem: Host-associated > Arthropoda: Insects > Digestive system > Gut ... | reverse complement strand
TGCCGTAGGGGGGCGTGGGGGATGGTAGTTAGGATGAGTTGGGGGGTGTGGGGGTGGTGGGAAGTTATTGAACATAAAATGTGTGTAGTGATTTTCTCTGCAGATATTGTTCGAAACACGTGTCATTCTAAGAACCATTTAGGGAAGTTTGTGATGAACGCATAGACGCCTTCATGTAAAATTAGCTTTACTTTAGTAAGGAGCTTGGTGTATTAATACTTACAGTCGAACACAACTATATTTGCCCCTAGTATTACTGGAGGATTATAACAACGACATGCTTCGGCCCTAGAAAAAAAGACCGCGAGGGTCCAGAGGGGGGTGTGTATATTTATAGTTGTATCCTTTCTTTAACCTCGGCGCTAAATGGTGGTGGGTGCTCAGCGCCACGCCCCGGCCGCTTTGCCCCCTAAAAGACCGGGTACCAGCTGTATAGGAGGCTGGGCGGGCCGCAGGTGCGGTTTCGACGAGTACGGAAAATCTCACCCCAACCAGGATTCGTTCCCGGGACGGTCCAGCACGTAGGGAGTTGCTATACCGACTGAGCTATCCCGGCCCCACATCCTTTCAGTATTGCACTAAAAAAACAGGCATCCAGCAATACCACCCTCAGCCAAACACGTAATCGTGCTAAAGAAAAATTTCTGTCTCTCCGGCCGGTGTGTGGTGTGCGTGATATGCGTCACACTTGTAACGCCACAGTCGCCTGACACTTGAACATGTTGCATCCAGTGTGTCACGTGATTCATGCGCCACTCTGTGTAGCGTCGAAAGTGAGGCTTTGTGGTGTTCGTGAAAGGTGAACCTTCTATATTGCTCTGATTACTCGGACTGGTTCCAGATTTTTATCAGAATCCTTTCACCCAGTTTCCTTCTCAAACAAAAGAGGCATTCGAATAGGTACCTCGAAAATGTGTACAGTTCGGGACTCAGCACTGTGGCGCAAGAAACTGTTGAATCGTACGGAAATGCGGCGTAGCAGAGCTGAGTTCTGAACAGTAGGAAGGTTTGCCCCTTCATGGAATACATCTTGCTCCTGGTTCAAGTTGTAGTGACGAAAGTTGCCCATACCTTTAGCTACTGAGCAGTGTTCCCTGCCTTCAAGTTAGCTTAACCGATGGAGTTATTTTTTTTTTTAATTTCATAGCTATCATGCAACGTCTTCATCTTCTTTCCCAAATTCTTATTCGTCATTCGACTTTTTATTCTTCCTGTTTCTTTTGTAACTTACAAACCAGTAAGTACATTTTGGTGGGTAGACATTGAAGATTCTTTCCGAGAAAAGTCCGTTAACCCTTTTAAAACTAAATGAACATGAATTTGTATCCAGTTCTCCCCGATTTTCGAAAGGGCTTTTTTCATTTTGGGAAGTTCCCAGTCTTCACCTATTTGTCTTTCTCGTAAGAACGGTATGTAGATGGAAGAAAGGGCCGGAGTATTTGTGGCGTGATGCTACTGACAAGGGAAAACCGAAATACTGGGAGAAAAACATGCCCCAATGCAATTTTTCCACAACAAATCCCACATGGACTTAACCGGGATCGAACCCGGGTCTCCGCAGTGAGAGGTTGGCGACTGACCGATTGAGCCATGAGAGTGGAGCACTGATGGAGTGATTAATATGAGTATAGTCCCAGTCCGTACCGCGCAGTAAACACATCCCGTCTTGGTTATACAAACCAGTCTGTTAATGCTGTATAGGGAAATAATCGTTGCTTGTTCTGAGATCCACACAAAACACATAAATACACTGTGTGGGCAGAACGTGGAATTGTATATAAATATCCAGTCCGTACCGCGCGGTAAACACACTCCATCTCGGTTATACAAACCAGTCAGTTAATGCTGTATAGGGAAATAATCGCTGTTTGCCCTCAGATCTATATAAAACACATAAATACATTGTGTGGGCAGAACGTAGAATTGCTTAATGTAAACTGGTGGTACATACAGTGACCAATGGCCTTTGAAGTATTAATATTCAATCTGTGTTAACGTTTCTTAACAGTTTTTTTTAGATGTATTTCTTTCCAGTTGCTCATCATGAATACAAAATATAGATTACCATACATATTTGTCTGGTTTACAGTGCGCTGTCATATACTGGGGTTATTATGTAGAAGGAGATATTTGTCAGTACAAGAGAGTAAGGAGGGATAGTTGGGTCGGGGCCTGTTTATAAAGACTCCACCGTTAGGATTTGTTACGAGGGCGTATAGTGCTGAGGTTAAGAATAAGTGGAACTGTACCTCCACTCTCCCATATGGGTTCTTCGCGTAGACACAGGCTTTTTTTTTGGCTCTTCGAACTGACGAAACTTAAAGTGACCGCGTTGGTAATGTTGATAGTGAGAGGTGGTGGGTAATGCCATAGTCTGGAGGAGGTCATTTGGTTAGATATCTTGTAAAAGGTAAGGCACTATGATTTCAGTTGCCTTTCCTACAAAATCCTTTCAATATGTAAGTGTGAATTTGCTTCAGTGGCAGAAAGAACAGGACAAGAAATGTGTAAGTAACAACACCGTGGCGGGTTCGGGCAATGTTTATACTTCCTCGGCCATCCTCAGTGCCCGGTACCATATGAGTCGTAGAGAGCCCTTTTATGGCGATCTGATGGCGCGGGGAACAGTAAAACGCACTTAGTCTTCGTGCAAATACCCGATATTTTTGCCCTATTTGAACCAAATTTGGATTTGGTTTCCGTGAAAATCCCCAATATCGAATTTCGCGGATGGCCGTCCAGTGCGAGTCGCGCTGATGGCGCGTACAGACTGACGGAAATGAAGCGAATAGGCGCTTTTCGCGGATAAGCGAACGCTCCAAAAATACGAAGTGAGGCCCCACAAGAATTTCCGCCGTTGGCGGTGCAGAAAAAATCTGTTGACGGCACTGAGCCTTCGCCTTGAAACATTGACTTGTGGTTCGTTAAGTATTCGGCATATCGCCAAGTATTTAGATCAGTACTTAGGGGACCTAATGTCAACTATAGTGGTCGTACCGCACCGCTAACCTCTAAAGTTGCATTTTGTATATTTATTCAACAAACATAGGTACTGAATATTTTAAACATGGTATATACTGTCCGTTTTTTTCTCTCTTCAAAATGCAGTTTGTTTCATAATTGTAACGTATTTGGTTCCTGTATTATTCACATTTTATATACAGGGTGTGCTAAAATTAAAAAAATAATTCCGGCGCCAAGAGGTTTTTTTTCTGGTATATACATTTGCTTGTAAGATCAGCCGTTTCAGTGAGGATCGATAAATTAGGGTGCATATTTGACCGACACGAACAAAAAATAAAATTCACCCACATCTTAGTGGCGATATCTTAACACCAGATTTTGCCGAAATCTGGCCATGAGTTTTATAGATGAAATTTGGGGTCTGATGCGTTGATACCCCGCCGTCTGTCCTTAAGTATATATCAAGGTCATTCCTGTATTATTACTTGCACAAGGCTGTTAGGTCTCCCCCCCCCCGCGCGTTGAATCCTTGTCTTTGAATATTTTGTAGTAGAAGGATGAACGTTAAAAGCAATCTGTACGCCTTAAAATCAGTGGTTAGTTTCATGCACGTTCTTGTATACTCTGAATGGACCCCAGAGATGTCGCTGAGCATGCCATGGGTGTGTATGGAAGTAGACGTATAACTCCACTCATTATTAACCTCCGCACTAGCCGAATACTTGACGCCCCGGCCGCTTTACCCTCGTAAAAGGATCCCAAAGCGCATTGAATAGGTGGCTGGATCCAGAGGTTTTGGAGAAGATAAAAACCTTGCCTCTATCGGGATTCGAATTCCGGACCGCCCAGCCCGTAGCCTAGTAACTTAGCATGAGTTATATAATTTCAGTCGGTACCGAAGCAGCGAGGGTGGTTGGCATAACCGGCCACATTACTTGACTCAGCCTACAAACGGCAGGGAGTTTTGCCTTTCCCGAATCGGGTGGTGCAGTGTCAGGACAGTGGTGCCCTGCATTCCGGTAGGCCAGACCTGTTGATTTCTTTTTTATATTAACATTAAATCGGCGTGCCGGCCGACGGTGTGTGTCTTTTTGTGATCGGAAGGTCGAGTGTGGTCGTCAAGGCACCGTCCTTGGCCCGGTACAACATGTGTGCCCCATCGCCATGTGGCTGTGACGTCAGGCATTGTGTTTACAATCCGTAGTCACACCGTCAGTGGGTGATGCTACGTTCGTGTCATCGGGTTCAAAACACAGCTGCAGAAACGCGTCTAGATTTTACGTGCATCATACTGCCCCCCCCCCCACCAGGGGTACACGGCAAATCCGCCTAGACATCAATTACACACATTCACATGTGTGTGTATGTATGTATATGTATGTGTGTGTGTGTGTATGTATGTATGTGTATGCATGTATGTGTGTGTGTGTGTGTGTGTGTATGTATGTGTATGTGCATGTATGTATGTGTGTGTGTGTGCATGTATGTTTGTGTATGTGTGTGTATGTATGTATGTAATTATGTGTGTGTATGTATGCATGTATGTATGTATGTGCATGTATGTATTGCAGACGCTTCCAATCTAACGGTACGTCGTTTTTACCGAATTTTTCTTCAGGCACCTCACGCGATTTTGTTTACTTTAGTGATGTTAATTGCATTTCGGTATATTGCCTATTTACTGCCGCTGCTCTCACTTGATGTAGCAGCGCTGCTATGGAAGCTGACAGACCCGCAGTGGTCCAAGCGCTTACCGCATGTTGTGGAGCCGCCCTCTTTAATGTCTGTGACTGTTACCTGGAATGATAATATCCGTGACTATAATGTCTGGAAAGGTAGTATCTGTGACTAATCTGGAAAGGCAATGTGTCCGTATTATGTGGAAGGGTAATATCTATATTATCTGGAATGATAATATCCAGTAGTATATGGAATGATCGTATCTGTGAGTGTTTTATCTGGAACGATGATACCCTTGAGTGTATTATCTGGAAAGGTAATATCTATCATCTGCAATGGTTGTATATTATCTGTAATGATAATATCCTTTAGTACAGTATATGGAATGATCGCATCTGTGAGTGTATTATCTGGAACGATAATATCCGTTATTGTATTATCTGGAGAGGTAATATCTATTATCTGCAATGGTTGTACCTCTATTATGTGTAATGATAATGTTCGTTAGTATAGTGTATGGAATGCTCTATCTTTGAGCGTATTATCTGCAACTTTAGTATACGTGACTGTATTATCTGGAAAGGTAATGTCTGTCTGCATATCTGGAATGATAATTTCCGTTAGTATATGTGTGTGGAATTATCGTACGTGACTGTATTATCTCGCACGATAATATCCGTGACTATATTTTCCGGAAAGTAATGTCTGTATTATCTGCAATGGTAATATCTGTATTATCTGGAAGGATAATATCCATAACTATTATCTGGAATGACAATATCCGTTAGTATTTTATGTGGAATGATCATATTTGTATTATCTGGAATGCTAATATCTGTGTATTATTTGGAATGAGAACGCAGAGAACATAGTGCAGAAGTAGTAAGAGAGTGGCCGGCCGTCCTCTGGGTGCAAAGAATGCCTGCTCCCTAAAATTGTAGGTTGCAGTAATATAAAAGGCATTCTACATGAGAGGGAGCCAAGGGAAAGCAGTCACAGCACGGCCGTTTTCTACACATTGTAATGGAACACAGAAACAAGAATCATTGCAGCACTTGTTCGCGCGTTTTGATGTGATGTGCAAGGCTGATACAGAAATGCCACATGCACGTCTTGTCGTTGGTGGGATTCAACCCACAACTTGTAGCAGCCAGGAAAAGATTTCAGGTTTCCGCAGAGGTTTCTGGAAGAACCATAGGCGGACACCTGCGCCCCTGGGGGAAACGTGTTCCCTCGTCGCAAGTTGAATGTTTCCAGGGGAACTCTTTAAAATCCACTGCGGCCGTAGCTTGACGAACGGTTCGACACCACTGGTTTCGTTATCAGACATTTTGTCATGCAAAGTAAAGTATATTTGTTTGAGCACCACTCGATGAAATCAGATGTGGGATTGGAGGTATAGCTCCACGTATTCTTTAACGTTGGCATTGTACGAAGACGAATGCTCAACTTCACACTCCGGTCGCTGTAACCCCTGAGCGTGCGAGTACCATTCATTATAGACGTGGGGGACACAACAGCTGTTTTGCATGCTTCGAGGATGAGAGAAATGTCTTGTTGCTGTCGGGAATCGAGCCCCTGTTCTGTAGTCGGCCAGCCGTACCGACCGACATGTCCGTCATCTGTTTTACGTAGAATATAATTTTAATGCAGTTTCCTGCATTACTGGCCACCGAGAAGGGTGCTGGTGGTTGTTCCGACCCGTAGGACTTCCTGAGTGTTTTCGTGTCCCAATGAGGGGTGTTTTACAAGACGGCCCAACGACACGCCACATTCACTGCCCTACGCAGCTTTGATTGCTCTCCTGACTTTGTCATATTTTTTTACGTTTTGCTGACCGTGCATCTCAGTAATTAACCAACTTGATGCGCAAAATTTTCGTTTTACAATAAGTTTATTTCATGCCTTTACATGTTTCGAGCACATGTGCTCATCATCAGGAGGCCAAAATTGCATTACACAGCCTCTGGTATCATCACACCTATAGGTGTACATTAGGGTGACCTTATACTTACGGTGCTTGATTGTATTGTGACAATTTCACTTGGTGTGTATCTTGTACTGTGGTTGGTTTAACTTGTTTTGGTAATGCGTGTATATGTGTTTACTGTGTTTTGTATTGTTTCGTTTATGTATATTTATTCTTATTTGTCTTGTCTGTACTAGTATAAGAACTACTGCCACCGAGTGACAACGCAATTGCAGCAATAATAATAATAATAATAATAATGAATGGGCTATTTTTGGATTGTGCCACAATTGCGTCCAGTGAGCGAAATGGACGCTGAACTGGGACCGAGTACGCCGTCTCAATCGGAAACGCTTCTGTCTTGTTTGCGGGATGTGCCCGGTTCAGATTTGGCCCGGGCAAGGGACTCTCTTGACTGAAGAATGTAGTAATTTGTCTCAGTTTCTCCCAGTGACTGCCGGGATTGTACCTTGAAAGTGCGTAGATTTCACCTGTGCTTGCAAATTGACTTGACGCGGTCACCCTCTGTCCTCCTCCGACGATAAACGAGGAGTGCTGCCGTTGGAATGGTGTTTAAATATGACCCATGTCAGTCCTATGAAAGATTAGAAAGGATGAATTTGTCGTTTGGCGGGGTGCGAAGGTTCTGGCTTACGAGCCAGACTTTTTTTTCACAGGATTGGAATAAGCTTTGTAAACACAAACAAGCATGAAAGGAATAATTTCAAGGCATTTCTAATCTGCAGTGCATACAGTGTGCATATACCGGATGTCCTAGCGGTGACTTCGGGGGCACGGGGTGGCGCAGTTGGTTGAGACATCGCGGGTTCGATTCGTGACGGGGTTATTGACATTTTTCATTGACATAATCCTTCCGGCCACACTGAGGCCCTGAGATCGACACTGCCTTTAATGAGTACCACGGGTATCTCCTGGCGCAAGGAGGACCGATGCATAGGGCTGACAACCTTACCACCTGAAATCCTTCATGTCTTGGAGACCTAAGGTCCTGTCCAGACCAGTAACGGGATTTCTTTACCTTTTACGTAACATTTACTTTAGCGAGTGAACGGTGATATTTTAACCAACGTTCATTTTTTTATGTTCAGTTGGCAACACTGTGGTTACACTAGCTGTAGTGCGATTGGTGTGTGGTTGGCTGTGAATAAAGGTTATTTCCGGGGAACGTGGTGCCTGATTGCAGCGATTTTTGGTACACCTGATATAGCTTGAAGGTAACGCTGTAAATGTGGCAGAATGAAGTGGAACTCGTTTGTACGTAAGCGAAGAAAAGGCCTATGCATGGGCCACGAGCAGATGATGATAGAGTCGTGGCTTATCAGTTAGTTGGGTCGTGACATAGAATCCTTTTAATGCGGAAGGGTTCGCAGCGCGCTGTGTGCAAGGTTACCCTGCCTGACTATTGCTACTGGTTATGGACATGGCGAGTCGGGTGGTCATTAGGCCAAACCACAGTCCAGAGAGAGGGAGTGAATGTTCCTGCACTGACCATTTCACAGGTCATTAGCAACCGACTAAAGTACGAAATAGGGTTGTCCAAAACGCCGTCATGTAAGTTAATGGTTCATATAACATTATTATTATTATTATTATTATATTTGTTATCAAGTATGTACACTGTATCTTCAGTTATGTACCTGAAACGAACCATGTATATAGTGTACACAATGTTGCAGCTATTCTGTGGATACAATTCATGGCACATGTGCAGTTATGCCATGACAGATGTTTTGCACTTTACGTCATCACTTTCCGCTGTAGGTGTGTGCAGTGCCTAATATGGCAGTTTTCTGTTGTTCCGCCTTGATTTCGTGCTTTCCAGATCTGTTGGTCAGTTATTGTCGGAGTGATTTTGGGATGGTTCCAGTTGCCCCTATTGTTACTGGCATCACCTTTGTTTTCACGTTCCACGTGCTCTGAATTTCTCTTGTAAGGTCTTTATGTTGTAGAATCTTCTCGGCTTCTTTCTTGATCACATTTCTGTCTCCAAATTTGCGACAACTATCAACGTACGTGTTCCTTTTTTTTTTTTCTTTTGCATTATCGCAAATTATGATGTCCGGTTTATTGGTAGCGATGGTTCTGGCGGTTTGCACTTGTTGATTGCGTAATATGGTTACCTTACATTCATGACTTGTTTTACTGATTTAGGTACGTGCTGATAGCAGTTTTCTTTGTCTGGTTGTACCCCCTATTCCCTTGCATATGTTAAAGTGTATTGAACACACACCCTGTCATGTCACTATGTAGTTCTTTTGCCACTATTGATTGTGCCGATGTAATGCGGTCTGTTGTCTTATGTTTTCGGTTTGTAATGCGTTTGTTGCATGATATTTGGTGTGTAATGCCTGTTATCCTCCCTCCCCCCCCACCCTCTGTGGCTCTTGGACACGATTCCGTGTCATGGCCTCACCTTAATGGGCTTCACGGTCACACTCACTGGACAAATAACGCTCGGTAGGACTCCTCTGGACGAGTGATCAGCTCGTCGCAGAGACCTCTACCTGACAACACAAAACACCAACAACAGACAAACATCCATGTCCCCGGCGAGATTCGAACCCGCATTCCCAGCAAGTGAGCGGCCGCAGACTCACGCCTTAGACCGCGCGGCTAACGGGATCAGCAATGCATGATCACGTACTGCTGTTGTTTAGCTTTCATTACTATTATTATCATCATAGTCGTCGTCATCATTGAGGTATAGGTGGAGGCTTGACCTGAGGTGTAAAGTGAATTGCGCTAAGTGCCTGTTTTACGCCCTAGTTGCGTTCCTGAAAAGTTGGGCGTAAACGAAGGGACGTAAAACAAAAATGATAATCCCTTGAGAGGAAAAAAAAGTAAATAAACGCAGATAAACCGGGAAAAGGGCGTTAAACCTAAATTGAGGGGGCGCAAATTAAGAAGTGTAAATTGTTAAGATTGTTAAGATTAACGGGCGTAAAACAAGGCGTTTTTGTATATGTAACGAATTTTATCTGGAGCCGGCACAGTCCAGTCAATTCAGAAACTAAACCACAGGTGCACACGTTTTGCCAAAAATCTGTGATGCACCTCAAAATTCTAGGCGCCTAAAGCGTGACGCATAGGGCCCACTAATATTAAGCGTCTCCGCACGAAATTTAGTCGCGTGACGAACCGACACCCGAGATTTGTATACCCCTGTTCTGGCTTGCACTGTGATTCACGTAGCACATTGTTCGGCGGTTGCAGCGGGTTCTTACCCCGGGAATAAAGCAGGCCGAAGCTTGAAGCTAATCACTCTCGCCTTCTAGGGCCGAGGTTGCGAATTAGTGGATCTGTATCTCCACGCCTCACGTTTATTCATGAAATGCGTGCGTGATGGAACTGACAAAAACTAAGAAGACAAGATATGAGATTTGGGGCTGAGGGTTGAACCAGAGACATCCGAATGTGAAGCAGTGGGCGTGATTATTTATTATTATTATTATTAGTAGTAGTAGTAGTAGTAGTACTAGTACTACTACTGTAGCACAGTGGTTAAGGTGCTGTGCTACAAATCGGAAGGTCGCTGGTTCGGTCCCAGCTGGTGTCAGTGGATTTTTCATTGACATAAAATTCTTCCGATTGCACTATGGCCCTGGGGTCGACTCAGCCTCTAACAGAAATGAGTACCAGGAGCATTTCCTAGGGGGTAAAGGCGGCCGGTGCGTAAGGCTGACAACCTTACCACCATCCTGTGCCATTGTCACGAAATCTGGGAACCTTAACTTTCTGGAACCCTCTGGGCCTGTCCAGGTCTGTAACGGGACTGATTTACCTTTACTACTACTACTACGACCACCACCACCAACTACTACTACTACTGCTGCTGCTGGTACTACTACTACGACGACGACCACAACCACCTACTACTACTACTACTACTACTACCACCACTACTGCATTTGAGTTGTCACTCGGTGGCAGCAGTCCTTACACTAGTACAGACAAAACAAATAAGAATAAATATACATAAACGAAACAATACAAAAACACAATACAAACAATGCAAAAAACACAGTACAAACGATACAAAATACAGTAAATACAATTTGCGAGACAAATTTAAATCTGCTCCAGACAGTATGGTTGCTGTCTGCAGTTTTCTTATTTATAGTCGCGGTAAATGGCTTGTATAATCCAACAAAAACGATGTAGGAAGCCAAATACCAGTAACCAGTGCAGTGCTGGTGTGGGGGTCACGTTGGACAGGTTTGACTTGCTCTCAGCCTACACATAGCATCGCAAATTCCCTCGTCCAATAACTGAACTATTACAGTACGAGCCGCGAGTTACGTCTGTGTGTGTTTGTGTTTGTGTTTGTGTTTCCTCTAACTGCCATTCTGTATGGCACAAGTTCTAAAGCCCTCTTTGTGCTGAGATTCTGGTAGCAGCGCGGTACGATATACATAAACACTGCTCTTTTGGTTTTCACTGTGTCTTTAGTTCTTCTTGCCTTTGAGTGCGAAGAAATGTGAACACATGCACTAATTATGCCATAACTAGTATCAAGCCTGTTGGATTTCAGAGCGGAATTTTGACGTCAGCCTCTCTACCTATGATTTCTACAGATAAAACCTTCTGTTGATCTGTGTATATTGAATGCAGTTGTGTTTTCATTATATCCATTTGGAGCTGTAATATACAGCGTGTCGCAGATATCACTTAGTAGAGTCCGGTTGAAATGTGATGGCACACTATGACGCACGGGAAGGGAAGTGAAGGGGTAACTGGCGAATGGAGTGGGTAGCCAGTACTCTTCACACTACCTGGGAACGTGGTGTATCCAGCATTACTACCGCTGATGCGCACACTTCGGCTGCCAGTAGTCGACTGAACTGACGCCCCCCGCCGATTTAAATGGACTCGTCCGTTTCGCCGAAAGACGAAATCTGGTTTCTGCGCGTGTGCTGTCACATTTCAACTGGCCTGTACCTACAGGCAGCGTTACGAACGTTTGAATGTGAAGGGATTTTTGCGCCACTCTATATAGCGCTGTTACAGCTCCACCAATACCCATACTCATCTCCATATCTATGTTCCTCTTACCAGGACAAACGGGCGAAACCTGGGAACCTTTCAGAAGAGGCGAGTCGGTTTGGAAATATGGGAGCATTGCATTGCAAGGCGCTTCTGCTGTTATTTTAGGGGTTAAAAGGTTAAAGAAACGCGATCGTTTGTAATGTTCGGATTTGTAAAACTTATGAACATATGTGCCTACAGCTGGCATTGTGTATTTGATAAAGGAACTTGTGAAATCTGTTCAATGCACCTTACAAGTGTTAATTGTGTAGGGAGGTCAGAAGAAGCATTGCAGCGTGTCGCAGAGCAGCAGCAGCGACTGCAGCTAAATGAAGGCCTGCATACAGCCTTGGCACACTTCGTATGTTTCCACTCACTGCGTGACGCGGGCGCCCAGCATTCTTCCATTCCGAACAGCCACATTTCGAGAGTGAACCGCCTCGCAGATACGCGAGGTCCTGTGAAAAAAATTTTTTTTCAATAACTTCGAAAGAAGCAATACACCAAACGTTGGCCTTCAGTGGTTGGTAGACTCCAGTTGACATGTGATGGCACACTGTAACGGGAGGGAAGGGGAAACTGGCGAATGGAGTGGGTAGTCAGTACTCTTCACACTACCTCAGAACACGGTGTATCCAACATTACTACCGCTGATGCGCACACCTCGGCTGCCAGTAGTCGACTGAACTGACGCCCCTCGCCGAATTAAATGGACTCGTCCGTTTCGTCGAAAGACGAAATCTGGTTTGTGCTTGTGCCATCACATTTGAAACGCAGTCTACTCC
>Ga0123354_10014080_pt1 | contig 12445 bp, 8 predicted proteins | sample TergutLab28metaG_2_FD_97872 | JGI IMG/M metagenome (GOLD analysis project Ga0123354, IMG submission 97872) | Labiotermes labralis P4 segment gut microbial communities from Petit-Saut dam, French Guiana - Lab288 P4 | ecosystem: Host-associated > Arthropoda: Insects > Digestive system > Gut ... | reverse complement strand
GGCTGAGTGGACCCCGTTCCAGACCCACTACTACTCAGAAAATCTGGTAGTGCCGGGGATCGAACCCGGGACCTCTGTATCTGTAGCCAGAAACTCTGACCACTAGACCACAGAGGCGGTCAATATAACATCTAAGTAACTTATATACATCACGAAATTAAAATACTTGTTTTATGTCCACACTACCTCAGATATTGTTGGTATCTGTGTTGATCAAATTCCTTATACCTAACCAAATTTATAAGTCGAGAAACAAATGCGTAATGTGCCGTCGTGTACGGCTGAAAGCTACATATTGTCTAACCATGCATCGGGTGACTTAACAGCCTTTACAGTATCACGCCCACTCATGAGTTCAGTGGCATTAATTTTTGATACCGGACGGAAGATACAGTTTGTAATAACCCGGCTGAAGCATGCGCAATAAGGAAGTGAATATAGTGCTATATCTACGGCTACAATTACGTTTCTACATCCGAATTACTAAATACCCTTTTAATTATTTATTTGTTTCCGCACTCTGCTATAGCTATGGCGAACAGCCCTGTTTCAATGTCGTAATGCCTTATTGTATGTCGATAAGTCATAAATGAATAAATATACACACTTCATTTAAGTCATTTTACGGTGCTGTATTATGTGTAGGAGTTATTCAAGGATGGGAAAATGTGTGAAAACAATCGCATTATTTCTTGGCATTCGCCTTGGAGTACTGAAGAAACTGCAATATGACAGGAACATTTATTTTTATACTCGTCATATATAAAGTACGTTAAGGGAGTAGACGGTGGTTGTAGGTCAGTTATATCGTTCATGTTATGACGAGACTATTTTTTTTACTTCTGTTTTAAAATTTTTCCTAAACATTACAAGTTGTACGTACTCTCAAGTAACATGTGACTGAATGATTACTTCGCGGTCCGGAGTTTTCGGGATTGGTCCCACTAACAAGAAGAATTTTTCTATCTGCGTTTCTGTTTTGTGTTCTGATGTGTGTTCGTTATCATGGCAGGTTACACTTGTGTGTATTATTGTGAAGAATGTGAATTATAACGATTTGATGCAAATCATACAGTATTCAAGAGAGAATGAACACCACGCCTAGATAGCATCGGCTGTTGTACACATTCTGTTTGTTCGCACTAGATGACAGCGGTTGACATGAACCTTCCGGCCGCAAATATGCCTACTTTTTGAGAGGAGGCTTGAAAAGGAAATTGTTATAGGTGCCAGAGACCGAACCTCTTGAGTTATACAACTCAGAATACGAGTGCATTTTGATACTTGTAAGCATCGGTAACTGTTTACCAATTGACAGACCGTAACTTTCCGGAATACTTGAATCTTCAGCAACACCGCTGAAAGATCCATATGGAAGCAGATTAGTTTAAGGTCGTCCTCTTTTAACTACCTTACCACAATCCTGGGCCACTGTCACGTAATCTGGGAACCTTAGCTTCTTGGAACCCTCTGGGCACCTCGGGCCTATAATGGGACTGATTTACCTATTTTAACTACTGCACAACGTTATTTCTTCCTATATTTTAGTACGTCTGTTGTAGTATGTTTCTATCACTGTTTTTACGCATTTACCAATCATTCAAATGTAAGAATGTTACCGAATTCTTGATTGTGCTTTCGAAGTCTGGTAGAAATTTACCACCCGACTCCATCGTTAGGGTAGCCTGAAAAGTGAGGCAGCAGTGTAAATTTCTAAAGGAGTACGCCCGTTGTAAAAAAAGTTTCAAAAATCTAGCAGACAGCTCCGAATTCTAGGTGCCGGAGGGGTGACAAAAGTAACTTCCATACCGAGGACTCATAATTTTGGAGTGACGTGTGTGTGAACTGATACACATTTTTGTATGTAAAAAAGAAATGCAATAATTGTACTGAAAATATTAATCGTTACTGAAGGCATGTAGTCGCCCTAGGGGGCATGCGCCCTGAATTTGTGAACTTTTGATCCACACAGCGACCAATCACAGAAAACAGTAATAGTAATAATTCTAAATCTCACTCCTTCATGAGCTTGCTTCCTCCTCTGTCTGGATTAGCTCAATGACATGTGAAGTAAGAGAGAAATTACACAAGTAAATGCGGTGTGTTTCGTCATAATAAAATGGGGGCAATTTACGATCGGTAAGTTAGTTACGTATGAAACACAGTTCTTGCTATAAGCAATTCATAGTTCTAGTTTTCAAAAACAATCACGTAAGAAAAAAGGAGTAGAATCTGCTACCGTTAATGGATGGATTCTAGTTTGATTAAAGAAGTTTTATCAACTTCAAGAGTTCTTTATCGACTCATGGTAAGAAAGGAAAATCGCATTCGGTGAAATCGAATAGTCGTCAGTGGTTATTTCAGTACATTAGCTAAACATGTTGCTGGGGTGACTTAAGAAATTTACAAAACGCTTGTCAGGAGAATCGATCCCGGCTGACATTCGAACAGGCTTTCCCGGGATCTGCTCATTTTTACACACGTGTGTATGTTTTAAGATCTAATTCATATCAATTTTTACATATTCAATCGATAAATGTGTTTTCGATCGACATGTAATTGAGTAGTACATAGAAAATTCTCTAAAATTATATCAATTTGTTATGCATTAAACTTCTGCAAATTTCTTTGACAGAAACAAATTAAATTTGTAGCAGTTGCTGAATAACTAATTCCATAATGTGTTTCGTTCCGCGAGAAAACCCTCGTTTTTCCGGTCGTAAAAAAATTCCTTTCTCGTATTTTATCTGGAATTTCGTAGCCATGTTTACAAATTTTGCAAGTGAAACATGCTTACCTTTCCTCCCCATATATCCATAATCATTCAAGTATTAATCTCTACCTTTTTCTTTTAATTTCCGACCAAAATTCCGTACCTGTCATTCTCCCCATGCTTCCAAAATTTTCACCCATTAATCCCTCTAAATTTGACAATCCTAGCCATGTTACGTGAGGAGACAAACACATGTGCACTTAAATATTTATAATATCGTTTAAATATTTTTAAATTTGGTTCTTACCTCCAAGAAAGCACATCTAGTTTTCCTTTCAAGTGTCAGTTTATCAATGATGTTCGCTCCTTTTTCGGGAAACAGATGAAATCCACAAATAAACTTCAATTGTAAAATGTGATGCTGTTTAACCTTAAGGCATGCCGTCATGTATCTACCATGTCACACAAAGATAAGATAAAATTTTATATTGAAATTTTGAGTCCTTATCTCGCGCTGTGCAACCCAGTGTTAAGCAATCAAACTCTTCTCGCTCCAATATTACAAGCACTTGATCACCACTGATTTAGAAACTGACATAGAAGTAAATCACTAATTGGTCTTCAATTTAACATTTTAAATGTTTCGTCATTACAATGGAATAAAATTAGAGCAACGAAGATGCGAACACACTGGGCACCTGGCCATACACTACGTCACAAGTAGCGGTGCCGACGACTCAGCCGTGGAATGTCGCGGGATTGTGCCCCTCGGCTTTCCGGTCGAGGACTGGCAGTTACCATGAGACGGAAATGAAGAGAGGCGCTAGAATGTAGGTCAGTATCACTACAACAGCTGCACCGCTATGTGGGTAACAGGATATTCAAAAATTTTAGCCAGCTACCTCTTCCTCCTTCAAGTCGCCAATTTGCAATGCTTTTGTAGTCCTTCGTTTATTTCAAAAGCTTCACTTAGGCAACGTCGAACTCGCATTGGGTATGCCCCTTAATCCAGCAACTGAATTCAAATCTGTACCGACAGAACTTCGTAGCAAATTTTAACAGATAATTAAGCAGAAATGTTAAGGTGCCTATAAGCTTAGTATTCAAGGCATACTTCATCGTGCAAATCCATTCTTAGCTGTTTGGCATTTCTCATTAACTGCGAGTTTCGTCTGTTGTTTCGAAATCAGTTACACCACGCACGTCAAAAATTATTTTTGTACTGTTTCGTTAAATATTTGTTCTGCAGAAAAAAAAACATTTAATTTAAGAGGCTTAGATGTTAATAAAACCTGTATTTTAAATTATGTAGTATTTTTGTATGATAAGCAATTTTTGACAAACATTTTAAAATTGTGTTTGTACTTTATATTTCGAAGTGAAATTTGTCAATGAATTTAATAGAGACCCACAGCAACCCCGGTACCAAATGTCATCAAAACCCGCCTAGGAGTTCAGAATGTGCAATTTGGGGACTAGCCGTCACGACCGACGTAATGTGTGTCCATTCTGTTCACAAGAATAAAAAAAACACAATAGCAATATGAGATATTTGCGCATTGAGTAGCTCAGTTTACAGAGTAAAGGTTCGAGGGGTGTTCATGTTTTCATTGTTGATGATAGATGGTGAGAGCAACCTCTTAATTGATGCAAGATCTACATACGACTTAATTAAAATCAGATATTTTGTAACACATATCATAAGGTGACACAGCAGACACTACGTTCCGGATGTTGTCAAGTAAGAACTTGTCCTTGCTGTATATCTGCTGAAGTTAATTAGCACAGTCTTCCTCCTTTCGAGGAAAAGTCGTTGAACTGTGCCACAGTACTTAGCCACCTGTGAATGTGGGTGGTGCGTGTTGTATCCCCATGACATGAAATCGAAATCAGCAACAAAGTGATAGTATGATGTGTTATAAATCATCTGAGAATAGTTCGAAAATTAAGTATTTAAGAACAACATTAAGACAGCGAATTTCATTCTTGGTGAAATTCGAAGAAGAAGAAGTCCTTAAAACTTTTTAAATTAATTTCGAAAACGATTATTTCTTGGAGTTCCGATAAGGGTGGGAATTGAAATATTAATTTCACGTTATTGTTCTGTTACCACGGCAAGGTAAGTGCTCAGACTGCATAAGTGATGGTCTCCAGGAATTCATTGTAGCTGTAAATATGTCTGATAAATATTGTGTGAGAACTGACAAGGGATATCCTTAAGCTTGAAGATGTGAAGGAGGCTAACAAGGTTTCACCATGCTTGAAACATGTTTTGAAATGTTACATGGGGTTTTCAGATTTGAAGGATTATTTGGGCGATTTGAGCAGTGAAAAGATCGCGTGAGTTTTGAAGGTTGTACTAGTAGGGTATTGTGGCAGCTTGCTGCCACAATACCCTACTATTACAACGAAGTTAATTTATGACTGGTTTTAATGTGGCTTTTAATGTGACTTTGGCAAGGGAAAGAAATACAGCTCCGTGATGATGGTCTTAGGACCGAAACATGTCGGAGCAGTTTTAGTGTTTTAATGTGTAAATTTTATACAAGTGCATTAGTTGGTATAATAACTGAGTGAATCTACTATCATTTTACCTTTTCTTCAAAAAGGTTAATCAAACAGACTGTTAATGTTACAGCAATTATCGAGGCAAAAGAATATCTCTGGTCTCAACGACATAACAAAATTGTAACCTACAAACTTCCCTTAATGTTAATTCAAGATACTGACAAAAATATTGAGTACATTCAATGTTCATTTCGACGTGGAAATTCGGCCGGTGGTCAAATGTTCACCACTAATTACATATTAGACAAGGAATGGGAACATGTCTCAACGCATGCGATATAGGAGAAATAGATCATTTTCTCCGAAGGGGTTAAGGGAACAAATCACTTGGTATGGGTGGATCGTAAAGAAATAAGTTTGGGCGGTGTGGACCGAGTTCACTATAACGATTCTTCAGCCTCCACAAAAAGTAGACACTCTATTGATTAGGTAAGCGTATATTGTCTTCCCAGAGAGGAATATATTCCATGGTATTTCTTAATTAGTTGAAGATCTTGATACACAAAATAGTAATTTTGTTACTTTTTCAAGGTTTTGAAATGTGGTATATTCTTTGACGGAAGAGCATACATAAATTAAAAGTACGTGGGTCCTCGTTATGATGGTCAGTTGGAACTAGGACAGAACTCATAGTCCACTTTCTTTACACCTGGAATTTCTACCCGCAAGACTTTCAGTGAAGTTGCGTTAATGAGGATCGTGTTTTTCTCTACAGCGCTTGTCACAAGTCAATATTACGTAAATGCGAACATTAATAAAAATCTGTTTTAATGTATGCGCGGAAAAGGAATGAAACCGTTCTGGGATTATGTCCAGTTGCAGAGTCTGCTACCATAATGTTAGGCAGAAACGTGCCATTGCCAAGAGATTTCCTGTAAATGAGAGCAGCTTTCCATTGCACAGCACGCGAGACCGCCTAGTGAGGAATTTCTCGCTAAATAGATCAGTGACGCCATGTGAATGACCTTGGTGTTTCTTCCAAAGTTAGTGCTCTTTTATGGCGATATGCTGTTTACAACGACAGCTTAATGTTCTGCTTCTGTGACTTTTAAGTTTGTGAACCAGAAAAGCGTACTCACTGCATAGTCTTTTGGGTATTTCACCGCTTCGATAACTTGACTGTCTAAGAAGAGTCGACAAATTCCGCCTAAACACTGGTAATTTTTACCATTTCGACGTGATGCGACCCCACAGCGTTATACAATTCGTATGAGTTACCAACGTTGCCACTTGAAGTCCCATAGGAATATATACTTTGTTGTACTTCCCATTAGTGTGTAAAATAAATGTGTCAACATTTGCTTTTGTAAAATGGCTTCGAAGCGAACTTATGCTCTTTGGTTAATCGCAGAGAAACATCAGTCCATTACTCAATAAATAATATGAGTGGAAAAGTAAGTGTAATACAGTAGATTAGACATACTTTCAGAGTACGTGCTTTGCTGTTTCACATATCTCACTGACCTACGTATTTGTGCAGGTTTCATTCTGTGTAATTCGTATTTTGGTGAAATGCCAATTTACAGCACAAGTGTACCAAAAAACTGCTGTAAATAAAAGTAGTCAGTCTTGTAACTAATATATAATTGACAGTTTTGTCTTTTGAGACATACCACCATGCAGCCTGGTAAAAATTTACCATCAGTTCGGTAGAACCTGCTTCTTCCTTATTCAATGTAGAATAATTCTTCTACTCTACGGAGGTAAGGATTTACTCAGAAATGGTGGCAAATTTATACTCGGCTTAAAAATTCAATACCCAAGGAGATAGTACTCTGAAGAGGCACCGCTGTAGTAACTACAAATCGTAAATTTTATGTGATAAGTTATGAGTGAATGGATGTAATTGATTTGAGATTTTGTAAAGTCAGACAAGCATATTCCGTAGTCAATTCTCTTGACAAATGTGACTGTAAACCCAGAATATCCAATTTAATAGGAAACCGATTGGGAAATAAGGAGGTGAAGCATGCGGACAGATGGAAAGCCTGACAACCACCCCCTTCTGTTCTCATTTTATCTTCCCACAGACAGAAGTCTGCAGATAGTCAAATGTAAACTATTCAGTTTCAGACGGATTTACTCTATATTCATATATAAATACTTGCACTCTGACAGTTCAATTGTTTTTCGTGTGCAAGCTATAATTAATAAAACCTACATTAGATGAAGCTGGAAAACTGTTGCCAAGACTTTACTTAAGCTGACTGACAACTCACGTCGCATTTCTTTCTTTTCTCTTGTGTGTAAAATAAATACAGATTAAAATAAGACGAGCTCAATTACTGTATTTCATCCTGCGAAGAACTTATCTTTATGAGCATAACTTCCTTAGAACTTAGCACATTTTTACGGAAACTGATATTATTTTCCACGCCAAATATATTTCCGTTTTCACATAAAAGGAAATGATAAACGATGACTGAGACGTAGCAACGTCTATCCAGGTAAGGACTAGGTCTAACACCCCGTGACGGTAACAGACAACTGTCACATATGTTTAGTAGCATATGCCTGTGAATGAACAGCATGGAAATTGCTCGGTTAGTTCTGAATAAGACCACACTGCCCAAAAAAAGCCTTTATATTATGCAATTTCTTTTTCAATATACCCATAGCTATTTGAACCCCCGCCAAATCGTTAGTGTGCATAGGGGGAAATGTTCTGTTTCAAATCAAATCTACCAACGACTATTTAACAGAATTCTTGACGCATGATGTGCGACGTATAAATCTGATATTTCACATCGGGGACTCACGTTGCTGTAAAGGCTTTTGTCTGTACCAGCAAAATCCTTTTCGCCGTAAAACACAGACTTTTGAGGAGGAGAAGTAGATGAAGAGATGGAAGACTAGGGGGAAAAAAACAAAAGGCGGAAAGAAGGGAAAGAAAGAAAAAGGTGGAGGTAAACAAGACAACAAACTCGTTATAATAACAACCACGAATAAACAAAGGCGTCCTTACTTTCGTGTAAATCATCATCAAACAAGCTTCACTGCAGGGACACGCATCATTTTCTTTTTAAGCCTGGTGTTCTCTGTACTTGTGATTAGAGTACTCACTGTCTAGAACACCGAGAAAACATGGAATACCTGTAGTAGCTTCGCAAGTTACACACTGCTCCTCAAAACAATGGCATTGGTCGTAGACTAGCTGTTCTGAATTCTTTGTTGATGTGCATTCTAGGACTCATGAAAAGCTTTGCTAGTATCATCTTGAAGTATTCTCATAATATCTCATTCAATTAGTCAAGGAGGTATTGGTCCAGTCTCTGTTTGCTGGAGCGAAATCTTAAAAAAAAAATTATGAAACAAATAATAGGCTTATTCTGTATGCAGTATGATTTTTAAGATAAAAGCAGAAAAAAACATTCAAAATACTCTTATCGTATGAGTATGTTTCTTAACTCGGCTGTTCTGCATCGTGTAGTAAGACGCCTTGTAATCAGCCAGTTAAAACGAAAACGTTCGCGCAAGATGTCTCCATTAATCGCAACTTCCGAATTCACTGTTAAATCATAAGTCGTAATCCGTGACGGCCGAAGATTGAATACAAACCTGAATACAAACAAAATCTTTTGATATCCGAAGCAAATGCAATTACACAACTGCACATTGGTAATGTTTATGTCACTAATTAATTTTGTCGAAGCAAATGAGCTTGCAGTGTGCAACTGCAGACCGTCATACTGTTTGTTAACTTCAATCATTTCTGTGTGCCAGTTAATTGGACTTATTCCGTAACCTTCTTGCAAAACTGTGTCTGAAACTGTTATTTTAGGAAAGTAACTCAATCTGATATTCAGCTGCTTACATATTTTGTAGGCTCAAACACTGCTGCCTTACCTTAGGTTATGTTATATCTACGATTTTTTATAAAAAAAACATTGTATAATCTGAAATTGAAAGAGTTTCATTAATTGACAGAAGGCACAAAGAAATGGGAGGAAGAAACAATGACGTTTGTTGCTGTGACCATTTTTTTTAACATCTCGATCGCCTATAATTTCACATTCTAATACTGCATGGTGGGGTTAGCGACTTATTTTCTTTATTCTTTTGATGCAGGCACTAAGTTTATTTTTGGTCTTTTCTTTGCTTTCAAATTTGTTAAGTTTTCTGCGAAATTATTTCATATATGTCCTGTAAAATGATACGTTTTTAAATTTAGATAAAATTTGGAGTCGTAATGTATTCAATAAAGGATTGTCGTATCAGCCACGTTTTATATGCTTAGAATGAATTATGTGTTCTTGCGAAATGTTTGTCATGATATAAGGAGGGATACACACAGAGAGCTTTGGAAATGAGATTTATTTTCAATGTTGAATATTTCGTACTTTTACATTAGTACTTCTCGCAGTATGTGTGCCGTGCCCAAAATGACTGTTTTCTGTAGTTTCGTGATTTCATTTTTCCCAGTATGTTGTTCAGGTCATTTCTGAATGAGTTTGAGATGGTTTCATTTGTCGCAGATAATACTGACATCACTTTTGTTTTTACATTTCACACCCTGTCTTATTCCCTTGTAAGGTGTTTCTATTTTAGAATCTTCTCGACTGTTTTCTTGATCACAGTTCTGTCTCCTGAAATTGCAACATCTATTAACCTACAGGTCCCTCTTTCATTATCACGCATTATGATACTCGAGTTTAATTGTTAGGGATGGCTCTGTCGGTTGCACTTGTTGATTCCATAATATTTTTACCTCAAATTTACCGCTTGTTTCAACTGGTTTTGTTGCATGCTTATACCAGCGTTTATTTCTTTATTATTAGTATTACATTCAGTATTAGTATTGTGAAGCATCCTGTAAAATGGGTACCGGGTCTTTCCCCGGGGGTCAAGTACGGTCGGGGCGTGCTGCTGACCACTTACCTCCTTCTAGTGCCGCGGTCATGGAAGAGTAGAGCTGTACATCTACCCATCCTCTGGGCCACACCGGGCCTGTAACGGGATCACTATAACTTTTTATTAGTATTGTGATGTGTGAGGAATTGTAGCACGTACTGTCGATAGGAGAAGAGAGAGTAAGGACCACCTTGAAGTAGCACATGAATAGGAAACTGCATTTACATTGTTCTTAAATGGCTAGGGCCTAAAAATTACACCATCCTCAGAGAGGATGCCAGTGTCGGGAGATTGTGAATCCAGAATACATAACTGTGCGATTTTGAAAATATTTATTTTGATGTTCAATTTCCCTCATTTCGTCTGTCAATGTTGTGTAATTTGTTGAATTTTATATCCTGGTGCTCTTTGGAACAGAATTTTCTCTCACAGAAGCTGTCTATTTTTGTTCGCGCTGTTTCTCATTGCTATTTATTTAGTTACTTTTTTCCTGTTCATGTTTTGTTTGAAATCTTGTGACTTACTTCTTCCTTGTTAGTGTTAATTTGATCTTTTTGTTATTTAGTTTCATTTGTTCGAATTATGTATGACTGTTTATGATTGATTTTTTTCTTTTTATGTTAAGTGAATCTTCTTGTGATTTAGTTTCTATTCTCTTTTTTGTGTTCTGTTTGACAGTTTATGCTTTATTTTGTTATTATCGACTGTTATTATAGTAGAATAAGTGCTTTTTGGTCTCCCAGCCGGGTTTATTTGTGGTAGATATTTGTGCTTTGAAAATTATTGAAGTTGTTGTCTCCGTCACCAACGTCGTAGTCGTCGTCGTAATTGTCATCATCATCATCATCATCATCATCATCATAGTTCTAGTCATTAGCACTACCATTAATACCTGACCCATTTAAACACTGAAGAATTTGTAATAATTCTATTGGAAATAACGAAACCTTTTTATGGAAATCGATGTCAGAAGTATTTGAATTCTTGTCTGCCTCTTATGGGATAAAGGCTGTTAACTTGCCCTAGTAATGGGTAATCCTTTCACTTATACTGATACTAAATTACGACATGTAGGGCAAGTGAAGTGGATTCAATTTGAATCAGTATAATCCCAATGAAAATTGTGGACAAATCATTCAGGTGAGACAATCTACTTGTTGGCTTGCAGAATTTAGTAACTGTTTAGTTGTAACTCCAAATACATGATTGTGATTATTGTGTTCACAATGCAGTCTCCAGCTACATCTAGGACTGTATTATCAGTCACTTTCTGTTTGAGGTACGGGCATAAATTAAGTTTAAATGCATATATTGTGAGTTATTTATTTTCAACTAAAACAATGTTAATTTATTTGCAATTTTGTCCCACTACTTCTTGACATAAGCCCTGTCCACATTCGAGGCATGTTCTCACATTAGGGGACGAGCTATTCTACTCCTTCCTCACAGAAGTCTGAGTCGTGTTTCGTCAGTCAATGTGCCATAATTTTTTTTCATATCGCGATCTCATTTAAATTTATAGCCACCAAGAATTTGCTTTAGCACTGAAAACAGATAATAATCTCTCGGTGACAGAATCTCCCGATAGAATCATAGGAAGTGTAGGTTCTTTAGTCATAAATTTTGGGCCATGTAGGCTTATTTTCTGATCCATTTCATGAAATTATATATTGTTGCGATAGTGCAAATTTCTATATTTTCATCTGTGATTTCTGGATATTTTATTGAAGCAGTGATTTCCAAATCTTTTTCGAGAAAAGTATTTTGCTGATATACTAGTGACCTTGTGTTTATGAGGTAATTAATCCCACAGGATCGTTCCTTCGACTTCTTGTAATGTAAACAGCAAATCGCGACCTGTAATTTGATGACTGAAGTTTAGCGGAAGGTAGTGAAACGACAGACTCTCGGCTAGATTACCAACATAATTCGAATGTCCTTCTGGTTTAGAAAAGCGTGGTAGTGGTACATGCTTTTACATTCCGTGATATAATATTTCATTCGGTTATTTTACGAGACTGCATAAACTTCCAATTTTCTTTTGTGTAGAACGCTGTACGTTAGTAAAGTATAGCCGAGCAGACGGGAGGGATGTCGAAGGAGTTTTTGTTACCTGTTCTAAGATACTGCTCCAGTAATCGTTTGCTTGAATCCAGGAAAACGAATTTCTGTCAGGTTACTTTCGACTCGAGACCGCCTCTGTGGTCTAGTGGTCAGAGTTTCTGGCTACAGATACAGAGGTCCCGGGTTCGATCCCCGGCGCTACCAGATTTTCTGAGTAGTAGTGAGTCTGGAACGGGGTCCACTCAGCCT
>Ga0123354_10014079_pt1 | contig 12446 bp, 12 predicted proteins | sample TergutLab28metaG_2_FD_97872 | JGI IMG/M metagenome (GOLD analysis project Ga0123354, IMG submission 97872) | Labiotermes labralis P4 segment gut microbial communities from Petit-Saut dam, French Guiana - Lab288 P4 | ecosystem: Host-associated > Arthropoda: Insects > Digestive system > Gut ... | reverse complement strand
TATATATATATATGTATAATGTACAGTAGTGTTACGATGGTCTCATTTCTTGAAGTAAACTATTAGTTAGTTATATTCTTCCAGTACCGTCTTCATTCCTGTTTTGTTATGGTTATTTTGTCATTACTTGGAACATTAACACGTTGACTGGACACACCACATTCAGAGTTCTGTGGTTTATTTAACAGCAGTGTTTGCAGCTGCAACAGGCATGGTCTCATTTGAGATACCACCTTGGTGTCGGCCCGAGTTAAAGACTAAGACTGTACATAATGCACATAAACATGGTGCTACCAAATCCATGAAATTGGAATGCTGCGTGAAAATCACTTGTAGTACAGCTGCACACTGCTAGGTCTCGCGAGCTGTACCCTTTATTAACCATTCTGCCAAGCAGCGTTCTGCTGTGATGACGTGTTTTTTCTGTACAATTTTGTGACGTCGTGTTAGTGCTGTTTTGCGATTGTACCAACCCGCTAAAATGACTGATGTGAAGGAGCAACGGATTTGCATTAAATTCTGCTTCAAACTCAGCAAGATGGCTTCGGAACCACAACCGAAAATGTGGCAGAAGTTTGACACTGAAGGCATGGTGCACAAGGAATGTGTTCCACCAGGACAGATGGTGAATGGAAAATTCTACTGTGATGTTCTTAGGCAACTGAGGGCAAAAAATCTGGCACAAACATTCATAAAAGTGGCACTACAACTCCTGGGCCCTGCACTGTGACAATGCTCCAGCTCACACGTCACTTACTGTGTGTCAGTTTTCGGCTTCTACAAAGATGACAGTCATCCCCCACCCTCCCTACTTACAGGACTTCACCAACTGCCATTTTTTCCTATTCCTGAAGATGAAATTGAAGCTCAAGGCGCAACGTTATGACAGCACTGAACAGATCCAGATGAAATCGCAGAACGTGATGAAGAAGCTGATGCAAAATGACTTCCAGAAGTGCTTCCTATCATGGAAATCCCGCTGGAATTGGTGTATCAGTGCAGTAGGGGACTACTTCGAAGGGAATGGGGGTGAACAGAAATTTCGGTAAGTGGTTAAGCTATGGCAGAGGAATTTTGAGAGCTTTTGGGTAACACCAAGTACAAGTCCAGCATTCCTGCTCCATACTGTTTAGAACAGAACTGGAACCGGCATGGAAAGAGATTCAGTAATGTAATTTAACTTCATGTGAAGGCACATACGTTTGAATCACTACATGTTTATACATACAGGCATTAACCTTTAGAAGTCCAAACTGTCTTTGGTGTGCTGTAACTATTAGTCCAGATCAGAATGACTTCACAAAAATCTTCAATAAAAACTCATTTACTTTGAACAAACATGTCATATGCAAAATATATATAAAATATATGTCTTGTTAACTTTTATACTGTCTGTTGTACATACTTACTTGAGTCTTCAAATTTACAAACATACTCATCTCTATATGGAACTAAATATATATATATATATATATGAACCTATTAATCTATATATAGATTAATAATTTCATAAATTAAGGAATCATTAAATATTTTGGACAAAATGTTGCGGAGCTGTATTTCCACTCCCCCTTTATGCCTTGACAGTGAGTACAGGGACAACTTCACCCTTTTTACTCACCTATATCCGAATTGTCGATGATGAGAAGATAAACATTATAACGCAGAAAGTACAGAGTAATAAGGAATTTAAAAAAAATTTAAACTTAAAAACATACATGATTTTGTGAAATGTGATGCAATCAACAGTGATGACTGTGTAGATCACTGTGTTCTAGCATTTGACTCCACATGGATCAAAGAAAGTATACTGGCATTTCTGATGAACTTGTGCTGCCTCCATCATCGGGGCAGAAAATAAAAATGGTATTTTCTACAAACCACATGAAATGGAAGAGCCTAGCTCATGAGAGAGCAAAGAGTGATTAGAGGCAAGACATTAGGAAACAATTCTTCACCGCATCATCACAACACCACACTTACACACAGCAGGCGATGACAGTGGAAAAGACTGCGACATCTCAGAAATATAGACACTCTACATCGTTTATGTACCAATAATTCTTCAGACTTCTCCAATTATTACTGGCTCACATCACGTGAATGTTGCTGTTCGCCACCATGAATCCGCTGATGTCTCACCAAATAACTCCGATGACTGAATGCCCTATTACACACATCGCAAGTATACGGCTGCTCCCTACTATGTATACTGCGATGCCTCATCAAGTTGCTCTGTCGAGTAAATGCCTTGCTACATACATCACACGAATATGGGCGCTCACCACTGTGTATCCACTGATGTCGTATCAGGTCACTCCGATGACTGAATGCCTTATTACACACATCGCAGGAATAAGGCCACTCCCCGCTATGTATGTGTTGATGTCTCATCAGTTGTCTCTGCAGAGCAAATGTCTTGTTACACATGCTACATGAATACGGATGTTCATCACTATGCAAGCGTTGATGTGTCACAAGGTTACTCTGTCGGCTAAAGGCCCTGTTACACACATCACAGGTATACGGACGCTCACCACTATGTGTACTACGATGTCTGATCAGGTTACACTGTTGGCTGAATGCCTTATTACACACATCACAGGTATAAGGACGCTCACCACTGTGTATGCGTTGATGTCTGATCAGATCACACTGATGACTGAATGCCTTTTTACATACATCACAGCATAATGGACGCTTTCCCCTACGTATGCAAAGATGTTCATTCACAGTCCTCTGGTAACAAGTTAAAAGAAAACTATTAGAATTTAACTTAATAGGAGGAAGAACAATTTGAAAGCACTGAAAAAGGAGTAAATAATTATTACATATGAAGATATGTGTTCTTTACCATATAAAATACCTTTATGATGCAGTCAGTTCAGAGGGGTAAGTGAAATGTACTTGGAACTGTGCTTTGCAGAATGACACACAGATGAATCTTGCACATATTTTTAGGAGGGCAAAACACAAGCGCACATCACAGAAGGCTGAATGCTGTTCCTACAAACTCTTTTAAAACAAGGAACAACACAGACTGTGGCTGTCACCCTACCATGATCTGAACGTGCGTGCTCTTTATCTCTAGGGACACTTGAGAGACAAAGTCTTAATGCATTCTGGAGGCTTTAAAATTTAAATCTGGAACTTTTTTAAAAAAAATCCTTAAACATTAAGTGCAAAGTGTGTCACAGGATTAGTTGCAATGGCATGAAAAGTATGTGCTGTTTCAGATACCTCCTCCAAGGGCCATTTTAATATGACATATGTGATGCGGTTTTACTGACAACATTTTCTAAGTATGGGCCGAAACTCCATGTAAGATATGTGGGTGGATCCAAAATTTTCCGGACTGGTGCCACCATCTGCACAGCAGTTGTGTTAGCGCCAAGCACCGGTAGATGGTAGGGCAACCATGTTTAGTGAGTCTGCTTGCCAAGTTTCATGTAGGTAGGATGACGTAGTCAGTTTTTATGCGCATTTATGTGGAGTTGTGTACGTGACACGTGGCAGATTTGGCAATGGATCAGAGAAAGGAACAGCGAGTGTGCATCAGAGTTTGTGCAGATCTTGGGAAAAGTGCTACAGAAACCCTCGAAATGATTCAACAAGGCTTCGGGGACCAAAGCTTGAGTCGTACACAGGTGTTTCAGTGGCATGCCCGGTTCAAGGCTGGTCGCACATCAGTTGAAGACGATGAACACACCGGGAGACCCACAAGTTGCACAACTCCTGAAACCGTTGCACGAATTCAAGAGATCATTCATCAGGATCGACGTCGGACCACTCGTGACATTGCTGAGGTGGACGTTGGTTATGGGACATGCCAACGGGTTCTGACAAAAGAATTGGGCATGCAGCGTGTCGCAGCCAAATTTGTGCCCAGGATCCTGACAGCTGACCAGATGCAGCAGTGCGTCAGCGTCTGCACTGAACTTCGTCAGTTAGCCTCCGACGATGAAACGTTCTTGTCTAGGGTCATTACTGGTGATGAGAGCTGGGTATACGGTTATGACCCTGAGACAAAGTGACAATCCTCCCAGTGGAAAAGCCCCATGTCACCAAGGCCCAAAAAGGACAGACGGGTGAAAAGCAATCTCAAGAGTATGATCATCATTTTCTTTGAAATCAAGGGGATTGTGCATAAAGAATTTGTCCCAAGAGGCCAAACTGTGAATTCCGGGTTCTACTGCGCAGTTTTGCAGAGACTGCGTGAAAAAGTGCGAAGACATCGTCCCCAATTTTGGCGAGAACAGACCTGGCTGCTTCACCATGACAACACACCGGCTCACACTGCCGTCCTCACCCAACAGTTTCTGGCTGCAAACAAAATTCCTGTTATCCCCCACCAACCGTACTCCCCTGATTTGGCGCCCTGTGACTTCTTCTTATTTCCTAAAATGAAATTGAAGCTGAAAGGACAACGGTTCGATACCATTGAGGACATCCAGGCCGAAACGCAGAAAGTGCTTGACACTCTCACAGAAAAGAACTTCCAGGATGCATTCCAAAAATGGAGGAGACGGTGGGACCGGTGTCTACATGCGGGAGGGAACTACTTTGAGGGTGACAGCGGCCGATAGGACTTATGGTAAGTTTTATGATTTTTACAGCGTCAGTCCGGAAAATTTTGGATCCACCCACGTATCTATGAAATGTGCCTTCCCTGTCGTGTAATATAAACTATTAAGTGGGTTTGAAGTCAATAACACAACTAATGTTTAGTTAGATGTTATATTCTAGGTTAAAAGGCTACATGTTTTGGCCTGTATTGGTCATCATCATGTCTCTGTCATTCGACACACTTAAGAGTACTTTATACAATCGTGTGGTGGCGTGTTTGATGAGGACTGTCACAAGGCATATATAGGTCAAACTGGGAGGAGCTTCCTAGAGGGGTTCAATGTACACAAAAACGCATTCAAAACCAATAGCCACATGTCCAATTATGCTAAACACATCTTAGACAAATCACATTCATTTGACCCAATTCACAACATGATGCAGATCCTACAATACCAAGACAAAGGCACCCACCTCAACACAATAGAATGATACTACATATACACAGAATTCACCAAAAACGACCGTGTGAATGACGAACACAACATATCCCCCAATAAGATCTCTGATGCCCTGCTAAACCCCACCAGCCATAAATCCCCAACCCTGTAGCCCTCCACTAGACAAAACCCCTGCCTTTCCAAGAATTCCTACCACTGACCCTCCACCCCAACACAGGCCATACCTCCAAACAAAATGAAAATTCCCAACAGATAAACACAGTATGGAGTAAATCACACCGCAAGACACCACAAATAAAACCCACATAAAGAACACAGCAGATATCCAGCACCAACAACACATAACATAAGCTGACATGGCAGACAAACACAAGAGAATGTTCAATGAAGATCTGGAATAACTAAACAATTCAAAGCAAAACAACCTAAACGGTGAACAGTGACGCACTAAACACCAAAGTGATACAGTGAACAAACAGATAAACGATTATAGTGAACATTTACACCACCAGTGACGGTGTTAAAAATACACATAGTAAAAATGACATGCAGTACCACCAGGGATGGACAAACCCCAACCAGAATATATATAAATACACAGGAGCACCAGATAAAAGTAAGTACAAAACATCCAATATAATTATCCCATTATAATTAACACCATTATCACCCAAAGAGCTCTCACATTTTTTCTCTGTCCAACCCCCACAAGCATCAACCTGGCCACGCACAGACCTTCCACACACAACAACCCATAAAGATGAATGAAGAAGCACGCAATAAGCCAGGCCCACATGAGGACAGTACATAACAGCTTCCCCACGACAGGACCACCCAGCTCTCCCCCTTTCACTTTCTTTTCTTCATTTTAGTTCATTATTTCCCGGCTTTTTGAAATTATATGATTATACCTTTAGATTAATTTAGTGGCTCACCCACACACCTAATATAGATATATCATACTCAAAAAAAGGCCTTGATGTTGAGATCTCCTCACCAAACATGCCACCACACGATTGTAAAACGTACTCTTAAGTGTGTTGAATGACAAAGACTTGATGATGGCCACTATCGGCCGAAACATGTAGTCTTTTAACCTAGAATATAACATCTAACTAAACATTACTTGTGTTATTGACTTCAAACGCGCTTAATAGTCCACTTACGATGTGTGGCAGCATGATTTTCCGATACAACAGAACCAGATAGCTACATATTCCCCACATTTACTGAACTCAAGTTTCATTAGTGTGTTCAGAAGAGACAATCAGTGGACCCTGTTCTGAGGGAAATGCATGCAGTCCATGGCCTCACACTGCATGTGTTTGACAGCAACTTCAATACTATTTTTCAACTTATGCTTAGGTATTCCAAGTAGTCTCTTTTTTCAGTATTACCAGCCAAAAGTTCAAAACGTGTGTGAATGCATGCATGCACACACATGCGTGCCCACACACACACACACACACACAAACTGCATACTTAATTTGACATAAAAAAACCGCATTGTAAATTAATTGAGCCACGACTCAGGAAGGTACGAAATTTCATGCCTGGTTCCAGTTACTGTGTGGAAAAAACTGCACGTGTGTCACAGGTGAGAGTACAATACAGCATTAAGATGTACATAAGTATGGATAGGTGTTCAATATACACATGCCTTAGCAAGCCATTGGTGGTATTGGTGACCAATTAATTCAGAAATAGTAACAGGGTGTATTTTCCATTTCCATGTGTGCAGGTCATTTGCTGTAGAAACTGTTGTAATTTACGTAATCCATGTACTCTGATAAAAACCAAAACATCCACACGTTTGTATCAATAAGTAATTCTTTGACAGCCATTCCCAATCCCTTGTGCTCAAAATCTCCATATTCTACACATCGGTACAGCAAGTCAAACTGTCAAAAATCTTCAATGGCCTATCATTTTTCCTTACAGATCCTAACTCGTAACAACAGAAATGGTAATTCTGTTCAGCTGCATGGATATGAACTCTACCAAGTGACAAAATAAGTAAAAACCTTCAAATGTTTAATTCACCTCTTGTAATTTCACAACTAATGACAGAAGACATAAAAGAGCAAAATGCAACAAAACACAATTCTCTTGACACAGTTTCAAAAGAACTCTACAAAATCCATTCTAAAGATGCAGGCATGTCATGTGGATGGAAGTCACAGAAATACAAACGACAAACACAATGCAGACTTCTAAGTGTTGGTGAAATGCCCATAATGCTGGACACTTAGACATAGAGCTTACCTCTGATTCGGTCCCTGTTACTGGAGACTTGATTTGTTCTGAATCATTCTCCTCTTTTACATCACTGTCCTCTTCAACTTTTATATCAATGACCTGATTACCATCATCAGATGATGTTATGTATGCCTCATCACATGAACCAGGCTCATCTTTTGGTACACCCACACGGCTCTGAAAAACCATCGGACTTTTACAATCATGGCCATGCTCTCTCATGACACTAAACAGGAAACAATTCACTACAACTTTTTATCATTACTAACAAACAAACACCATGGTGAACTCAACTTCTTCAAAGCTAAAGGTTTCTCTGGTAGGCAAGAAATTCCTTGTCCTTCACAAAATCTGACTGTCATGTTCAAAGGGCCCTCCATTCATGCCTATCATCAGCCAAACAAATCCAGTCCACACCTCCCACTGACAACAGCCTTCCACCTATGTGCTATTGTCTCAGGTCATCTCTCCACTTCAGGTTTTCTACCCAAAACTTTGTATGCAGTTACTATTTCTCACAAGCATGCCACACCACATGACCCACCTATTATATTCTCCTTCATCTAATGATATTACTGTCACTATCTAGTAAAGAATCCAAATTAAAAAGCACCTCAGATGGTAAATCTGAAGTGGCACATCACAAGCAAAGTGCCACAAAATACAATATTGACACATTCTCATAAGAACAGTTCATAATTAATTCACCAAAGTCTAACTTCATGTGGACAGAGAGGTGGGCAATTCTGGGTACACCCATGCCCTGTTTTATGCCCTAGTTGTGTTCCTGATAAATAAAAAATGATACTGACATCAGAAACAAGGGGTTAGCAAAACAGAACACAGCCAACCAAAGGACATTAAACCACAAAAAAGAGAGTATGAATTAAGAAGTGGTGTATATTGGCAGGGGGTATTACAGCAAAAAGGATAAGGGCCACATGTATTTGTGAAACACTCATAACACTGGACTCACACAGAGCTTACCTCATGCTCAGTCTTTATAACTGGAGGTGTTAATGGCTCTGTACCATCCTCCTCTTTTATATCAGTGACATTTTCAACTTTTATGAAAAGAAACTGATTTCCATCTCCAGATGATGTTACACATGCCTCATCACATGAACCAGGCTCATCTTTCAGTATGTCCATATGGCTCTGCAAAACCATCAGACCCTTACAATCATGGCTGTGCTCTCTCTTTACAAAAAACAGGACACAATTCATTACACACACTTTGCACTGCATCAAACTGATAACACCTGCTTTGTACAGATTTGCTTTATTACAATTTTATATAACTACTAACAAACACCATGGTGAACTCTTCTTCTTCAGAAGCTTATGGTTGCTGCCCACTCATTCCTGTCATGAGCCAAACTAACTGAGGCCACACCACCCACATACTTCCTTAACGTCCATCTTAAAATCAGCATCTCATCTATGCACAGCATCTTTTGGATATGTACAACTTTCCTTATAAAATTCACAAAATGGAAATTAAACTTGGCACAAGCATATCCAATAACATTTCATTCATCTGGCCATGTAAATTCATAGGCTAAGACCATAAAATTCCCTTCTGTGCACACATGTACACAGCACTCACCATGCCTGTTCTCTCCAAGCAGGATATACTTATTCAGCAGTTTGTAGGGTAACTACTGTCACTGTACTTGTAACAGACTGCAGGATCTTCTGGCAGCTTAAAGTCTGTTCATCATCACAACAGTTTATGTGCTGTGTTGTGTAAGAAAGCAACTTACAGGAATGGCCAGTTGTGAGTGAATGATAACTGCCCAGCTCCTGCAAGAATACACAATGATATAAGTGGCGTTCGAACATATTATGCTTTATGGAAAATGTATTTATATTTCTACTAAGCACATGGACAGGAACTGCATATCAGGATATAATGCAACTTCAACTATTTGATCAGAGAAAGTTCAGTGGCATGTTTAATGATAAGGAACAAAATGCATACACTGTTGCAACATGTAATAAATCAGAATGATGGGGCTCAACACCGAGAAGTTTAGCAGACTCACAATGAGAAGCAGCAGGAAGCACAACTCAGAGCAACAAAGTAACAGCATAACAGCAGAATGTTAAAAATCATAAACAGAAACTCACTGACTAAGACTGTCCTAAGAAGCACAACTTCCTACCATCTCAATACTTGTAACTATGGTGAGCAGAACAACGCACAAAACAATTTGCTGTACCAACTGTAACACTGTGTGTACCTACAGAAACGACACATTTCACTACAAAATAGTAAAATAATATGTATCTACCCAACCCTGTGCAGCAGAGTCCCTCTTGAGACAATAATGGTCACTCAGCTGGCTACTTGAAAAATTCCTCACGCTTTTCACAGGACTCAGATGTTTGATACCTTGTTCACATGAACAGTAACACCCCTCTTCTCCAGAGCCTTGAGCAGAGCCCACAGACACCTGTACTATTTTGTTTAAGATCCCTTTTTAATATCATCCTCCCATGAAAACAGTCTTCTAAGTGGGCCCTTTCCATCATGTTCTCCAAACAAATCTTCAAATGCATTTCTCCTCTCTTCCCTGAATGCCATGCCCTACCAGTCTTCTCCATGCTAACATTTAACAAGGTGTACACATCATGAAGCTGCTCAAGTCTTCCCTTTATCTACTCTCCTGCTGTTTCCTGTTTTGGTTCTAACATTCTCCAAAGCACTCTGTTCTCAAACACCCTCGGTCTGCTAATGGTAGCACGCATTCCTGAATTTTAATCTCCTCTCAGTTTGAGAACTGCACTCTTCTGGGTTATTATGCAGTCAGTAGTGTGGACGCTTGTGAGTGCAGTAATGAACCTTCGGGTTCCATGAAATGCAGGGAATTTCTTGACTAGCTGCAAACAAGTTAGCTTCTCAAGAGAGGACTCTGCACCATGGAGTACGTAAGTAAGTGCTCTAATTTCTTCATGAATCAAATACCAAGTTGTCAGTGTCTTTCCGAAATATGTAAATGTTGACTGCCAACTGTGGCCCATAAAGTTTATTTACCACGTTGACAAGAGGCAACATCTGGGACTGAACATGAGCCGTACCCTATTTCTTTATGACTGACATTTAACATTTGTTTTCCTCAGTGTATCAAAACACAATAAATTCTCACTTGAAACTCAAAGCCTGCAAAGACCTGGGCTGACAGCATAATGCAATGCAGCATCAAATGGAATCTTGCTTATACCTAGGTCTTCTCGTTACTCAATTCCCTTTTGCTCCTAAATAAATTTTTACGCTTTTTTTAACTCCCCTATTTGAGTTATGTGGTCTCAGTATCATCATCATCATCATCGTCATCATCATCATCATCACAGTAACACTTGGTGAAGTACATAAACTAAAAATTATGAAATTTTTTTTTCCGTCCTCCTGTTACTTAACGTCCACACTTCCAATATTCCAATCACAATGTTGTGAAACATCCTCATTTTATGTCCTTCCCTTAAGTGACAGACCAAATTTCAAATGCATATAAACATCAAGGCAAACTGCAACATTATATACAGTTTTTCAATCCAAGTTTCAAACATACACAAACATCAAGTCAAACTACACTATTATATACGGTACTTCAATCCTTATGTTTTATACAGGAAGCAGACAGATAACAGATTTTTGGCTAAATGGCAAAAAGCCAACTCAAAACTTCACTAAACAAGGATATCATACAACGTGCTGGTTGCATCACAGCAAGAATTACAAACTAATGGACACCAAACACACCACCAAAACAAAACCAACAAGAACGTGTTCCTCAGACTCGAAACACATCACACAAAAGCTATGGACCAATGTACAATACTGACTAAACTTATTTAACTCCATACACTTAAATATTTACAATTCTTCATTCACGAACTAATCAAAATACCATTATTTCCTTAACGGTGCCATTGTTTGAGGCAATCCTTCCATCTCGTTCTGCGCCTCATAAATTATTGTTATATTGTATCAAAACCATTGGTTTCCACATACACAAACAAATAAAAAAAGGGATCCATTAACGTTGTGCTTTCAGGCCTCAAGTTAGCATTTAATGGTTAATTGTCAGGTTTGTGTCTACACGCAACTTAGGTGTTCCGTGTGTATGCTGGCAGCCCTGCACGTCCCTCATCGAGAGCTATACACACAGCGAAGCGCATGCAACATAATTTCCACTATAAGGAATTGAAACTCGAGGTACAAATGACGATATAAATCACTTGCTCTGAATAATAAGGCTTCTGTTACACACTCACGTCTTTCGAGGTGTTAGTGAATAAAGAATTGCGAACGCCTGTCATCAAACAGGCACCACAATTGGTAGGTCCGTGCAGATAAAGTAACACAACACAAATTACCAAATTCAACTCCCACGAATCACAATTAAACAGGACCCTATTTACGGCGCTCACACTTTTCGCTGGTCTATTTCGACCAAACACACATTTCACTTTCCTGTCGCAGGCAGACTGAAATACCAATTTTTGTTTCATGACAAAACAACCATCACACAGATCACCACGCTAGCTTAGGGTGCTGCCAACTTCAGAAACTAACAACTCACAGATATTCAGCGATTCTTGTAGAAGGTAGGTTGAAGTAACCATTACTGCATTTTAGTGACAACTTAATAGTTACCAACTACATCAGTTTTTAAAGACAGTACATTTGCTACAAAGTTATTATATGGCTGGATGAACCGCCACCTACAATGTTACTAAACAGGTGGAAGTCAGCTACTAGATTTTTATCCTTTAATGGACAATCGATCATTATACTTAGCTTATGTAAAAGCAACAGAGTCCTTAAATCACTGATATCACGTAAGTTAAGGAAATCACTGGCATTAAAATCTGCTACGGTGTGTGTATTTATCGGAGAAAAATAGTAATGAACGCAACCCTCCCAGTAAATGTCCGCTTCTAATCGAAACTAGAGTTGCACAAAAACACGTTCGTGTAGAGCAGAATTACTATTCGTGTCACAACACACACACGACGTTCGTATTAACGTAATACACGTGTCACAACACACACACGACGTTCGTATTAACATAATACACGTGTCACAACACACACACGACGTTCGTATTAACATAATACACGTGTCACAACACACACACGACGTTCGTATTA
>Ga0123354_10014078_pt1 | contig 12446 bp, 6 predicted proteins | sample TergutLab28metaG_2_FD_97872 | JGI IMG/M metagenome (GOLD analysis project Ga0123354, IMG submission 97872) | Labiotermes labralis P4 segment gut microbial communities from Petit-Saut dam, French Guiana - Lab288 P4 | ecosystem: Host-associated > Arthropoda: Insects > Digestive system > Gut ... | reverse complement strand
TATTATGGAAATAACTTGCGACGCAAGACCTGAAGTTTCCATATTATGGAAATAACTTGCGACGCAAGACCTGAAGTTTCCATATTATGGAAATAACTTGCGACGCAAGACCTGAAGTTTCCACAACGGTGCTACTGAATGTTACGCCGTGCGGATTTGTAAATAACCCCATTCCTACTTTATTGACGTAATTCTCTCCGCGAAAACTGTCCGTAAAAGGAAAATTCGTTAGGCGAGGTCTACGGCAGCGAGAAGGCGCGTTCACTGACCCATGTTCTCGCCAGACCTGTTTCAAACCGTTTGGAAAAGCGAAAATGTAGTCCTGAAAGAACACACGCACGCACACGCGCACGCACACACACGCGCACACACACACACGCACGCACGCACACACACACAAAGAAAAAGTACAAATTATCACCGTGCCTTATAGGGAAAATCCGAAATTGATGTCCGTAGGGCAAGGGACAGGTAGAGGACTAGTTACTAACTACCATAAAATTTGGATCTTCAATTCATTTATAAGTTAACTAAATGTGTCAAAACAATTCGTTTATAAACTTCGTGTGTGTTAACATCATTAACTTCATGGACATTTCCCATATTTTAACATACTAAAAGAACAGAAAAATTCCACGAAGTTAATAATCTTAAAAGTGATATGCAATTGTCAGAATCTTACAGAATTCTAGTTTGACTGCAGGTATAGCTGTGTCTTTGCCGCAGAATAGCAGAAGAATTTGAAACAGGGACATTTTTACGTATTACACAGGCACTGGCCGAGATATCACGAAGCAGCTGTCTTATGGGAAAACCATACAAAGTTTTTCAGCAAGTGGACACAAGCATAATTACAACAGATTCTTCCCAACTACTGTGACACTCTTTTCGTGTATTTAAGTGGTACTGGATTATTTTTGTAAATTTCATAGTTTATATCAAAGGCCCACAAATATCTACATAATCTAGAAGCCACCTCCAAATTCTCGAAGCCACAAGAGTTACAAGAAACACATTGCATGCTCAGGACTCAGAATTCAGGTGTGAACTGTGAATCTTCTTATTATCTGGCGCTTTCTGCTCGGTTAATTAAGAACTTACACACTTTTTTTTGTTAATAATAAAAAATACGCACATATTATGGTGAAAATATTAGGTTCTACTGTACAAAATTTAGCCGCCTGGGCGACTAGGCGACCGGGATCCATCGACCTTGTTTACATTAATTTTAAGCAAGACATACTAAATGTATACTGACACAGGTCTTACTTTGAGAAATTACTTTCGAGATTTGAATTCCTTACGTTGGTGTTAATGGTGGTTATTGTCTACTGGGGATGCGACGTAGTGTAGTATGAAAAGTTTACAACAAACTGCAGGACAAAACATCCCAGAAGACAGTAATCTTCAAGAAATTTCAGAACCGCAAGCTGTAATTATGCAGATCCCAGTGGTCGCGCGGTCTAAGGCATGTGTCTGCTGCCGCTCGCTTGCTGGGATTGTGGGTTCGAATCCCGCAAGGGGCATGGATGTTTGTCTGCTGTCAGTGTGTGTTGTCACGTAGAGGTCTAAGCGCCGGGCTGATCACTCGTCCAGAGGAGTCCTACCGAGTGTGGTGTGTCTGTGTGTGATGATGAATCCTCGATAATGAAGAGGCCTTGGACCACTAGGGCCGTTCCGCCATGGTAAAAAATAAGCTGTAATTATATTATTTTGATAATTATTTTTAATAGCGCAACCTTCATTTCTGAACGTTCAGTATCAAACGTCTGTTCAATTTACTTGATTTTAATGTAATTACTTTTCTAGCAAGTTGTTTTCACTTTGTCTTTTATGACGATAATGGTAATTAAATTGGGTTAATTTCTATATTGGACAGGACCGCTGTTCGTGTATTAGTTATCGTCCAGTCGGTTAATATCTTAGTTTACTGCGGTATCAAGTAAGGACCACCCATACATAGCCGTCCCCCTTTCCTTTATGAGATAGAAAGTGTCTTCAGCAGAGCTACAGGTGCCACTGACGAATATACTGAGCACAGAATTTGATAATTTACAGATACAAAACCAACCGAATTCACTCAATGCAACGAAAGCATTCAAAACTATAATTTAACTTACAAGAAAAGGAAATCTGAGAATTCTTAAAAGCAGGATCTGTTTCTGGGAGAAAAGGACATGTAGGTATTTACTGCACTGCTATACGAGTTTTTCCAGAACAAATACACAAATGTATCAAAATACTGCACACTGATCCGCTGAACAAAAACTCAGTTGTTTCTGAAGTTTTAAACCGTAGACACGCCCACGAAATCACATACCCAAATTTAATAACATAAATTAGTTTTAAAATATCGATTACACATTTTTTCTAATAAAACAACTCTGCAGAGATAGGATTACTGTTTCTTGGGACATGACGAAGCCTCTCATATTCTAACAACATTTGGCGACAGGTACAAATCATGAAGTTCCTCATTATGCCGTTTTTTTCCATCATCCCCTTACTTCCTCAACTTTCATGTCCAAACACTTCCCTCAATTCCCTGTTCTAGAATATCTGTCCACTAAATAACCTATTTCGACTTTCGTTCTGTTACTTTCATAGCTGCAAAAATAAGCCGACACAAGTCGGACCATCAGTCCCAGTATATGAATGAGGCATGGATATGTACGTAACTTAACAGCAGTTCGTCAAAGGATTGTCTGTGTTTATATACATATATATCTTTAATAATAATAATAATTATGGCTAGAAACTAATAAACACATCATTAGTGGATTCACTCTTCTAGCACCAAAACACCACACACAAACAGACAGACATAGATTCGGGGAAAAAAATTGGAAAGCAATATAACGCGTGGAAAGTATATCAGAAGTGTAGACAGGCAGCTGATTGGTGAAGAAGATGCTTTCCTGGGGCTATGGAGGGCATATATGAAAGCAAAACCTCAGTAAAAGAGCGGGAGTTACAAACCAGAATCATACAAGACAAATATTGAAAACAGAAACAGATATGAATGCAAACTATGTCTACAATATGACGAGAAAATATACCACATTACATCGGTACGTCCAGTATTGCAGAAAAACAATTTATAAAGCGACACGATAGGCTGTGGACTCAACTACACTTCCCCACATGAAAGGAAATTGGGGTAAAATTAAGCAACGAACATTGGTATGAGCATATACCAAAATCAGTAGAAACAAGTTACGAAAGTAAGGTAACCATATTACGGAATCAACAAGTGAAAACTGACAGACGCACACCCAACAATAAAGCGGACATCATAATTCATGTCAATAAAAATAAACGTGTCTGTAATGGATGCTGCAATTTCAGGAGATAAAAATGTGATCAAGAAAGAAGCCAAGAAAATTCTAAACTATAAAGACCTTCTAATAAATTGCAACGTTAACATTTAATATGACTTTTACAATTTGTGAAATCTCACAAATTCCGTACACATGCGTTTTGTTTTGTGTTTTAAATACAATATATTCAATGCCTGTCAGTACGACCGAAACATGTAGCACGTGTTAACGGGACTTACAAAAATTTGTTATGCTTGGCGGCTACACGTTTATAAATTTTTAACATGATGTACCACTAAAGGATAAATTCTACAAAAATTATATTGTTATAGCACAGTACAGTGTTAACTTACGTTAAGTACGTAGGCTGCCTCAGAGATACTGTATATCAAGATCCAGTACACTTATACAACTATTCTATATAGAATTGTGAACATTTTAACTACTTGACTGTTTTACGCCATGTTAACTGTATACAAACGTGGCTAATTTGGTTTTATACAGCATCGCTTTGGTTTGATTCTCTGATGATGATCCTTCGTGGATCGAAACAAGCACGAATATTCAGTGAAATATTAAAATATAAATATCTAAGGAAAAGTATTGTACATTTTGGGTCGAAACAGGAATATTCAGTGTAATATTATAATATAAACATCTAAGCAAAAATACAGTGCATTTTGTTGGTTGAGTGTTGCGAATTGAGAATAACCTGAAATAAGCTTAAATATTCAGTTGGTTACGCGCATTCAACGTTTTGCGCCTCGGTTATGAAAACATGTCAGTTAATTCTGTATTGGTAAGTAATCGCTGTTTTTTCTGAGATACGTACAAAACACATTACTGCATTTTGTGGGTTGAATGTTGGACTTTTTTTATGTAAAACCTGACGGTACATAAGTTAACACCTTGGCTTCAAAAGTTTAATATCTCTACAGGACTGTGGCAATACGAAATTGCTGGCTGGTCATGTGCCCGTCACGGCTTCAATCGGCGCGGGTACCAAAAATTATGTAATTTTGGACAATTGTGAAGAGTAACAAGTCACTACGAAGCTTCTTGTACAAGTCATTTCCATGCCTGCCCATTGCTTGCAGTAGGGGTTATGTGTGCAGCGTTTCGGAGGCTAGCTCTCTCTCCGTCTTCAGGTGAAACATGGACTAGATTTGTCAGACCGGTTCTCAGAATGGACGTAGTCTCGCTAAGCAGGCCTGTTGTGTAAAATAATTACTGTTAACAGACAACAGCTGTAAGTCATCTCTTCGGAAAAAAATTTCACACGTGATGCGTGTTAACCTCCACGGTATGTTATTATGTCATAATCCAGTGCCCACCTAATGCGTAGGTTAGAAAATCACATGTTTTAAATTGTTTTTTGATGTAAATCCACCGTTTATTAAGGTATAAAGACGGGAGGAAATGGCCGTATTCATGTAGCCTACAGCACCGTATATTACATCTGACAGGTTTCATCGACAACGTTCAACACGGACCCACAAAGAAATTATCCTTTTCTGATCTCTCTACAGTTTCAAAATTCTGCTTAATATTACCAACGCATTTTGTTCCACGTTTATAATAACAGATTTTTAAGATACAAGGCTTAATGCGGAACCTATCGAAATAGAATTTATGGTTTGTGTATTATAACGCACTTAGGTTCAACCGTAAGATTGGCTGGCGATGATACAACGTAATTGATTGTGGTTTGCGTACGATTAAAAGAAGTCGAAGGAAATAACCGGAGCTCAACAGAAGTGGCTAATAAGAAAAGAATGGCGATGCATTGACGTACAATTGCTGTTAGTTCGATACAAAACATAACATGAACTGCCTAGTTGTTACGAGAGCCCAGAATCTCTCTAACAATTGCTGGCAAAGAAACTGATAGTTCAAATTAAACGGTTCATAACAGAGAGTTATAAAAATACGTAGTTAAAATAAGGAAATTACATCAACGATATCTGAATAAAAATCAAGTGGCATAGTTAAAGACGATTATGAAATTTACAGCTGCTTGGCACAATTATTTATAAGGAAGAGTAGCCTTGCCTCATGAATCTTGCCATTGAAGATTTCTGTGCTTCAAATTGTCAGGAAAAGAATCTAAGGAGCTAATTCGTGTGAATAAATGAAAAGGACTTTCAGTTTAAAAAGTACGAAGTTGGAAAAGATAGGTGGACAAAATAAAATACGAAATTAACCAGAGAAATCAATTTAGCATCGTTTAGATCCAGTCTCAGATAAAAATAAAATGCATTTTATAATAAACAAACTAAGAAAATGTGGACTTCACTAAACTACGTTTCGATAGGGATTAATGTGGGACCTTGCAAATATGGAAATAAACTTTTTTTTTGACGTTTTGCAGACCGTGCATCTCAGTATATTTATCTCAGTAATTAACCAACTTGATGCAAAAAATATTTGTTTTATAATAAGTTTATTTCATGCCTCTACATGTTTCGAGCACATGTGCTCATCATCAGGAGGTCAAAATTGCATTACACAGCCTCTGGTATCATCACACCTACAGGTGGCCGTCTCGTGCACGAGACGGCCACCTGTAGGTGAAATAAACTTATTGTAAAACAAATATTTTGTGCATCAAGTTGGTTAATTACTGAGATAAATAGAAATAAACCTCCAGTTCTATGTGAAGTGATCAGTTCAGCTACAAAGAGGTTATAAAGATAAAAGTTTATGGTAACTGATCAACAGACATCCTTCGAATTATTCTTAAAATGAGAGGTCAATGGTGCGTATATCAAACGAAGAAGAATCATGTTGTTGGAGGTTGGTACTGCTGCAAGGCCCACTGTCACCGTCCTGCACTGGTTGAAGTCAAGACAGTACGGAAGAGACACTGTCTGAACATGATAGGCAACGAACAACAGAGCTCAAGATACTCAGATTCACAGTACTGAATTACTTACGTGTATCTGCGATGACGTAACAACATAATTTAATTAAATTCTTTATTATTAATGTGTTTAAATAACAGCCACAATGTCAGATACAGGGACAGCACAAGAACACAGCAAACAAATACAAGCAATCATAAACCACAAATATAAACACATGGAAAATAATGTAACGTAATGAAAAATAAGAATACGAACACAACAAATGTTAAGTACCTATAATTAGTATAATCCATTTAACAAATTTGCTACCAAAACAGACATTCCCCTGCACATACCAATACCTCTACTGATAGCATTAACCTCAGACGCATGCAACGTTTCGAATCAACAGGAAACAAGGTACAATTTCCGGAATCACGAGTCGGCACACGCAAGCCGAAAGGAAAGGGAAAAATATTATACATTATAACAATAACAACAATTCATTTATCTGACTAATATAAATTTTATTATTTTACGTAAGAGATGTAATAATCATTTTATTCTTTTTAATTATATCAGAGTGTTTTACATTTAAATTAATTCACTCATTAAACTTCCTTTATATTTCACTGCTTATGAAATGGTTTTGTGACTCTTCACATGATATTAGAGCTATTTCTGATAATGGCTAATATGCCGGAACATGTTTGGTTGTAAATAAGAATTTTATGTTTATGCATACATTATAACTGTTTGGTTACAGTATATAATTAAATTGGTGTACATGGTAATAATTGTTACAAAACTTAATAAGCCACTTTTAACGTTATGTTATCCCGTTGTATTGTTACTAGCTTAAAAATTACCCAAAACACGTCCAAACACAATTGAATTTTATTTATTATGTAGAACATGTTTCGACCTATTTCAGGTCACTCACAGTTTCACATTTGGTCTGTAAAACGCATGTTTTAAAGAAAAATAGGTTGAAAATGTAGTTCAGTATAACAAATAGAGTTTAGTTGTGTCTGGAGAGATATTCATTTAATTTTTTAGGAAGCCCACTTCATTCGCATTTCGAAGGTATTAGAAATACTAATACCGAGAAAAAAAAATATACAGGCATGTTATATGACAGGGATACTATAGACTGTATTACACGCGTGTCCTAGACTGGTACAAGACACGAAAGTGCTTGTAACGTAAAGCGTATACAATGCGACGCCATATTTATACACAACAACACAAGTCACTAGAAGATGAGAGCAGCACAGAAACATTCATGCATCGACGGTAGTATATAGGCTCAACTGACTCAAATTTGTTATTTTCTACATTTATAAATAAAACTTTTGTAGAGTTGAGGAAGTTCTTAATGTCTGTTGCTGCTTATAACCAGGCCTAATGTCTATACGAAGCACGTGAATGTTACTTTTTCTTATAAATTAACAAACTTCAATAAACTTTAGGAATCACATAAATTCTGACCTAATATACTACTTAAATACCGCCAGCCTCTTGCTCCCCCCCTCTCGCTAACACGCAGTACTGTGATCACGTTACAGGCCTGTGCTATAAATATATGACCATTATTTTTAAGAAAGGTTCGCCACGCCTCATACATGTTGGCAGACGCTCGAGACGAGTACGATCCTGATGACAGTTCACTGGTTGTGATATCGTGCAGGTTTCAAATTGACATTACCTTTACCCAGAACGTGCCGTCTCATCTTTCGTTTTGTATGAGTTACGTCCAGTTAGTGACATAATTATTGGTGAAACCAGTTGTAGTGTTTGGGAATGAAGCAGGGGCTATGAATGAGATGCATATAAACAGACTGAGTACATGGGAGAGGAGAATAATAAGAACGACAGGAGAACCAGTGGCAGAGCAAGGAATATGGGCAATAAGAACTAACCAGGAATTGAGGGAGCTATATAAAGATATAAATATAGTAGCAGGCATTAAAAAGAAGAAATTGGAATGGATTGGACATGCAGTAAGAATGAATCATGGAAGTATAGTTAAGAAAATATCTGATAGAAGACGAGAGGGAAGTATAAGAATGGGAAGACATAGATAGAGATGGCTGACATATGTAGACAAGAATCTACGGGAGATAAAGTTTAAGAGGTGGCGGCAAAAGACAGTCGACAGGGTAGCGTCCGTAATTCAGGAGGCCACGGTTCTCAGAAGGCCGTAGAGCCAAGGAGTATGTGAGTAAGAATGGCACAATAGTAGAAGGGGAAGAAATGAGGGCATCATAGTCCTCCGAAAAGTCGGTGTCACGATACCAACTGACAGAGTGAGACAACCCGAAAGACCTGTATGGGCATATTGCCTAAGTAATGTGTGCAAATGCGTATGTTTCCTATAAAAGAAATTATGTAAATAACGAAGTCTACAACACGTGGACCGTATACATTGACGCATAGTGACGTAACGGTCCCCGGTCTTTGTAAAGAAACATTTGTCCACGACGTCAAAAGGAACTACGAATACTTAAATCTAGAATTCTTTCCGCATAAAACTTAATCGACTCTAAACTAATGGTTTACTACTGCTGTCTCGTATCTACAAATAAATGTAAAGCAGCAGCAAAGGTGAAGCAGTCCCATTACAGGCCTGGACAGGCTCAGATGGTTCCAGGAAGTTAAGGTTCCAAGATTTCGTGACAACGGCACAGGATGGTGGTAGGTTGTCAGCCTTACGCACCGGCCGTCTTTACCTCCAGGAAATGCTGCTGGTACTCATTTCTGTTAGAGACTGAGTCGACCCCAGGGCCATAGTGCGATCGGAAGGATTTTATGTCAATAAAAATCCACTGACACTAGCTGGGATCGAACCAGCGACCTTCCGATTTGTAGCACAGCACCACAAATAAATGTATTGCTGGAAAAAAAGACACATGGACATTTTGTGCCATATTTAGAATTACTAAAGAGACACGATAAACCGTGGATCTGAAGGCAGTGGCTAAGATGATCAGGCGGTCACATTTTATGACAAGACTAGACTCATAAACATTTTCCAATTCTATTATCACACAATAACGCATCATCCCAAGAAAGATACATCACGACGCCATTTAAGTAACCATTAGTTCAACAGAGCAGCACCATAATGCCATTGGAAAGCTCTGCACGCCCGTCAGCTGTCACAAGACAAGTGCTTGAATCAGCTGAAGTCGACATAATGGACTAACAGGAGATAAGTATACAGGGTAAACGAAAAATGCAGGGCCAAACCTACAAGGGGTGAATCTGTAGCACGGTATAATACAAAATTCTTCTGAATCATGGTTTTCGAGTTTTGGCCTCTTTCACATTAAACAAAATTTTCAAAGTGTCCACCTTGACCTTCCATGCAGGGCGCTGCGAGTCTGAAAAGTGATTGTCTTCGTCACTGGAAAATCTAAGGTGTAGTACAAATCAATTCAAATCCATTTTGTGTCCAATGTTGCAAGCTCTGGACATCATCGACTTCTGTGGAATTAACACCAGTATTAGAAGTTCCAAGAAACCTTGATGAACGAGGAAGCCACGCTGTTGGACCACCTCGTCCTACCCACTGTCCCAGAAACACGTTGTTTAAAAATTCCCGAACTGCAATGTGAAAATGTGGCGGGGCACCAACACGCATGAACCTTAAAAGAACCCTTGTCAGCAGATTCACATCTTCCAACAGCGCCGGAATGACATTTCTTAGGAAATCGTAGAACACAGTCCCAGTCAGGCGTGGTGGACAAAAGTAGTGTCTCAGAAGTCTGTCTCTTGCACTGCTTTCCCACACATTTACAGAACAGTGTCACTGGTGCCGCAGGACTTGCATCGCAAGGGGGCAGGTCTATCGTTGTGCTAGAGAAGACAGTGACGACCAGGACTTGCAACAACGAATACAACATGGATCAGAGATGATTCGTACACCTGGAATTTTCAGCAAGTTAGACAATCACTGCTCAGACGAGCAATGCCATGAGTTAAAACTCAAGGTGGACATGGTGAACACTTTCTTTAATCTTCAGGAGTCCGTCAATCGTATACCATGCTTCAGTAAGCCTATGTTTATGGAATATTTTTAGGCACGTTCACAAAATTGCGAAAAGCGAATATAAGCTTCGTCATGTGTCTGTCTGTCCGACCGTCCGCATGGAAGAACTCACCTCCCACTGGACGGAATTTCATTGACGTTGATATATCAACATTTTTAAAAAATTTGCCCAGAAAATTTAAGTTACATTAAAACCGGATAAAAATAACGGGTACTTTACAGGAAACCAATACACATTTGTGATCATATTTCGCTCAGTTCTTCTTAGAATAAGAAATGTTCCTGAAAAAATTGTAGAGAAAATCAAAACGTACATTTTGTGTCTAATTACTTTGCTCCCGAGAATTGTGCCGTTTATGTGATAATGTGGAAAGATCTGGTAGAACCGAATATGCCATAGATGACAATATAACACGGCACATGCGCATGGCAAGCTAGACACCTAAGGCTACAAACACACATTCAGAATATGCAATACTTATTGCTTTTCCACGGCAACGATAGTTGCACGAACTCCCCTCAATCTTACGTTATATGTACATTCTCTTCATCCTGTATTGTGGTGTAGATTCGAAGCCTGTAGGTTTGGCCATGCATTTATCTTTCATCCTGTACACCTGAAAGGTACTCATATTTTATACGTCTGCTCTCTGTTAACTTCCACATCCCATTGGGTTTAGGTCCATTATTATAAACACAAATCTATTACTGCAAATATGTTCGCAGTGACAGTGTTGCCGTACATTCGTAAGCAAACTAGTAGTTTTTAAATACGGCACACTCTGTATTATTGGGTACCGTGCACTACGCAATAAATGGAATATCATTAAAATTCTTGACAGCAACTTCTAAGAAAAGGAACGCTTCTCGTTTTAACGTTTAAGCAAAGCACGTAAGGTAGTTTAGTCACCGTGACTACACTAATGGCTGAAACACCAAGGATCCTTATTCGATTTCCTGCTGAAGCTGACTTTTCTCTTATTCACATAATACCAGCACGTCCCTGGGTTCTACCAAGAACCGCGCTATCTTTCTGTATGAATCTGAGGAACCATCCACACTTCCTCATGGAGTAGTTCTGATGTAAATTCAGTGACAATTCCTTCCAGCGTGTTAAAATTTAAATCATTACCGTGGTTTTCAAACACAAAACATCAAAGAAGACACCGAAATATTCGGATAAAATAAAAGTGCAGGGAAGAACACTCGGGCAGATGCAAGTCAAAAAGACCTTCTCGAACTAAAAACTCTGCAATCGAAAGCAAAATAGCTTTCTTCACCATGCAGGCTTTCATGTTTAGTTCAATAGGCTGTACCGTACATTTATGATTACAGAACTCCAATAAGAAGAAGTGGCACTGACCCACATATATGATTATTCTTGCACTGCATAACCTGCCGACAATACAGACAGAGCCACAAGCTGGGTGACGGCCGGCATAGCACATGTCACTGTATCAGAAAGCCTCTTCAACGCTGCACACTCTTTCACCTCCTTGCTAAGCTGTATTCCCATGGCTTAAACAAAGGCCACTTGTGGAAACTTGCTAGACTGTAGGATCAGTGCGTATGTGACAATACTGGCCAATTGTCGGTATCCCACCGCAAGTCGGTAAATGTGACACAAGTCGCCATCTATGCTTAATATAGATTTAAACCCCAGACCTGTTGTTGTGTCACCACGTCCCATTCATTTAGTCCAGTCCGGCTCAGTTCATCCCTCTGTCCTTGTAACTACATATCGGTTAACCCCGTGGTGTTACCGTGACACACTTCTACACGGTCCTTATCTGGCAGATACCATTTGTCACTTCAAGTCGGCTACTTTATCGCACACAATTTGGCTCACACATTGATTCGCCTAAGTCTGCACTTTCGCAGGGAAGTTGTTATGTCAACAGGATCTTTCTACTGTACACAATTATTGGCGTATTTGTCAAAAAGACCAATCGTGTGAACCCGACTTAAGAATGCAAATGGCACACACACCACACTAACACATACACACCACACACTAACACACACACACACACACCTACACCACACCCACACCACACACACACACACGCCCAACCACACCACACACCCACACACACAACACACACAACACCCACCACACACACACATACACGCACACCACACACATCTACACCACACACCCCCCCCCACACCACGCCCACGCCACGCACACGCCTCACGCTCCCGAGGCAACTAACCCACACCCAC